>LAZR01001201.1_pt1 | contig 16809 bp, 18 predicted proteins | sample 329461 | NCBI WGS metagenome assembly LAZR01 (sample SAMN03002196, study PRJNA259156) | marine sediment metagenome | biome: sea floor; feature: Hydrothermal impacted sediments; material: marine sediment; isolation source: Loki non-amplified sample from Loki's castle hydrothermal vent sediment ...
GAGTTTTTAAGATTTGACGGAGTATCAAGTGCAATAATTTTTCCGTGGTCAATAATGGCTATATCGTCACAATTTTCAGCTTCCTCCATATAGTGCGTCGTAAGAAAGATCGTGATATTTTGCTCCTTCTTGATTTTTCTGATGTAGCTCCAGATATGATTACGTGTTTGGGGGTCTAGGCCAAGAGTAGGCTCATCGAGAAAAAGAACGGAAGGGTGGTGCATTAAGCCTCTGGCAATCTCAAGGCGCCGCTTCATTCCTCCTGAAAAAGTTTTTACCAGGTCATGCCTGCGATCATCCAACTTGACTATATCCAAAACTTCGTCAATTCTTTGCCGGCGCAATTTTTTTGACAAATTGTAAATCAGACCGTGAAATTCCAGGTTATCCCAGGCTGTAAGCCGTTCATCCAAAGAGGGGTCTTGAAACACTATTCCAATCGATTGTCTTACTTTTTCCGGATCCTGCGAGCTCTCGAGGCCATTTATATATGCGTTGCCCGAGGAAGCCTTTAAAAGAGTACATAAGATATTTATAGTGGTTGTTTTACCTGCGCCATTGGGCCCGAGAAAGCCGAATATTTTACCCTTTTCAATTGCAAACGAAATACCATCAACTGCGACGGTTTGTCCGAATTGTTTTACAAGGTCCTTAACTTCAACGGCATAGTTCATTATTATATATTAGCTTTAAAAAACTTAATGCGAAAGAAGCACGTGACCGATAACTGACTTTATAGTATACTATCAGTAGCCAATTGAACGCTTATAAAAATACAAGGCGAATATGCCGGTAAATATATATACGATTATTTTGTTATGCAAAAAAGGTTAGATATTTTAAAAGATGGTGAGAAATGAAGTCAGGAAAATGCGCAATATGCGAAAAGGAATCAAAGGGCCTCTGGCTGCTTAATTTAGCCCAAATTGATAGTTTAAAGCTAATTGAGGGTAAGAACGTTAGGCAAAGCGTTTGTGAAAATTGTGCAGGAAAAATCAATGAGGTGGTGAGCGTATTGAACAAAGCTGATATAACATCTATGAAAAAAGCTTTTGACAAAGCGGGTGTAAAGCCTACTGATAATAAAAAGGGACGGCCGGTAGCCACAAAGCCTAACGGCAATCACCCGAAAAGTGATATACAAAATGATTTCTTGAGCAAGATAATTAATGATAATAGTCTGGTGCAACTTGATGCCGTTGAAGGCATTGGTTGGCGCGGCTTCATAAAGAAGTACGATAACTTTTCAATTATTGTCGAAGGCGAAAGCGGAGATCGTGAAGAACTCATTTTTAAGCACGCTGTAAAATCCATTAAGCCTGTATAGTAATCCTCAAGATTTATCCCGGAAGCAAATCCTAATTTAAAATATCCATATTGTGGAGTTAAAAGTTTTTTAAATTTGCCCTAAAGTTTTGCCCTTAACTAGCCGATAATAATATTGTAAGACAAGCAACAAGGGACGCAGCTTAATCACACTAGTATTTACAGCAAAGTTTGTCGCCAGAAGAAGCGTCAATGACGCTTCTTCTTTTTTTCTACCAATACCAGGTTAGAGGTCGCTATTTCAATAGCTGACAACTAGCATGTCCTTTAAAAACAATCACTAAAGTGCAATAATTAATTGACCTATTAAGCGTAGTAGTGATGAATATAAACATCGCAGAAAACAGTTTTTTTGAATATCTAGAAGTTGAGCGTAAATTATCACCCCATACGCTCAAGGCATATAGGCGTGATTTTGAACAATTTAAGCTTCACGTAAATGCGCAAAAAATAATTTTCGATAATATCGACCATTCAACACTTCGGGAATATATTGGACATCTTCACAAAAAAGGATTAGCTAAGAAAAGTATTTCTCGGCACATATCGAGCCTAAGGGCTTTTTTCAAGTTTTTGCAAAGTAACGGCTTGCGCAAAGGAGATCCGACGGCCTTATTAGCTAATTCAAGGATTGACAAAAAGCTACCCGTTATATTTAGCCCAAAAGACATAAACGGTTTGTTGACGATGGATGAAAAGGGTTTTTTTGCAGTGCGAAACCATACAATGTTAGAGCTTTTGTATGCAACAGGGATAAGAGTAAGCGAGCTTGTAGGGCTAGATCTTGAGCGCTTAGACATAAAAAACAGGACGATAAAGGTGTTAGGGAAAGGGTCGAAGGAAAGACTTGTACCTTTTCATGATAGATGCAAGAAGACACTTATCGAGTATCTGCGTATGAGGACATCAATAGCTAAAAAGAACGAGTGCGCCTTATTTGTTTCAAAAAGCGGACGCAGGCTGACAACTTCTCTAATCCGCAAAATGCTAAAAAAACAACTTTTGATACATAATTTGCCGTCCAATCTAACGCCTCATGGCATAAGGCATGCGTTTGCGACGCATTTGCTCGAAAACGGTGCAGGACTTAGAGCTATCCAAGAACTCTTGGGCCATGTTGATTTAAGCAGTACTCAAGTTTATACTCAATTAAGTAGGGCTAGGCTCAAAAAAGTTCACAGCAACAGTCATCCAAGAGCGTAAGGAGATCGATTGAGCGCAGTAAAGAAAAAGCAGCCAAAAGATAAAAAACTTGAGCAAGAGCTTATAGAGAAAGTCTGGAAAGAATACAAAAAAAGCAAAAGTAACGAGCTAAAAGACAAAATAATCCTTTATTACTCCCCCTTAGTCAAATACGTAGCCGGCAGAATCTCAGCAAGCTTGCCTTCCAATATAGAGATGGCAGATTTGACAGCTTATGGCATGTTCGGGCTCATAGATGCTGTTGATAAATTTGATATGAGTCGAAAAATAAAGTTTCAAACTTATGCTATCACGCGCGTAAAAGGTGCGATTATCGATGAACTAAGAGCTGTAGACTGGGTCCCTCGATCGATAAGACAAGCTGGCAGGGAACTCGAACAATCTTACCAGGCGCTCCAAGTTAAGCTTAGAAGGGCACCTTCAGATGATGAGATTGCAAAGCATATGGATGTCAGCATAGAAAAGTTATTCGAGATCTACGATAAATTAAGCAGTTCATCTATGATGGCGTTGGATGAACTAAAGATATTCGAAGGCTCTTCGGATGGGCGCTTACCTTTAATGGATGTAATAGAAGATGACCGCTCAGAAAACCCGAGTGAAGCGATAGAACACAAAGAGCTGCAAAATGCACTTAAAAAATCGATAGCAAAGCTTCCCGAGAGAGAGAAAATAATCGTTACGCTGTATTATTATGAGGGATTGACGCTAAAGGAGATCGGAGAAGTTCTTGGTATAACAGAATCTCGCGTTTCGCAACTTCGCACAAAAGCTACGCTTTATCTCAAGTCTACGCTTAAGAACATCAAACTTCTTGTATGATGTCTGATCGAAAGCTTGCACATCGCTTAATACTCGAGTAAAATAGCCAAGTTGATAAAATCATCGTTGGTTGTTTCTTAAAAGCAAGATAAAAAATCAATAATGTGGTAAATCAATATAAATTTCAGTAACAAATTTACTGAAAAATCTGGGAAGATAAGTGGGAGAAATATGGCAGTAGTATCAATGAAAAATTTATTAGAAGCAGGCGTGCACTTCGGGCACCAGAAAAGACGCTGGGATCCGAGAATGAAGCATTATATTTACACTGAAAGAAACGACATCTACATTATTGATCTTCAGCAGACTCTTGGGCTTATCGAAAATGCCTATAAGTACATCGAAGAACTAACAGCTAAAGGCGGAATAGTTCTTTTTGTTGGCACAAAAAGACAGGCTCAAAAAACCATCCGAGAAGCGGCAGAAAAATCAAGCATGCCTTATATCAACAATCGCTGGCTCGGAGGAATCTTGACTAACTTTAAGACCATTTCTTCTAGGATAGACAGGATAAAAGAGCTAGAGAGAATGGAAGCTGAAGGCGAATTTGATGTACTGAATAAAAAAGAAGTGCTTTTATTAAATAGGGAAAAAGCAAAATTACTCTCGAACCTGGAAGGCATCAGATATATGGGAAGATTGCCCGATGCTTTGTTTATAGTAGATCCTAAGACTGAAGAAATAGCAGTAAGAGAAGCAAACAGACTTAACATTCCCGTTGTCTCAATAGTAGACACAAACTGTAATCCAGATAATATCGAATATTGCGTTCCCGGAAACGATGATGCTATACGCTCAATTGCGCTCATAACAGACGCAATAGGAAGGGCTGCAGAGAGCGGGCATGCTAAATGGGCAAAAGTAGCAGCCGAAGAGGAAGCAAGGAAGGAAAAAGAGAAAGCTGAAGCTGAAGTACAGAGAGCTAAGGCTGCGGAGGTTCAAAAAGAAAAAGAGGAGAAAGACAGACAAGAAGCCGCAAAACAAAAAGAAGACGAACTGAAAAAGGGAAAAGAGCCTAAGGCAGATAAAAAGACAGCTAAGAAAGACGAGTCCAAAGAAGCATCTAAAACCAAGAAACCTAAAGTAGCCAAGGAAAAGGGCGAAAAAGAAGAGACTACACCTAAAAAAGAGACGACCAAAGCGAAAACTGCTGCTAAGTCTGAAGCAACAAAAGCGCCCGACGCCAAAGAAAAAGTTGTGAAGACAGAGCCAGAGGCTAAAGATGAGCCTAAAAAGCAAGAAAAAGAAGAAGAAAAGAAAGAGGGTTAAGAACAGGTATGTCGGTAAGCACTGCGGAAATACAAGAACTTAGAAAAAAAACCGGTGCCGGCATGATGGATAGCAAAAAAGCTTTAGTCGAAGCAAAAGGCGACCTGGAAAAAGCTGTAGTTATATTAAGAGAGAAGGGCCTAGCCGATCTGTCAAAAAGAGCAGGCAGAGAAGCCAAGGAAGGCGTTGTAGACGCTTATATTCATGCCAATGGAAAGATCGGCGTTCTGGTCGAGGTAAACTCTGAAACTGATTTTGTCGCAAAAAACGATAAGTTTAAAGAATTTGCTCACGACCTAGCCTTGCACATCGCAGCAGCAGATCCCAAATACGTATCTATTGAAGATGTTCCCGAAGACGAAACAAAGAAAGAAAAAGATTTTTACAAAAAGCAAGCGAAAACTGAAGGAAAGCCGGAAAACATAGTAGATAAAATCGCTGAGGGAAAACTAGCGAAATATTATGAGCAAATAGTGTTGCTTGAGCAACCTTTTGTAAAAAACCCCGATCAAAAAATCAAGGATTACCTCGGCAGCATTGCCGGCAGCCTTGGTGAAAATATCAAAATCAGCAGATTTGTTCGCCTGCAACTAGGACTTGGACAAGAGTAGCGTTTTTCGTTAAGCTTAGTTAAATATGGGACGGAAAAAATACCACAGGATCTTACTAAAACTAAGCGGAGAATCACTGGTCGGAGAAGGCAACTTCGGTATCGACACTCAAGTCCTCACTTCAATCGCATTACAAATAAAGGAACTCCATGAAGACGGCATTGAAATATCCGTAGTCGTCGGCGGTGGAAATATTTTTAGGGGAATTGCAGCCGCAGCAAAAGGCATGGATAGATCAACTGCCGATTATATAGGGATGCTTGCAACCGTTATGAACGCAATGGCTCTTCAAGACGCATTAGAGCACGAGAAGGTCTACACAAGAGTTCAGTCGGCTGTAAACATGGCAGATGTTGCAGAACCATATATAAGGCGACGAGCCATAAGGCATCTTGAGAAGAAGCGAATAGTGATTTTTGCAGCTGGTACCGGAAATCCCTACTTTAGCACTGATACCGCAGCGGCTTTAAGAGCGCTTGAGGTCGGAGCAGAAGCTATTTTAAAAGCTACAAAGGTTGATGGGGTCTACGATGCAGACCCAAAGACAAATCCGGACGCTAAGAAATTTGATGAGATTGACTATATAGAAGTTTTAAATAAAGAGCTACGCGTAATGGATGCGACCGCGACGTCGCTATGCATGGACCATAATTTGCCTATAATCATATTTAACTTGAATGAAGAAGGTAATATTAAAAAAGCTGCCGAAGGGCAAGAAATCGGAACGATAGTTCGGAGGAAAAACAATGGATAGCAGTCAGATAGAAGCACAAGCAAAACAAAGAATGGATAAAGCACTCGCGGTTGTGACAGAAGAGCTTAAAGGTATCAGAACCGGAAGAGCGTCAGCTGGGTTATTAGACAGGGTCAAAGTCGATTACTACGGGACGCCGACACCGATTAAACAATTAGCGAATATTAATGTTCCGGAATCTCAACTCATAACTATAAGTCCCTGGGATAAATCAACTATTCCGGCAATTGAAAAAGCGGTACAAACTTCTGACCTGGGCATTACACCTAGCAATGACGGCAATATTATAAGGTTGAGCATGCCGCCTCTCACGGAGGAAAGACGTAAAGAACTATCTAAGGTGGTCCATAATCAAGGCGAGGAATCAAAAGTTGCGATCAGAAATATTCGAAGAGATATCTTGGAAGACTTTAAGCAGATGAAAAAAGACGGCGAGCTTACTGAAGACGACCTGTTTAGAGAGCAAGAGTCTATTCAAAAAGTTACAGACAAGCACACTCAAAAAGTAGACGAACTCGTCAAAAACAAGCAAAATGAAATAATGACCGTATAAACGGAGTATTTAGCTTGAAAATCGCTATTGTAGCCAGCCGATTCAATCAACTTATTTCAGATAATCTAGTCACAGGTGCCCAAAAAGCCATAAAGTCTAAGGGCTTAGCTGAGGCTGAGACTTATGATGTTCCGGGCGCTTTTGAGCTACCATTTACTTGCAGCCTTTTAAACGACAAATATGACGGATTAGTAGCCGTAGGCGTAGTAATAAGAGGAGAAACGCCTCATTTTGATTATGTTTGTGAAGTAGCCAGTAAAGGTATCGCCGAGGTCAGCAGGACTAAGCTTATCCCGATTGGGTTTGGAGTCATAACAGCTGATACGGTGGATCAGGCGGCCGCTCGCTCTGGTGATGATGAAAAAAATCTAGGTTACAGAGCTGCATTAGCGGCAATTGAGTTAGTCGAGTTTAAAAAGGAAGTTCAGTGATGAAGGGCCAGACAGCAAATAAAATCGAAAATATTGATATCGATAGCAAGAAAATACCGAAGCACATCGCCATTATTATGGACGGTAATGGTCGATGGGCAAAAAAACTAAAGCTTCCAAGAATTGCTGGGCATAAGCAAGGCGCGGAAAATGTTTCAAATATTGTAGAGATAGCCGGCAAAATAGGTGTGAAATATTTAACGCTTTATACCTTTAGCGTAGAGAACTGGCGCCGTCCGGAGAGTGAAGTCAATGCTCTGATGGATCTTTTTGAAAAAGTCTTAAGCAAGAAAATTGAGCTTCTCGTAAAGAACGGTGTTCGTCTAAATATAATCGGCGACCTTGATGCTGTCAGAAAGACTACCAGAGAAAAGTTTTTAAGTGCTATCGAGAAAACCAAGAACAATGATGGGCTTGTCCTGACAATTGCTCTAAACTATGGCGGAAGAGATGATATTGTCAGGGCGGTAAATAAGATAATAAAAGACGGTGTCGATAAGGTCGATGAGCACACGATGAGCAAAAACCTTGATACGGCCGGTCTGCCCGACCCCGAACTATTGATCAGGACCAGCGGTGAAGCGCGAATCAGCAATTTTCTTCTTTGGCAGATCGCATATAGCGAAGTATTCTTTTCAAAAACTCTTTGGCCTGATTTCAAAGAAAAAGATCTGCTTGAAGCCATCGGAGATTTTCAAAAAAGAGAGCGTCGATTTGGTGGACTATAATACAAAGGGGCCTCTTCGTATAATCAGTGCCCTGGTAGGCGGTTTTATATTATTAGCTGCCATATTTTTTGGAAGATATGCGCTGCTGGGAGCGATTTCTTTTGTTTTTATAGCAGCGGTATATGAGTATACGAGTCTTCTTAGAGAAAAAAATCGGCTCAAGCTAGCTCTCTTAGGTCCCGGCATTTTTTACATCGGACTGCTTTTCATGATCAACGCAATATTTGAACTACCACTGGGAAACGTCTTGGTTCTTTTTACTTTTCTGGGGACGTGGGCTTTTGACACTGCTGCATATTACATCGGTACCAAATGGGGCCATCACAAGATAATTCCCAAGATAAGTCCGAACAAATCGCTCGAAGGTTTTATAGGTGGCCTGTTAGCTGTAACGATAATTGCTATATTGTTACCTGATTTTTTGTTCAAAGTAGGAACTGAGTCGTTCCTTAAAGCCGGCTGGATTTTAACGATTTCATTCGGCGCTTTTTTAGGTGACATCATTGAATCCTCGACGAAAAGAAAGCTGGAAGTAAAAGATTCTTCAAAGCTGATACCGGGCCACGGTGGGTTCTTGGATAGGTTTGACAGCTTGATGATAACCGCAACGGCTGCATATCTATTTTACCGGTGGTTTTTATGAAAAAGATCATTATATTAGGCTCAACCGGCTCGATAGGCACTCAAGCCGTTGAGGTTGCTTTAAAACACCCTGACAAATACAAAGTAGTAGCTATTTCAACAAATACCAGAGTTCCGTTGGCGTTAGAACAAGCAAAAAAACTAAACTGCAAATCAATTCTTATTACAGACGAGTCGGCTTCAAAAACTGAGATAACAAATGATCTAAAGGTATTCAAGGGCCACGATCAGATTATTGATTTCTTACATGTCGAGGCTGATTTAGTTCTAAACGCGATAGTAGGCTCTAGCGGCTTGGAAGCTACTCTAACCATTCTTGAAAAAGGAATTCCTTTGGCATTAGCAAACAAGGAGTCGCTCGTTGTTGGTGGAGATATTATTAATAAACGGTTAAGGGAAGCAAAGAAAAATATTATCCCGGTTGATAGCGAGCATAGTGCAATATATCAGCTGTTGCTCGGAGAAAACAAAAAAGAAATAAACAAAATAATTATAACGGCATCGGGCGGACCGTTTAGAGAGGCCTCGAATGAGGAAATAAAGGAAGCAACACCCGAGCAAGCTTTGGCTCATCCTCGCTGGAACATGGGGCCAAAAATAACAATCGATTCGGCCACTTTGGTCAATAAGGGATTAGAAGTCATGGAGGCGCATTATTTGTTTGATATGTCATATGAAAAAGTGGAGGCCATTATCCATCCGCAAAGCATTATCCATTCGATGGTAGAGTTTGCCGACGGATCGGTTAAAGCGCATTTAGGACCGACTGACATGAGAATACCTATCCAATATGCAATGTCATATCCGGAACGAGAAACCGCGCCCGCCGGATTTAGTGATTTTTTGCAGATCGGAAAGCTAACGTTCGAGCCTGTCGACTTTGATAGATTTAGAGCTTTGAAACTTGCTTATGAGGCTGGAAAAAAAGGTAACGGATATCCTGTAGCTTACAATTCGGCCAATGAAGAAGCAGTCGCTGCTTTCTTAGATAATAGGATAGGATTTGATAAGATTACAGAGGTGCTAGAAGAAGTAATGAACAGCCACGAAGCACAGCCGGCTGACGAGCTAGGAATTGTAAAAGAAATGGATATTAAGACCCGCGAAAAAGCTGCGAAAGCGATAAAAGAACATGAGTGAACAGTTGGCTACATTCCTAACGGGTCTAGCAATAATCGCCGGATTTATTTTCTTAATAGTTGTTCATGAGTTCGGACATTATATTGTTGCCAAAATAAGTAATATAAAAGTCACAGACTTCTTTGTAGGTTTTGGGCCAAAGTTGTGGACATTTAAAAAAGGAGAAACGACTTACGGAATCGCAGCCATTCCTTTGGGCGGCTACGTAAAGATGGCCGGATCAGATGTTTTAGATGACGAAGACAAAAGCATTGATGATGAAAGAGGTTTGGCAAAGGCTTCTTTAACAAAAAAGATATTCATAATTATGGCAGGCTCGACCATGAACATTGTTGTTGCTTTTATACTCTTATCTATAGTAGCGGGGTTTTATGGCATTACGGTGCCTACCACAAAAGTAGCGGGTACAACCAAAGGGTTGCCTGCTGAAAAAGCATTACTGAAAGGTGACAAAATAATACGTATTAATGATAAGAAAATTCGTGACTGGAAAACTCTTTCAAGTGAAATTAAAAGACATCGGGAAAAGAAAATAGCAATTGAAATTGTTAGAAAAAAACAAAATATCTCATTAACCTTGAAAACTGTGATAAAGGATAATGAAGCAATAATTGGCATATGGCCTCAGCAAAAAAAAGTTAGAAATTTGACGTTTGCTGAATCGATTAAAAGCGGCGCGAATGCAGTCTATTTTTTTGGCAGTACTGTTACGATACTTATCTACAAAGGAATAACCGGACAATCGTCTGAAATAGTTAAAGGAAGCACTAGCATAATAGGGGCAGTAGCAATTGGAGCAACTACCACTGAAACAGTTCTTGAGTATCTAGGCTTTATAGGCATGATAAGCTTGGCCCTTGCTTACATAAATCTTGTGCCATTACCACCTCTTGACGGAGGAAGAGCAGCTATATATGTATTTGAAAAAGTTATAGGACGACCGCTTAAGAAAAACGCGATAATAGGAATAATGGCATTTGGCCTAGCTTTGGTGCTTTTGTTAATGATTTACCTTGTTGGTAAGGATATATTCATTATAGCCACTAATCGTAGCTTTTACTGATGTTAAATAATCGTTCAAACACAAAAGAGATCAAAATCGGGTCTGTAGCGATAGGGGCAAGCAACCCTATTGCTGTTCAGAGTATGACGAACACAAAAACATATGATGTAGATTCAACAGTCGAACAAATTAAGCAGCTGCAAAAGGCGGGGTGCGATATCGTCCGGGTGTCGATTCCCGATGACGCTTCCGTTGATGCGCTTCCCGAAATAAAGAAAAGGGTAGATCTGCCAATTGTTGCAGATATTCATTTCAAACCAACACTTGCTCTAAAGGCGATTGAAAACGGAGCGGACAAGATTAGGGTAAATCCGGGCACAATACGCGATAAAGCCCGCTTTAAGGCCATAATAGAGGCCGCTGCAATCAAGAATATTCCGATAAGAATAGGCGCAAACTCAGGCTCAGTGCCTGAAAAATACCAGGAGCTCAAACACAGCGATCTCTCTAAAGCATTGGTCGAAAGTGTTCTGGACACAATCTCAATATTTGAGGATGAAGGCTTTAACGATCTTGTCATATCCTGCAAAGCGAGCGATGTTATCGAGACTATCAAGGCGTATGAAGAGCTGAGCAAAAACACAGATTATCCGCTTCACCTTGGCGTTACCGAGGCCGGCACACTGCAAAGCGGCTGCATAAAGTCTGCCGTAGGATTAGCTCCTCTCCTACATAAAGGCATCGGCGACACGATAAGAATATCGCTGACGGCTGACCCGGTCGAAGAGGTAAAAGCTGCTTTTAAAATACTTAGCGCTTTAAATATTCGGAAACGAGGTGCTGACATTATATCTTGCCCCAGTTGTGCGCGGTGCGATATTGATGTGATATCCTTAGCTAATAAAGTTGAGCAAGCACTTGCCGGTCGGTCAAAACCGATAAAGGTAGCGGTAATGGGTTGTGAAGTAAACGGCCCACAGGAAGCAAAAGAAGCCGATGTCGGTATCGCGGCAGGCAAAGAAAACGGTCTGCTGTTTAAGAACGGTAAGGTGTTAGGCAAGTTCAGAGAAAAAGAATTGTTCGATTTATTGATGAAGGAAATAGAGAGCATAGATTAATGCGACTTAGCAACTACTTTGCCCCCACGCTTCGGGAGGCACCGGCCGAAGCGGAGATTATCAGTCATAAGCTTTTGATCAGAGCCGGCATGATTAAAAAAGTGGCGGCCGGTATTTACAGCTTTCTTCCTAACGGAAAAAGAGTCCTTGATAAGGTCGAGAACATAATCCGCGAGGAAATGAACGCGGCAGGAGCCAGAGAAGTGCTGATGCCGGTATTGCAGCCGGCAGATCTGTGGCAAAAGACCGGGCGCTGGGATGAATACGGCCCCGAGATGATGCGAGTCAAGGACAGAAACGAACGTGATTTTGCGCTTGGCCCCACCCATGAGGAACTTATAACAAGCATCGTTGCTGCAGAAGTGCGCTCATATAAAGAGCTTCCTCAGAATCTATATCAAATACAAGTAAAATTCCGTGACGAAATCAGGCCTCGATTTGGTCTGATGAGAGCGCGCGAATTTATTATGAAAGACGCTTACAGTTTTCATACCTCGCAAGAAAGCCTTCAGGAAACATACGACAAGATGTCCGTGGCCTACTCAAACATCGTCAAAAGATGCGGGCTAAAATTTAAAGCTGTAAAAGCTGAGGCGGGCCTAATCGGCGGCGACGCTTCCGAAGAGTTCATGGTATTGGCGAGCACAGGCGAAGACATGATCCTTTACTGCAACAAATGCGAATATGGAGCCAATATTGAGCAAGCGAAAGCGCTGAGAGATTACAAAGAAGAAAAAGAAAAGTCCGAGTCATTGAAAGAAGTCGATACGCCGGGCAAAAAGAGTATCGGGGAAGTCTCAGAGTTTCTAAATGTGGAGCCCGAAAGGTTGGCTAAGACCCTTGTCTATCTTTGCGATTCAGAACCAGTGCTAGTAGTTCTACCGGGTGACAGGGAAGCGAACGAAAATAAAATAAAAAGAGCAACAGAGTGTAAAGAAATACGTCTGTTTAATGAAGACGATTTCGATAAGTATGAAGATCTAGTTGAGGGTTATGTCGGGCCGATGGACCAAAAATATAAAATAATCGTTGATGAAGATATTGTGAAAATTAAAAACATGATAATTGGGGCAAATAAGAATGACACCCACTTGATAAATGTGAACTATGATAGAGACTTTAAGGCAGAGATTGTTGCTGACATTAAATACGCTTGCGAAGGCGATATATGTCCAAGCTGTGCAGGCAATTTAGGAGATGCAAGAGGTATAGAAGTCGGTCATATTTTTCAGCTGGGGACAAAATACTCAGAGGCTATGGGAGCAACTTATGTTGACGAAAACGGAAAAAACAATCCAATGCTCATGGGCTGCTACGGAATCGGTGTGACAAGGATGATTTCAGCTGCTATAGAACAAAATCATGATGAAAAAGGAATAATATGGCCTAAGAATATTGCGCCGTTTGAGGTAGTGATCGTTCAAACAGATATGAAGGACGAAAAGCTAAACAAGGCGTCTCAAGAACTTTACAACAAGCTTGTAGATAAAGATTTCGAGGTCGTTTATGATGATCGCTCCGAAAGGGCCGGTGTAAAGTTTGCCGACGCGGATCTGATCGGATACCCGGTACAGGTCGTTTTCGGTAAAACATACATCAATGACGGAAAAGTCGAGTTAAAAATAAGAGACGGCCACAAAAAAGAAAATTTAGTCTTTGAAGATTGCATCGAAACAATAAGCAAGATCCTGCGATGAAAAACGATTTTATTGCTGCCTTGGTGCCGGCTTATAACGAAGAAAACAACATAACACCAGTTTTAGAAGTCCTCAAAAACATCTCCGTGCTAAATCAGGTTCTGGTAATCGATGACGGCTCAAAAGATCAAACTGCAGAGGTTGCTCAAAAACAAGGTTTCGATGTGCTGAGGCTTGAAAAAAACGGGGGCAAGGGAGCGGCGTTAGAAGCAGGTCTCAAAAAAATACCGGATGCCGACATCTATATCTTTATAGATGCCGACCTAGTTGGGCTTGAAGCCAAACATGTGGAGGATATGCTTAGCCCTCTTCGGCTAAAGAATGATATTTCGATGACAGTCGGTAAGTTCGCCGGAGGCCGCAAAAGTACAGACTGGGCGCAGCGGCTTGTACCCCAAATATCCGGCCAAAGAGCTATGAGAAGTGAACTTGCCAAAGCTCTCCCGAGCCTGAAAAGTGAAGGGTTCGGTGTTGAGGTCGCAATAACCAGATTTGCCAAAAAAAACGGATTTAGAGCTGAAGAGGTTATTCTGAAAAACATGACCCAGGTCATGAAAGAGGAAAAGATGGGCATAAGCCGAGGCTTTGCAAACAGGCTTAAAATGTATTCACATATCATTAAAAGCATTTTTAAGCATTCTTCATAAAAAGGCAGTACAAGCGCTGACTAGCAAGTTTAAAACCAGCAGTTTGGAAGTAAATATTAATTTGCACAAGGAAATTGCTTGTGCTATATTTTTTTTAGGAATGGAGTGGGTAAATTACCCGCTCTTTATTATTTAATTGGAACATAGCTTGATTGAAGAGCTAAAAGGAATAATGGAGCCCGAAGTTGAAGATATGGGCTTGGAACTAGTTGAGGCCACTCTTTTAAATAAAGGTGGCCGTTTGATTCTGTACGTAGCTATTGACAAAGAAGACGGTGTAACAGTCGACGATTGCGGGCTTGTCAGCAAAAGGTTAAGTATCATTTTAGACGAAAATGACCTTTTGAAAGGACAATATGATTTAGAGGTTTCGTCGCCTGGAATAAATAGGCCGCTTACAAAAAAGTCGCATTTTGAGCGATTTAGCGGGCAAAGAGTAAAGATAAAGACTAAAATGCCGATTAACGGCAGTAGAAATTTTACGGGCGTTTTTGAAGCTAAAGACGATGGGGTGTCAGTCACAATAGATGACGAAAAAACGGAGATACCCTACGAGAATATAAAAAAGGCTAACTTAAAGATCGACGTAAAGTTTAGCTGAGAGGGGAAAAGATGAGTTTAGAATTGGTTGAAGCTCTTAAGCAGTTAGAGACAGAAAAAAATCTAGAGCCTGGGGATGTAATAGACGCTTTGGAGCAAGCTCTTGTTTCGGCTTTTCGTAAAAACTACCGCATTGAGGATGAAGAGGTAGAGATCCGGGTAAACGTGTCGCACGACACAGGCGATATCCGAGTTTTCAAGAAAGAGCCCGGTGAAGACGAAGAAAAAGATGTCACGCCCGATAACTTTGGAAGAATCGCGGCTCAAACGGCTAAACAAGTCATATTGCAAAGAATCAGAGAGGCCGAACGCGGCCAGATGTTCGAAGAATATAGAGGCAGAGAAGGCGATATTGTAACCGGCATCGTGCAACAAAGCGACGCCCGCTATACTCTCATAAGCTTAGGCAAGGTCGAAGCACTACTTCCGCCCAACGAGCAAGTGCCAACTGAGCGATACAGACACGGTACACGTCTCAAAGCTTATATAACGGAGGTCAGAAAAACTACTAAAGATCCGCAGATCGTCGTATCGCGCTCTCACCCGGGCTTACTGAGGAAGCTTTTTGAACTCGAAGTTCCGGAGATAGTGGAAGGTTTTTGTGAGATAAAAGCCGTAGCTAGAGAACCGGGTAGCCGGTCAAAAATAGCGGTACATTCCAGTGATTCAAATGTCGACCCTGTAGGATCATGTGTTGGTCCAAGGGGTTCTCGTGTGAGAATGGTTGTTGGTGAGCTTTGGGGCGAAAAGATAGACGTAGTCCATTATGACGACGAGATAAGTGTTTTTGTAGCAAATGCACTTAGTCCCGCAAAGGTAACAGGAGTCAACATAAAAGATGAAGAACTGTCGGCCGAGGTGATCGTGCCTGATGACCAACTATCTCTTGCAATTGGGAAAGAGGGGCAAAATGCGCGTCTTGCCGCAAAGCTTACGGGCTGGAGAATTGATATTAAGAGTGAGACACAGGCCAAGAAAGAAGAGCTAGGCGAAGGGTTGGATCAAGCTGAAGAAGAACTGGCTGTAGAAGAAGACAAAGCCGAGGCCGTAGAGGGCGAAGAAAAAGAACAGGCTAAAGACGAAAAGGAAGAATCTGCTGAAGTTGCTCCTGAACCAGAAGAGCCTGCGGAAGAAAAAGAACCTGATGCTGACGAAGAATCTTCTGAAAAAAAGGCTGAAGAAGTAAAAGAGCCTGAGGAGCAGGCTGAAAAAACAGACGAAGCAGAGAAACCGGAAGCAGAAGCTGATGAGCCTAAGAAAGCCGAAGAACAATCAGTCGAAAAAGAAGAGGACGACGACAAACAGAAAGCAGACAAAAGCGAAGTAGCAAAAAAAGAGAGTACGCCTAACAAAGACTCTGAAGAAAAAGAAGATAAACCTGAAGAAGAAAAAAAATAAATTTTAAATGTTAAAAAAAGAGCCTATTAGAACGTGTGTAGGCTGTCGTCAAAAAAAACCGAAGACAAAGCTTGTCAGGATTGTAAAGGAACATAAAGAAGTAATTATTGATGATACGGGCAAGAAGAGTGGCAGGGGTGCTTATATATGTTTAAATGAGAAATGCATTGAACAGGCCCTAAGGAGCGATAGCTTATCAAGAGCGCTCAAGTGCACTTTTGATGAGAAGACTCTGGCCGCAGAACTTCTAAAGAAAGCGGGTCATAAGAATGACCAAACTAGTCAAGGAAATGGCTAAGGAACTAAAAATTGAATCAGATGAATTATTGGCAAAGTTAAAGGATTTAGGCGTTGAAGCAAAAGATGAAAGCGTTGCTTTAGACGCGGACACTGTAGATTTGCTTACCAAAGAGATCAGCCCTCCTCAAGAGACAAAAGAAAAACAAAAAAAAGAAAATGACTCTAAAGAAAAAGAAAAGGATGACGATCGCGAGACCATTGAGATCGTTGAAGGCTCAACTGTTAAAGAATTTTCCGAGGCTCTTGGTAAAGATCCCGCAGAAATCATACAAACCCTTTTTAAGCTGGGTGAGATGGTCACCATTAACCAGCCTTTAAGCGAAGCTGAAATAAGTATTGTTTCGGATGAGGTCGACATTGAAGTCAAAATAATATCAGGCGAAGAGGAGGAAGACAAAGAGCTTGAGGAAGCAAACATAGAGGGAGAAACAGCACCAAGACCTCCTGTTGTTACAATCATGGGCCACGTTGACCACGGAAAAACACTTCTCCTTGACTCTATCCGAAAAACAAACGTGGTAGCGACTGAAGCCGGCGGCATTACTCAACATATAGGTGCTTATCGCT
>LAZR01001203.1_pt1 | contig 16786 bp, 18 predicted proteins | sample 329461 | NCBI WGS metagenome assembly LAZR01 (sample SAMN03002196, study PRJNA259156) | marine sediment metagenome | biome: sea floor; feature: Hydrothermal impacted sediments; material: marine sediment; isolation source: Loki non-amplified sample from Loki's castle hydrothermal vent sediment ...
CACATATCTTCTTAAATAAGAAGCTTTTACCGGTGCCAGGCCCAGATATAATTATTTTTTTTTCATCTAGTGACACAAGAATATTTTCGATTTGCTTGTTTCTTTCTTCCTCAGCGTCATCATAACTCATTTGTTTGGATGAAGTTAAGGTCTTGGTATCTTGCTTCTTTTGACTAGTTTTGGTTTTTTTTGATATAGATGGCATTATATTAATTGATCCTTAAAAGAGCGAAGAATTGAATCACCCCCTATTTGACCTATAATGAATTTATTTTATATATTTGATAATAATGCGTCAAGGATAGGGGAGAGGCATCTTTATTCGTCATATAAACCTAGATACCAAATTTTAGTGAGTAAATTAGGTATTAAGAATAATTTATGCGACTAATTCAAGTCTAACTTTAATATTTTGTGATAAATAGTTTGGTCTGACCCTATTAACACTACTTTGAGAATATATAGATTAATTATCAACATTGTTGTATTTCAGTAATATTCTTAAAGTGATAAATCGGATTTTTTATCTCGAATCGAACGTAGAATTTTGGGAATATAAGTATAATCATCTAACCATATTGTGTTAATTCCAAAGGACAGATCATCTTGTGTCTCAAATCTTTCAATCACTTGAGCTAAGTATTTAACTGTCTCATCTAATTTTAGGCGTGCTTTTGCTTTTTCATCAAAAATATCCGGAGTTTGTTGCAAAATATTTTCAAGCTGTTCTCTTAATACATTTCGATCATATTTCCTTCGAAGTGCATAATGTTGAGATTTATTTTTTCCTCTTTGAGAATTTGCAATATCCAATATTCTTCTTAGATTTGGATCAGTCAATGATAATCCTATAAACAAACAGACTTTATCTCGGAATTTATTAATTTGGACCATATTATTCCAGCTATAGATATCACTATATTGTTTATGATAAACATCCTCACTAAGTGTGACTAAAGAGCTCTCAATAATTCTGCCTCGTCGTGGAAGGTACCCATGTACATGATAAATTGGAAGCTGTCCGGATTCAGGCTGAACCCCATTTTTATGAATTGATTTATATTGTACTTCCACACCGGTATCTTTTAAATGGTTTTCTAAAATATCATCATAATTATATGTAATAATACTATCTAAATTTGGAGTTTTTCCTGGGGAAACACATAATTTTGTAATCTCATCAAATAATTCAGATTTATGATTTTTTTTAATTTGCTCATAAAGAGCAGAACGAACTGCTTTTTCAAATGAATTGGATTCATTGCTAGTAATATTCTTGTAATGATTACTAAGATAACGAGCTGCAATCAATGGATTTGGGGAAAAAACTTTTGTGAATAATTTTGCTAAAACAATTGATTTTTTTGGATCTTGAGCAGTTTGATCTTGAAAACTTGTTAAAAGAAGTTTCTGAAGAAGAGTGTCCCAACTCGGTAAACCATATTCAACTGAGACACCAGCTCCAAGTACCAAAACTAGTAATTCAGTTTCATAAGCTTCAATTATTTTTGTTAAAAGATTTTTTGTACTTTGTCGCTTTATTGAAATATTTTTTTCTATGTCTTCAGCTAAATTTTTAAAATAATCATAGTCATAGGATTTTTTAAAATTATTGAGCCACATATCTAAAAAGTCCTTACCATATAAAGAATTATAATCAGATTTTACATTTTGCATAAATATTTCCCTCTACTTAATATTTAATAATATTATATAATTCTATATATATCATATTCCCATTCGAAATATCCACAAATGCACAAAACATGTGCAATTGAGTTATCCACAGGGTGAGGAAATTCCCATCTTATTTGTTATGAGATACTTATATTTACGCTAAATACTGTGTCGCATAACGGTTATTATGTCAACTAACATAGGTTTTTAATTATTAAAACCTGACTCTCAGCTTTTCTATCAATTTCTCCAATATTGTTACTATTTCATCCTTTGTTACTTTTTGCTGTTTAAACTCTATTTTTAGCTTAAAACTTTTATCCTTTTCTTCGTACTTATAAACATATCTATCAACCTTTTTTTCTTTTCCTTTTATCATCTTAGAAAGATCTCTCGTATCTTCTCTTTTTAATTCTCTTTTCTTTATTTCTGAAATAAGCTTATACATGTTATCTTCATTTTCTTGCTTTGCTATCTCAATAACTGTACCTCTACTTTTTATACCGAATTCTTCACACATATTTCTTATTTCCTTCGGGATCTTACTTATGCTTATAATCTCAGTTATAGTCGATCTTGCTTTTCCAATTTTTTCCGATATTTGTTTATGACTGTAGCCATACATATCAACTAATGCATTTAATCCATCAGCTTCTTCAAAAACACTCAAGTCTTTTCTTTGTAGATTTTCTATAAGTGCTAGTTCCATGGCTTCATTGTCTGAAACATTCATCTCTATACATGGAACATCTTTTAATCCAACATTTTTAGCAGCAATGCATCTTCTTTCTCCTGCTATTATTTCATATCTTTTATTTTTTTCCCTTACAATAATCGGCTGAATAATCCCTTTTTCTTTTATAGAAGCCATTAATTCTTCAATATTACCTAATTCAATTCTTGCCTGATGAGGACTTGGATCTATTTTATTTACCGATATCATCCTTATCCTTGGTCCATATAATTTTTCTTCTATAAGATCTACATAATGATTATCATGCCTCATAGTTATATCACCAGGCAAACCTGTCTTCTTAGCTTTTTGCACGCTTTATAACCTCCTGTGCAAGTTTTCTATATTGCATTGCTCCTACTGAATCAGGAGCATAGGTAAAAATGGATTCCCTATATGCAGGACTCTCTTCTAGCTTTACGCTTTTTGATATCATTGTTTTAAAAACCTTTTTTCCAAAAACTCTTTTTATTCTTTCTACTGCATCTCTGGATATATTTGTTCTTTTATCATAAAGAGTTATTACTACACCTAAAACTTGTAAATTAGGATTTACATTTTTCCTGATCTTTATTACTGTTTCTAGAAGATCATCTGTCCCCTCTAAGCTCAGATAAGATGATTGAATTGGAATTAGAATATGAGTAGCTGCAACAAGGGCATTAAGCGTTATTAAGCCCAGCGTCGGCGGAGTGTCTATTATAATAAATTCATACCTCTTTTTTATGGGCACAATAACGTCCCTCAATCTGAAATGTCCATCAATCTCCCCTAATAAAACTGGTTCTAGTTTTGCCATAGCAATTTTTGAAATTGCTATTTCAAGCCCGGGTACTGACGTCTTTACTATAATATCTCTTATTTTTACCTCTGAATCTACCAAAACATCATAAATAGATCTATCATACTGGGAAGAATTATTTACAAGAGAAACCGTACTATGTGCTTGAGGATCAATATCAACCAAAAGAGTATTTTTTCCTATTAAGGCAAGTGCAGAACCAAGGTTAAAAGCTGTAGTTGTCTTCCCTACTCCTCCTTTTTGATTAGCAATAGCAAGTATCAAATATTACCTCCACATAAACGATCTGAGTTTAAAATATAAAATATTTTAAGCAATTGCAAGAATAAAAAGAAAATATTTAAAAATAATGTCGGCATGCCGACATTATGTTTTAACTTATTGATAACAAACAATATAACTTATTATATTTTAATTTATTTATTTAAAGCCCACAAAGACTAAAAAAGATATTGGAACGTATATTTATATATACCAAGTGAGTTGTGAATGTCAAAAATTTAAATAAAATAAATGTTTTTATTGCATTAAAAAACATTCTGGATTAATTATTTTAAGATTTTCGTTGATTATGAAAAAGAATTATGAAAAATATAAAGAGAATGGAAAATATATAAAAAACTAATGTGAAAATATAAATATAAGTGATGAAAGAGGAGTATTTTTAAAATGAATCAACTTGAAAACGAAAAAAAACCACAATTTTTGAGAAAGTTAGGTCTCTTCGACTCAACTTCGCTGGTTATTGGAGCGGTTATAGGCTCGGGCATATTTATGACCGCTGGATTTATTGCTGAGTACCTGCCTTCTCCGGGTCTCATGCTGATTGTCTGGCTTGTAGGAGGCTTAATAACCACAAGCGGTGCCCTCTCCTTCGCTGAGCTAGCAGCAATGTTCCCCAAGGCTGGAGGACAATATATTTATATTAGGGAAGCGTATGGCCCATGGGCAGGCTTCTTTTTCGGATGGGGATTTTTTTGGTTCATAATGTGCGGAGGCATAGCCACTTTGGGGGTTGCTTTTGCTGAATTTGTTGGATATTTCATACCTGCTCTATCAACCCAATCTTATATTTTTCAGATAAACGTGCTTGGGTCCTCTTATTCACTCTCTACCGGCCAGCTCGTAGCAGTGGGCTCTATATTAATACTTTCAGCCGTTAATTACTTTGGCATAAAAACTGGAGTTGTAATTCAGAATATATTTACTTTCTTAAGGATAGCTGCTATTGGTGCATTCGTTATCTTCGGATTGACGATTGGAAAAAAGGCTGGAATTACGAACTTTGGTCAACTTTTTTCAGTAGAGACTGGACTCAGCTTTGACACATTAATGTCGCTATTTGGGCTTGCTCTTATTGCAGTTCTCTGGACCTTTGATGGCTGGTATTCGCCAACCTGCACCGCAGAGGAGATCAAAAAACCTGAGAGAAATCTTCCTTTAAGTTTAATCATGGGGACTCTCGGTATAACTCTCATCTATTTTCTTATGAATCTTGTGTATATCATGGCTCTTCCTATAGATAAAATGAAAGGAGTTACCAGGATAGGAGAATTAGCTTCAAACCAGCTCTTTGGACCTACGGTTACTCATTTCTTCTCAGCTGCAATCATGATCTCTATTTTCGGATGCTTAAGTGCAACTATCATTTATGGACCAAGGGTCTATTACGCCATGGCCAAAGATAACTCATTCTTTAAAAGCATGGCTTACATTCATCCGCGCTACCGTGTCCCCTCCAAAGCCTTAATTGGCCAGGCGATATGGTCTTCCCTACTCTGTCTATCCGGAACATACAAAGGTCTTTTTGAATATGTCGTATTTGCTCTGGTTATCTTTTTTGCCCTTACAGGTTTTGCTGTTATAGTCCTGCGCTTTAAACAGCCAGATAGAAAAAGGCCTTATAAGACCTGGGGCTATCCAGTAATTCCTCTCTTTTTTGTCATTATCAATCTGGCAGTTTTTTGCAACATCGTAATAAATCAGCCTTTGAAATCCACGATTGGATTAATCATGCTCGGCATAGGTATCCCAGCCTTCCTTTATTGGAAAAAGATGGCAAGAAAGGATATTATGTAAAACCTGGTCCAAGCTAAAGGAGAAGTTGAAGATTACGTTAAGTATATCCCCCAGATGATAAAAAACGGAGCTAACATCATCGGTGCCTGCTGCAGGACGGATCCGGGCTACATTAAGCACACGCCAGAAATTATAAAACTGACCTTGTAGGAGTTTGATTCAACAAACCCATATTGCTCTTTACGCTTAAAAAGTGGTTCCTAACGTGAAACGAAAGGCTAAGTTGGTATCCTCGGGATCTATTTTACGGTTATTGTAAGCGAAAATGAGCCTTATGGGAATGGGCAAGGTAGAAAAATATATCCTCATTTCCAGGCCAGCTGAAGAATACATATCGTTCAAGCTAATTTTTTGATCAGAAGAATAGGCATTGCCTACATCATAGAATAAAACGGCGTACAAAGGCCCTCCGACAGGCATAACGTATTCAGCATTGAATACAATAGATTTTTCCCCGCCGATATTTGTCCCTTGTTCACTTCGAGGCCCGATGCTGTAAATATCATATCCTCGGATGGATCTTTCTCCCCCAAGATAAAATCTTTCCCAGAAGGGCACTTGAGAACCTCCTATGGCCTCGATAAACTGGTACTCGATATGAAATCCAATAAAGTGGTCGCCAACCAATGGATGGAAAAAGCTCCATTCGAACTTAGGCCTGATCAAGCTTATATCTCCTCCTAAAAACGACCCCGCGAATTTGCATGACGCTGAATATAAAGTTCCCCTGGTTGGGAAGATAGGGCTGTCAAGAGTAAAACGGGAAAACGCTAGAATTATGCTGCTTACATCATGTTCACCCAGCCCAAACATATCGGAATATATTGAGTCCACTTGTACATTGCTATCTTCTTCAGGGAGCTCGACATTTACGTTTTCAAAGCTATAGGTAAGGCTTGCTCTCCAATATCTTTTAAACCTGGCACTGATTGTTAAATCCGCCCCTTTTCCTCTGCGGTCGTAAAGATCGGGGAATATAATGTCGTGATAATAAGCGTTAAATCCAACGCTAACCGGATAATCAAGAAAATAAGGTTCAGAAAAGCCAAGCTTATAATTTTTAATCCTCTCTCCATGATCTAAGTTGAGTTCTAAGATTTTGCCTGTTCCCAAGAAATTTAGGTGAGAATAGTTAAAAGCTCCGAAAGTTCCTCCGTAGCCATTATATCCACCAGAAAACATATAGTAGCTTTTTTGAAGCTCCTTAAGATGGAGAGTGACATCGATTTGAGCAGGTTTATCAGGATTTCGGGTTATCTGCGGCTCCCTTTCCAACCCAACAATTCCATGCTGCCCTATCTTAAGAATACTATCTTCAAACAATCCAAAATCAAACCTATCCCCTTCCCTGATTAGCATTTCTCGCCTTATAACCTTGTCGTTGGTAAACGTATTGCCCTTGAACTCGAGCCTGCTCAGATAGGTCAGCTCGCCCTCGTCTATATTAAAGGTAACATTGACAGTTTTCCTCACAACATCGAGAGTCTCTACTGCTATTATCCGGGCATAAAGATAGCCTTTGTTTCGATAATTTTTCCCTATATCTTCCACGCATTCTTCTCTAATTTTTGCGCTGTAAACCTCGCCTTTCTTGAATGTTACAAACTTCCTCAAAACCTCTGTCGAAAAAACTTTGTTCCCTTCAATCTTAACCTCGCCTACATGATAACGGAGGCCAGCATCAACAGGAATAATGATCTTCTTCATCTTCTGCTTCTCCAAGAAAATAGAACTCCTTGTGACCTCCTCTATCCTTGGCTCACCGACTGTTGCCTTCATGTAACCATACTCCTGAAGCTTATCCTTTATGCCGGCTAAATCCTCATCAAGTTTATCTGGCTTAAATATATCCTTCCGTTTTATCCAAGATATAATTCCATGTTTTTTGTTCTCTGTCATAGCCTTTCGAAGAACGCTCGAAGGCAGCTTAGTCTCTCCTTCAAAGACGATCTCACCAACTTTAATTTTCTTTCCCTCTTTGATTTCAAAGACTATATCTACCCTACTATTTTCTTTTTCACTCACAACAACTTTAACTTCTCCAGAATAAAGTCCTTTCTCAACAAGCAGCTCCTCTACTGACTTCTTGATTAACTGGACCTTATAGGGACTGTAAAAGGAATAAGGGATGATAATTTCTTCCTTCTCCTTTAATTTTTTGACAATTTCATCCTCTTTCAGCTTTGTTCCCGTCTTATAAATGATGTTCCTGATGACAGGATTCTCCTCAACTGTGATTTTTACAATCTTTCCCTTTGCACCTTGCTCTTCTTCTATTTTGATGTTTGAAAAAAACCCTGTGGACCATAAAACCCTAAAATCTTTCCTCAGTACATCTCTGTTAAAGGGGCCCCCTTCCTTCATAAAAAGATAATAACGTATTGTTTCTTGAGGTACTCTCGTATTCCCTTCTATCTCAATCTTCTCAATTATTTTCTGCGAGGAGAGAATAAGAGGAAAAAATAGAAATATCGCAGATAATATGGCTTTCTTAAACATTTTCAAGAAGAGATAATATCATCTAACGCCTGATTATATTGGAATCAAACAGGTCTAGGGCCTCGTATCCAAGATTCTAAAGGACTTCTGCACCAGGTTAGGCGCTACTTCCTCCGATGGCTAACTTCTATTTGGCTATTTTTGAGCGACAGATTTCTCGTCTGTGACCAATCTTGAATATCTGAGCTGCTAGCTCTTTGTCTTGAATAGAATAAACTATTCTATAATTACCTTGCCGAATACGATAACGTTCTTGAGCTGAAAGCTTTTGAGACCCACGAGGTCCTGGATTCTCAGCAAGTGATTGAATGCGTTTAACAATATGCTTTAAATCTTTCTTGGGAATATTTTCTAGTTCATTTGCTGCTGACTTTTTTATGAAGATTTTATATTTTGCCATTTTTCTTGAGCTTCTTTAAAACTTCTTCAAAGGTTAAAAGCTGTTCATTCCTCCTCTGTTCGAATACTGACAAATCGATAGAATCCTCTATCAGCGCATATTTAATTGCCTCGTTTACTATTTCAGAAATTGGACGTTCTATCTCTGCAGCTTTTATACGCAACGCATGATGCAGCTCAGAATCTATATATATTGTGGCTCTTTTTGTGCTATTTTTCATATTATATCCTCATTATAAATACCGTAACATTAAAACGTCTTAACGTCAAGACGTCTAGACTTAATACCGCCAGCTTTTTAGGTCTGCCCCAGCTGGCGCAGTCTTAAGAATTCGCTCTAAAATCTTTGGAATAAACATCTGATGGTACCTCAACCGTGAAATCGCATTCGGTCTCGTATGATCTCCATTCCAGCAATGCTCTGCTCTATCTCCATAATCCACGACTCCATCATAATAAGGATCTTTCGTGCTCTCGAGAAATCCTTCCATAAGATAGACAGCATTGTTTAGATAATAGTTATCCATATCACCGCAGTAGATATGGATCTTTCCTTTAAGTTTGGGACCGAGTGTCTTCCAATCTCTTTGCAGTATATATCTAAGATCATAATTTTCACGCCAGTATTCAGCCACAGAATGGTCTATGTCGCCAGTCAGCTTATTCCAGATAGGCTTTGGATAGCCACCCTTACCAACCGGCGAATAAACTGCTTGCCAGATGTCCCATTGGTCACCCGACCGGCTATTCGTTCCTAGAGCAAGTTCCCGGTGATTCATCTCTTCAAGTGAAGAACCGATCTCTCCCAGGTAATTGCGGCGCCCTGGATTTGTAGTTCGCTTCCAGCGGCTTTCCACATAATAGGCATTTTCCTGCTCATAGATATTAACAATGCCATAGGCACGAAAATCGATCGGGTCAGGACAGGCCGCATAGCAACCGTTATATTCGCCAGGATAAAACACCTGAGCGGCTAGTGCTTCCCATCCGCCTGTTGAACCACCGTAAAGAAAACGCGCCCAGCCTTCTCCAAGACAACGGAATTTCTTCTCGATATAAGGGATGAGCTCATAGCTGATCGCATCTCCGTAGGGGCCCAGATTTGCTGAATTTACAGCATAAGAATCATCATAATAGGGATTCGCATGCTGAATTATTATGATAATCATTCTTGGAAAATCTTGGCTTGTCCAATCTTTGTAGAATTTATGGGCATATTCTTGAACAGTCTTGTTGTATCCTTCCCGCATGAATCTTTGGCTAAACTCAGGCTCAAGATTTGGATCCGGTGGAGCCTCCCTAAATCCGCTAAATGTTGACGGGAAATGACCATGATTAATGACAAGAGGATAGCGCGCTTCAGGATGTTCATCAAAACCTTCAGGCAAGAGAACAAAGGCACCGAGGTGCATGGGAACGCCCCAGAATTCTGTCAAGAGTTTACTCTTAATTTTTATATGCTTGATATATTTCGTGTCCTTTGGCTCAGGGATTGGTGCGATTTTTTCATCAAGAGCAATATTTATCATTTCATCTTTTTGGGGATCAATCCGCAACTTCTGAGGAGTGCTGTAAAGATTACCAGGCGCCCGGTTCCAATGCTGTCCCTCTCCCCTATCCATCGGTAGTTTCACTATATGACCATCAGCTCGATGGAAAGTCTCATAACGATGGAAAAGAGCTTGGACCCAGTATTCTCCGACCGGAATCTCTGATATGCTTGGCAATGGATAGCCAAAAAAACTCCTGTCCAATACCGCTATTTCCCCTGGTTTTAGCCTATCTACATCCATACCGAAAATTAATTGCGTATTGGGACTATCGCTAATCTGAAACCGTGGCTCCCTGCTTGGATCGGTGGAGACCATCAACAACACCCGTCCATCAAGAGGGACTCTACTCTGCTCTTTTGTAAACGAAATTCCAAAACGGAGCCTGGCAGCTTGATTCACTCCATCTGAGCGGCCTGAGAGCAGAAAAACTAAGACAATGACTAAAGACGGGAGAAGCAAAGCTAATTTTCTTAAATTTCTTTTTTTCATTGAATTTTCCTCCTGTAAAAATAATAAAAAATTAAATCTTTCTTTCACATCTTTTATAGGACAAAAAAAGGCATAATGCGACATTTTTTTAAAAAAATATTGACTCTTTCCTCATTTAAAGATAGGATTCTAATAAAATTATGCCTAAAATGCTTTTTGTAACGCTGGACTAAAAAAAATGGCTGAAGAAAGAATAAAAGATAAAAAGGATGACGAAAGAAGAAGAGATAAACGGTATAAATGTTTACTTCCTGCACATGTAGTGCAAGCAGAAGGGAAACAGAAATTAGTCCAGAGAACCACAGTTCATGATTTTTCCCAAGGAGGCTGCAAGTTAATTGTCAATATTGTTACCCTTGATCCCGGTTCCGACATAGAGTTGGAGCTCTATGTTCCGGAAAAAGGACTAAAAACCCCGATGAGAGCAGAAATTGCCTGGAAGAAAATGGCAGGTGATAAATTGGAAATAGGATTAAAGATAAAGAATATGAAAAAAGGGGCAAAACAAGAGATTCTCAAGTGGATCTCACCCGTAGGACTGGAAGCAAAGAAGAAACAGAAGAAATTAACAGAAAAAAAGTAGAAAAAAGCAGGGATTCTTTTTATCAATCCGGGATTATCTAATCAGTATCTTAATCTCCGTTCTGATTTCGAGGTTCAGAATTCAGACATGAATACACGGGAGGGATTTTAATGATTACCTTTAAAAAGATTATCGGCATTTCTTCGGTCATGGTCTTTCTATTGACTGTGTTTTTGTACCCAACTCCCGAAAAAGAGAATAATGCCACTGCACTACTTTTAATCGATATTCAGGACTTCTATTTTTCAGGGGGAAAATCTCCTCTTGAAAATCCGGAGAAGGCTAGCCTGAATGCTCAAAAAATTCTAGGTAAATTCCGAGATAAAGGCACGTTGGTCGTACACATCCGGCATAATACCAAGTTAGGGGCGCAAATCCACAAACACGTAATGCCCATCGAGAAGGAAAAGGTCATATCCAAGGACCATGTCAACGGCTTTAAGGATACCGATCTTTTGGAATATTTGAGAGCCCATAAGGTCAAACAGCTCATCATCTGCGGAATGATGACTCATATGTGTGTGGAAGCGGCCACCCGTGCAGGCCACGATTTTGGATTTGATTGCATTTTGATCGGAGATGCCTGCGCAACAAGAAATTTAAAGTACGACAACAAGATTATAAAGGCTGCGGATGTCCACCTCTCCACCCTTTGTTCGCTAAATGGCTACTATGCAAAAGTCATGAATACAGAAGATTATTTAGATTCTTTAGCACAGTAGATTGGCTGGGACCACTCCTGCTACTTTTCCATTAACTTTTTGGCCATCGCCATGGTGTCTTGCAAGTGTTCTACAGGGACTATCTGAGTATCCTGACGCATGGGAATTGAGAAAATGTAGCGGGATACCTCATTAAGGCTGTCGGCTTCGAGTAAGAGAAAAGCAACATGACTGGGTGGACACCAGACAAAGTAGTGTTGCTTGACGTTCAGTTCCTTTCCCCTAGCTTCAAGATTCTTGAAAGCCTCAAGGACCTCGGGCATCTTTTCGCGGTCGTAGCCCGGGCAATTGTCTTCGGTATGGGTCATTATCACGTGAAAAAGCATATAAATCCTCCTTATAGATAACTACTCAGCACAGGTCTGAGTTTGATCAGGATTATTCACCCACTGGGTGTTTTTTAAAGAACTCGCCTAATTCTTTAAAAGACACCACCGGGTGACTCTAAATATAGCAATTATCCAGGATAGCTCCACCAAGTAATTCGTATAGGTCTGACGACTTGTCTATATCAAGAACTAGAAATCCGCCCCGTTTATCTCCAAACATTCCACCTTCAACCAGCTTGCCCGAGTTCTGGACTTGTTGTATCTGAGGGCCGACAGCATCTCTGACACGTTTTACCTCAGCATCTCCTGTTAAAGTTTCAAACATCTCAAATTTGATTAAAAATCTCGTGGTTTTACCTCCATTTTAAGTATAAGTATTACTACTACAGGAAATATCTAATGTCAAGTAATTATATATAATTAATATATATTATATATTTTATCAAGTATAAATAATCATCAATTTTGTGTAATGAAAATATGAATATTTAGGTTGATAATTTTTAGGCATAGGCTGACAATTAATGTAAGAGAATAGATTTTGATGCTAAAAGTCAAAGAAGTTAAGGCAAAAAGCATTCTTAACAAATCAAAAATCCATGATTATTGCCTCAACCCCTATACCGGATGCGAGCACAATTGCACATACTGCTATGCTCGCCTATTCATGAGACGGTATTCTGGACATAAAGAGCAATGGGGCGAATTTGTTGATGTTAAAATCAATGCTCCCGAACTCCTGAAAAAACAGCTTGAGAGGGCAAAAAAGGGCATTGTTTGGATTTCATCTGTTTGTGATCCCTATCAGCCCCTGGAGGCAAAATACAAACTAACAAGGCAGTGCTTGAAAGAACTGCTAAAGAAACAGTTCCCTGTTAATATTCAGACAAAATCAAAGCTTGTTTTGCGTGATCTGGATCTATTTCTCCAGTTTGAAGAAATTGAGGTGGGATTTACCATAGCTACCGATAATGAAAGGATAGCGAAATTATTCGAATCAGGAGCATCGTCGGTAAAGGAGAGACTAAACGCTCTTGAGAAAATTCACTCAAAGGGAATAAGAACATTTGCCTTTGTCGGTCCCCTGCTTCCAGGAAATCCCGAAAAACTTGTAGGACTTCTAGAGGGAAAGACGGACAAGATCTACATAGATAAAATGAATTATTTATACACAATAAGAGGATTTTATCAACAGCACGGCCTGGAAGAGGCAACAACCGATAAATTCTTCCTCGAGTATAAGGAGAGGCTTATGAATGAATTAAAGAAAAGAAAAGTGAAATTCGAAATCCTGTTCTAGTTTCCCCATAAATAATCCAGGCCACCTCTACATTACTCGCTAATTTCCGCGGGGAATTTATAATATTAATCCCAAATCACTCAAACTCTTTCATTGCTTCAATCAAAGCGTTATGTATAGTAAATCATTCAAACTCCCTCATTGCTTCAATCAAAGCCCTCTCGATCGGTTTTTCACCCATCCAATGGCCTGCGCCCTCAGCGATTATTAGCTTTGATTTGGGAAGTAATTTATGCAGGCGGTAGGCAGTGACGGGAGGACAGATAACATCATACCGTCCATTGATGATGATTGTCGGAATATGGGAAATCTTTTCGGCATTCTTGAATAGCTGCCCTTCTTCCAGAAAACATCCATTTGTCATGTAAAAGTTTTCAAAAAGGCTAAAAGCATAGGGATTAGAATTCTCTATCCAGTTCTTTATCACCGAATCAGGAACTTCTAAGCCACCTGATGCTGTCGCGGCATAAAACGTGTATGGTTTTTGTTTGGGAACCGCATAATCCACAAACCTTTCGCCCTGCCGGGTTGGTCCGATATTACGGTAAGTTAAATTTTTTAAGAGCTCTTCGTTGATTGACTGACTCGCTACCTTTGACGATGCAATCAACGGCCAGCAGAATAATAAGATGGCCGCTACAAATTTTAACCTCGTTCTACGATTTTTCACATAATCCTCCTTAAACGGAATTAAACGGATTTCTTGAGCACATGAATTATAGATGGAATGATTTAATATTTTTTTTTAAGGCTCATTAAGTTATGTGAAGAAACAGAATAGCGAAAATCATAGAAAAAATAAAGGTCAATGCGCCTCTTATATTCTAATTTTATTTATGTAGGGGCTTGATTTATCAAGTCCACCTGTTGAATATAAAAAAAGAATTGTATGAATTTGGTTTATCTTTGTAGGGGCTTGATTTATCAAGTCCACCTGTTTGTTGGTAAGATTTTAAAAATGTATGTTTGATGAATTAATCATCTACAAAAAGATGAATCAAACCCTTGAAATTTATCTTTGCGGTCGAGAAGCTTGAGAAATTTTTTCTTATTTCTAATCCCCTGCAGAATATCTGGAAACAGGGACTTGATATCTTTCGCACTGTAGTCGCATTCTTTTATCTCTATTTTGTCTCCTTTCACGTAACATAAGATCGTCTTTATATCTTTAGCATATTTTATAATTCTGGTTCTTTTAGCCTCGAAATAAGTCACCTGGATAATCATCTTCTCCTTGTCTCCTACGCTTTGAATCAAAAAAACAACATGTTCTTCGCTGTTATTTTCATCACTGTCCAGGTCTATATGAAACTCTCTTTTTATGAAGTCTTCATTTTCGTAAGGTCCAAGTTCTACGACCTCCTTGTACATTTCTTTTAAAATTTCTTCAGGATTTTTTTTGCATTGGGGTGTGTTTGTTAGAACGTTATAGACTGAAGATCTGGCATTGGATATGAACACATTAGAAACAGCTATGCCAATTATGATTCCCCTGGGGAAATTTCTAAGGAATTCTCTCCTCTCCATTCTAAGTCCGTGTCTCGCCTTTTTATAATTATATCTCAAATAAAATTTAAAAGCATTTCCTAATCGATTTAAATGCCTTATTCTGTCAAACAAGAAATGGGATCAGAATTATAGAGATGATATATTCCCGGTTTCAAAGAGCAGTGATGAAGCCCTCCTTCAGTAGCTGGTTAGAATCCTTGACTTCCAGTTCTGTTGACTCAATAAAATCCAGAGCCTTGCACAAGGTCTTCAGCATAACTTTCTTGTCACGAGGAAGATCACCAGCCACTCCCCTGTAGAAAAAGCCATTTCCTGCCCAGAGGTAGTTTGTCATGTGATCGCTGGCCAGGAAACATCTCTCAAGATCCAGGTTTTTAACAAAGAGCTGCACTTCTTTCAGTCTCTCCAGGGGCGGAGTAATGACAAATTCCCCCTTCTCAAGTTTCTTTTTAATCGGGGTTCCTTCTTTGATCGTCAGGGACCTTAATCTTATGAAATCCGGTTTTATCTCATTGAGAACCTTGGCGCTGTTTAGCGCATGTTCCTTCCACCGCATCTTCCCGCCAGCACCGCTAAGGACATAGAAATTCACCTCAAAACCAGCCTCCTTGGCTTTACGTCCGGCTTCGATCACCTCCTCAGGTGTTACTCCTTTGCCAAGCCACTCGAGTACGATCGGGTCCCCTGATTCAAGGCCGATGTGGAGCCGATCAAGACCTGCCTTGCGTACCGCAGTCAAAAACTCCATTTCCCTGCTCAAAATGGTCTTTGCCCTTGCATAAGCTGTTACACGTCTGATATCAGGGAATATTTTTCTTATGAAGGCTACTATTTCTGGCAGCTCCTTGTGGACAAGATTGTCGCTGTCTCCAAGGAAGATGGATTGAGCTGCTCTGTATATCTGCCTTGCTTTCTTCACATCCTTTTTTACTTCTTCGAGCGGCTTTGTTTGGAATTTTGTGTCCCTGTACATGAAGCAGAACTCGCATCTATTCCAGGGACAGCCTCTTGTGATGCGGATAAGGGCGCTATTAGCCTCGTTGGGAGGCCTGTATGGAGGAAAATCATACTCGCTTAAATATTCATGCATTATTTTTTCTTATATACGTCTTTTCTATGTCTTACCGTTTCAATCCAGATGTTTTTCTCTCTATAAATAAAGTAGATAATTCTATATTTTCCTAACCTGAATGAAAACTCCCCTTCTAACTCACCTAAGAGTTTCTTTCCTGTGTAAGGATTTAAATGTATTTTCCTCAGACTATTTTCTACCTTTGTTTGAATATTCTTGGGTAGTTTTTGGAAATTCTTTTGAAAGGTCTTTGTAAGAAATAGCACCATTATTTAGATTTATCCGGTAATTTTTTCCCGAAAAAATCTTCATAGGAAATGAATTCACCTTTTAGTATATCTTCCTTAGCCTTTTTAATATCTTCAAGAAGGTCTTTATCTGCCATAACCTCCAAGGTCTCAACTTCTTCAGGGCTCAAAAGAACTGCACTTGGTTTAGAACGCTGGATAATTATATAACGTGAGCCTTGATATACTTTCTTTATTATAGAAGATATAGAATTTCTTAATTCTGAAATCCCTATGATTTTATCCATTCCTTGAACTCCAAACAATTGTACAATGCATTGTACAATATGTCAATTATTTAATTCAATGGGGAAAAAATTGGCTTCCCTGTTTGATTTTTACAATTTGTAAGAGAAAATGGCTTTCCCGGTTGTTACTTTATACTCTTAATTCTTCCCGTTACCGCGTAACACATACACTTTTTGTATAGGAGTAGTGAGGACCCGATTCCCGAATTCAAGACGAAGCCCGCAAGCTGCAAGAGTATCTACTTTGATGATGCTACCACCCCATGTACATCCAGAAATGGACTCCTTCGTAGGCGATAATCCCTTTCTATCGAACCAACCCCCGCAAACCAGGTAGTAGTCAGACTCAAGAACACTAATAGAGTACAGGGAATTCCGAGTTTTGATGAACACCATATCTCCGAACTGCAGATCTGCTTTACGCACCTGACTTAAATTGGAGGTACTCTCTACTATCTTTTCAAGCTTATGACCATTGCCAATCATTGCATCTATTATATCAAAA
>LAZR01001204.1_pt1 | contig 16783 bp, 10 predicted proteins | sample 329461 | NCBI WGS metagenome assembly LAZR01 (sample SAMN03002196, study PRJNA259156) | marine sediment metagenome | biome: sea floor; feature: Hydrothermal impacted sediments; material: marine sediment; isolation source: Loki non-amplified sample from Loki's castle hydrothermal vent sediment ...
ACCTGGTGGATACGTCAAACAATTGAACGTGCCATTATGAATCAAACTCGCACCATTCGCTTGCCAATACATGTTGTTAAAGAGCTTAATGTTTACTTACGTACAGCACGTGAATTAACTCAAAAACTTGACCATGAACCAACAGCTGACGAAATTGCAGCGTGCCTAGACAGACCCGTTGAAGACGTAACTAAAATGCTACGTTTAAACGAGAGGATAGCATCGGTTGATATGCCGATTGGTGGTGAAAACGACAGTGTACTACTTGATATCATCCCAGATGAAAAAAGTGCAGGCCCTGAAGGCGAAGTACAAAACAATGATATTAATAAGCACATTGTAGATTGGTTAGGTGAATTGAACCCTAAACAACGCGAAGTGTTAGCTCGTCGATTTGGTCTACTTGGCTACGAGCCATCGACACTTGAAGATGTAGGTCGTGAAATTGGCTTAACACGTGAGCGTGTAAGACAAATTCAGGTAGAAGCATTACGTCGTTTAAAAGACATTTTGCAACAAGAAGGTTTAAGTACAGATAGCTTGTTTAATCAGTTTTCGTAACTGGTTAAATAGTTTAAGAGACTATGTGTGTTAAAAAGCCGAAGAATTTATTCTTCGGCTTTTTTTATGCTTGTAAATTAGATGGTATAAATTACAACAATGCTTTTAGTTTATATAATAAATCGTGCGCTTGGCGTGGCGATAAATTATCAGGGTCAATTGCGCTTAATCGTTCTTCTACTTCAGAAGGGGCACTTTGTGCAACTTCGTTATTAAAAGTAAAGGCTTGTTGCTCTGTATTTGGTGCAGTAACGCTTTGATGATTTTCAAGTAACTTAAGTTTTTGCTTTGCTTGTGTAATAACAGCTTTTGGCACACCCGCAAGAGCAGCTACCTGTAAGCCAAAGCTCTTACTTGCTGCGCCATCAAGTACTGTATGCATAAAGGCGATTGTATCGTTATGTTCTATTGCATCAAGGTGCACGTTTACCAGACCTGTTGTTTGTTCAGCAAGTTCTGTTAACTCAAAGTAGTGCGTAGCAAATAATGTTTTAGCTGATATTTTTGACGCTAAATGATCGGCTGTTGCATACGCAAGCGAGAGCCCATCGTAGGTACTTGTACCGCGACCAATTTCATCCATTAACACTAAAGACTGCGCCGTGGCATTATTTAAAATAGTCGCTGTTTCTGTCATTTCTACCATGAAGGTTGAGCGACCTGATGCTAAATCATCGCTAGCACCAATACGTGTAAATATGCGATCGATATTGCCTATTTTAGCGCTGTCTGCAGGTACATAACTGCCAATGTGAGCCATTAATACAATAAGTGCTGTTTGGCGCATATAGGTTGATTTACCGCCCATGTTTGGACCCGTAATAATCAACATTTTACGTTGGCTGTTTAATTCAACAGGGTTGGCAATAAACGGTTCTTTCATTACTTGCTCAACCACAGGGTGACGACCTTGCTTAATGCTTATATTGTCGTTATCGCACAGTTCTGGTTTTGCATAATTGAGTGCAAATGCACGTTCGGCCAAGTTATTTAACACGTCTAAGTCAGCTAATGCGGCTGCCATCATTTGAAGTTGCTCTATGTGTGGAGCAATAAATCTAAACAACTCTTCGTATAGTTGCTTTTCAAGCGCTAAGGCTTTTGATTGGCTGCCAAGTACTTTATCTTCGTGCTCTTTAAGTTCAGGAATAATATAGCGTTCGTTATTTTTGAGTGTTTGACGACGAATGTAGTCGGCTGGCACTAAGTGAGCATTGGCGCGGCTTACTTCAATAAAAAAGCCATGTACGCGGTTATAACCAATTTTAAGTGTACTAATACCCGTACGTTCGCGTTCACGCAACTCTAGTTGATCAAGTACGTCGGTTGCACCTTTACTTAAGTTACGCCACTCATCTAGTTCGGTGTTGTAACCAGGGGCAATAACACCACCATCACGAATAAGTACCGGTGGGTTTTCTATAACCGCACGTTCTAATAACTCTTGTAAATCAGGGAGCTCAGGCGAATGCTTGATAATACCCGCTATACGAGGATCGTTAGCATCACCTAACAAAGAATGCAGTGGTGCAAGTGCTTGTAATGCACTACGAAGGCGAGTTAAATCGCGCGGGCGAGCAGTACATAAAGCTAAGCGCGCAATAACACGCTCTACATCACCAATCTCTTTTAATGGTTCATGTAATTCACCACAAAGTTGTACATCTAAAATAGCGCTAATTGCATTTAAGCGTGAATTTAGCTCGTCTTTATTGCGTACAGGTGTATGAATACGGCGCTTAAGTAAACGAGAACCCATTGGCGTTGCTGTTTTATCAAGTACCTGGGCAAGTGTATTTTCAAACCCGCCTGATAAATTAACGGTAAGTTCTAAATTTTTACGGGTTGCGGCATCTAAAATAACAGCGTGTTCGTTGTGCTCAAGTGTAATTGCACGAATATGTGGCAGTGCAATACGCTGTGTATCTTTTACGTATTGCATTAAACAACCAGCAGCAACAAGTGCGCTGTGAGCTTTATCAACACCAAAGCCAACTAAATCTTTAGTACCAAACTGATCGCATAATAAGTGCTGAGCCGTATCTAAGTCGAACTCCCACTCTGGGCGACGACGAGCACCTTTTATATGCTCAATTAAATGGAAGTTTTCAAAGCTTTCGCTATATAGCAATTCTGCCGGAGATAAGCGTTGAATAGTTGAGCTAAAAGCTTCATCGGTGCTAACCTCTACAACGTTAAAGCGACCAGAGTTAATATCAAGGTACGCAATACCGTATAAACCTTTTTTACTTTGCCAAACGCTGGTAAGTAGGTTGTCTTGTCGTTCTTGTAGCAAGGCTTCATCTGAAATAGTACCTGGCGTTACAATACGAACAACTTTACGATCGACAGGACCTTTACTCGTTGCGGGATCCCCAACTTGTTCACAAATAGCCACTGATTCGCCCATTTGAACTAGACGTGCTAGGTAGTTTTCTACTGCATGATAAGGTACGCCCGCCATAGGTATAGGATCGCCACCGGCTTTGCCGCGATGAGTTTGCGAAATATCGAGTAATTGAGCGGCGCGTTTAGCGTCATCAAAAAAGAGTTCGTAAAAGTCGCCCATACGATAAAACAATAAAATATCGCGATGCTCTGATTTTATTTTTAGATACTGCTGCATCATAGGGGTTTGTTGTTTTATAGTGTGTGGTGCATAAAGATCAAACGACATGTATTTACCCAAAGGCTGAATATGGAATTACATCAAGAGATTAAAACACTTGCTGCGCAATTAGGCGCTATTTTAACGGATAAATGCTTATGGATCACTAGTGCTGAGTCATGTACTGGTGGCGGAGTGAGTTATGCCCTTACTGATACCCCTGGAAGCTCTGCTTATATTGACCGTGCATTTGTCACTTACAGCAACCAAGCAAAGCAGGATTTGCTAAATGTAAGTGCCAGTACATTAACGCAATTTGGTGCTGTGAGCGAGCAAACCGTGCGCGAAATGGCATTAGGTGCAATTAAGGCTGCGAATGCCAATATAGCTATAGCTATATCGGGTATTGCAGGACCCGGTGGTGCCACCGAAGATAAACCAGTTGGTTTAGTGTGGTTTGGTATACAAATTAACGACAAGCAACTTGCATTAAAGCAAGTATTTACCGGTGATAGGGCTCAAGTTAGACTGCAAGCTATTGTATTTTCATTAAAAAGTGTAATTGATGAGATAAAATGAAAAAATTAACTTGATACTGTAATTTCATACAGTATACTTGGTTCCATTAGCTGGATTTGGAGAATAAAATGAACGATAACAAACAAAAGGCGTTGGACGCTGCACTATCACAAATTGAACGTCAATTTGGTAAAGGCTCAATTATGAAATTGGGTGATAACAAAGCGTTAAATATTGAATCTGTATCTACAGGTTCATTAGGCATCGATATTGCCTTAGGCATAGGTGGTTTACCTATGGGACGTATTGTTGAAGTGTATGGTCCTGAATCATCAGGTAAAACAACACTTACTTTACAAGTTATCGCCGAAGCTCAAAAAGAAGGTAAAACATGTGCCTTTATTGATGCTGAGCATGCTCTAGATCCAATTTATGCACAAAAGCTTGGTGTTAATATTGACGAGCTTTTTGTATCGCAGCCAGATACAGGTGAGCAAGCACTAGAAATTTGTGACATGTTAGTACGCTCAAGCGCGGTAGACGTTGTTATTATTGACTCGGTTGCTGCACTTACACCAAAAGCTGAAATTGAAGGCGACATGGGCGACTCGCACATGGGCTTACAAGCACGTTTAATGTCACAAGCATTACGTAAGCTTACTGGTAACATTAAACGCTCTAACACGTTATGTATTTTCATTAACCAAATCCGTATGAAAATTGGTGTTATGTTTGGTAACCCAGAAACAACAACGGGTGGTAATGCACTTAAGTTTTACGCATCGGTACGTATTGATATCCGTCGTATTGGTTCTGTAAAAGAAGGTGACGAGGTTGTTGGTAACGAAACTCGCGTTAAAATTGTTAAAAACAAAGTTGCTCCGCCGTTTAAACAAGCTGAATTTATCATCATGTATGGTGAAGGTATTTCTAAGCAAGGCGAGTTAATTGACTTAGGTGTTAAGCACAAAATTGTTGAAAAAGCAGGTGCTTGGTATAGCTACTGTGGCAACAAAGTTGGCCAAGGTAAATCTAACTCAATTAAGTTTTTGAAAGAAAATCCAGAAATTGCAGATGAGATTGAAGGCAAGTTACGCGAAATGCTTTTACTAAAAGCAACTATTGAACCAGAAGATGGTGAAGATAAGTTAGGCGATGACGCTGACCTTTAACAGCCTAAAAATGAGTTTTTAAGCTTGATTTGACCCGAGCTTTAAAAAGCGCTAATCAGTAATGATTAGCGCTTTTTTGTTGTTCAAAACTTAAAGCGGATAAAAATAAAAACGACACACTAAAAGTGTGTCGTTTTTTAATTTAACCTATAAAAATATACGATTACATAGCACATGAGCAGGCACTGCAATAGTAATTACTACACTAAATGAAGAGCAAAGGATCATACGCTATACATTTTAATCGGGTAAAAGCATTATCTAATGGTTAAGAATGCGACCTAATTAAAATAGAACTTTAAAAGCGATAAGTTAAGCTAACTTTTCCGCTAATAGGAGAGCCATAAAAACCAACATTGGCTAAGCTAGTAATATGTTTTTCATCTGTGATGTTATCAATGTTAGCTTGAATTGATAAGTCTTCGCTAGCATCCCATCGAGCAAATGCGTTCATAAGTAAATAAGAATCCTGCTTAACATTGCTGGCTATATTTTCTGTTTTTGATTGCCATTTACCGGCTAAACCAAACTGAAATTCAGGTAGTTGAGGCAGCGTATAATCCAATGAAAAATTAACAACATTTTCAGGCTCCCATTCGTGAGAGCTATCGCCTGCGTCATCATTAATATCTAGGTATGTATAAGCAAATACAGCGTTAAGATTATCAGTTATATGTCCGGTTAATTCTAATTCAAAGCCCTGCGAATCTTGATCGGCTCCTTTATAATAAGTAAATCCAGAGGCATTTAGTCCTGCATAAGTTGCAATATTATCTTGTTTGGCACTAAATACTGCAAAGGTTGCAAGTAGGCGATCATCAAGCCATTGAGTTTTCACTCCAACTTCGTAATTAACGCCTTTACTTGGATCTAAAAAGTTACCGTCGTAATCGTATTGCTCTTGTGGTTGATAAATATCGGAATAGCTCACATATACATTAACATCATCATTAATTGCATACGTTGTTGCAAGGTAAGGGCTTACCTCACTTTCATCATTATCTATGTCAACGCCTTGGCTAAAGCCTGTGCGCTCATAATCGATAGCGTTAAAGCCCGCAATAACAAATAAGTCACTTGTTAGGTTTAATTTAGTAGAACCAAAAAAACGCTTTAACGTAACATCAATATCAGCATACTTAGTTTGTTCGCCCCAGATAGGTTCAGCAATCGCATCTAATGCGTATGGAAAAGCAGGCGCTAAACCATAAGCTTCAGTTGTTGCTTCATCGTAAGAGTTAGTAAAAGAGTAAGATGTACTTTGTGAAATACTGCCACCAAGCATTAACTCATGCTCTTGACCAAACAAGCTGTATTCACCCTTAGCTGTTATATCAAATAAATCAGCTGAGAATTCTGTATCATATCGTCCAGGAATACTGACTAAACCTAAATTAGTCTCACTATCAAACATTCCATAAGCGTCATAAAGATAAAGTAATTTACTTTGATCTTCTGAGTCTTGGTAGTTATAAGTTGTTTTAATTTCCCAGTTATTATCGAATACATAAGTATATTCAATAAAAGCTGTGGTATTTAGAGTATCCCATTTAGTCCATTCTTGAGTTGGGCTCGCACTTACGTCCCACTCTGCTTGCGTACCATCGGCATATGAAAGTGGTAATCCTCCCCACATGGTTCCATCCGTATTAGCATCTTGATGTGAAGCACCAAATGAAAGTGTTGAATTACCAGTAAGTTGTCCATCAACTACAGCAGAGAAGTAAGTACGATCGTTTTCTAAACCATCAAGGTATGAATCAGAGCCTTCTGCAGCACCAACAACACGTGCTGCCCAACTACCAGAATCAGTTAACAAAAATGAATAATCAGCTTGTAAGCGCTTTAAACCATAAGTACCTACAGAGATACCTACCTCACCTTCATTCTCATTTGTTGGACGTTTTCGAACATAGTTGATAGTACCAGCTGCATTACCAACGCCTGTTAATTGCCCATTAGCACCACGAATAACTTCTATTTTTTCATAACCGTAGCTTTCCATAGCACCAGTAACAAGACCCCAGTTATTAGGTAGTCCAACACCATCAACTTGAGTGCTTTTAATATCAAAACCACGCGATGTGTATCGTGTGCGGTTAGTTTCACCTTGTTCTACAGTAATACCCGTGGCCATTTTCAATGCGTCATTAATACTATTTGCTGCAAAGTTTTGAAGTTGCTCTGCGCCAATTACACTAATAGATTGTGGTGTTTCGTTAAGTTCCATAGTCAAACCGGTAGCACCTTGGCTAACGCGATCTTGGCGTACACCTACTATTAATATTTCTTCCATTTGTTCATTGTTATTTACAACTGTATTTTTAGTTGATGTTTCTTGTGCTTGAGCTGAAAAACCCATAGCTAAAACTAATGAAGAAAGTGCAAAAGTGCGATTGAGTTTCATGTTTTCCCTTAATTAATATTTAATATTATTTGAGTTTATTTAAATAATTGGTGCATTCTACTATTTAGAATTAACAAACTCAAACAAAAACTATTATCATTTGTAAACGCGTTAACACTGTCTTAGGGAAAGTTACTTAGTCTGTAAATAATATTATGATTAGGATAAACGATACGGCTTATAAAAATATGGTTGTTTTTTTAACTTAAATTGAATTATAAAAAAAGCGGCCAAGGCCGCTTTTTTTTAAGTAGTTAGCTTTTTAGTTATTAAAAAGAGTATTTAACAGAGAACTGTAAACGATCTAAATCGCCATCTACGCCGCTTTCAGTTTCACGCTCAGCATGTTTTAGCTCAGCTCCAAATGTTAGGCGTTTAACAGGGGAATATAAAATGTTAGCGCTATAGCTTTGGCTTGATTCTGTCGGATCGCCAGAAATAGCTAATAGATCAGTGTTGTTATCAGCAGAGAAGAATGAGTATAAGAACGTTGAACGCCATTGGCTTGTCCACTTGTGCTGGTAAGCAACAAAACCAGAAGTCGAATCAATGGCATCTAGTTCATCGCCATTAAGTACTGCGCCGTGAGCAACGTTTAAGCCTACGTAACGGCCTAAGCCTTTACCTTGAGTAAGCATAAATTTAAGGTTGTCTTCACCAAGGTTTATTTTACCTGATGCGCTAATACCAAAAGATGTTTCATCTGCATCAACACTGCCTACTTTATAAGTTAGTTGGCGAGCAAGCGCTGCAACAACAATGTTACCCCAATCAGCTTTATGTGTGTAACGAGCTGTAAAGTCAGGTAATGATGCATCATCAGTTACTACCATACCGCTTGTAGTAGAAATTGTACTTTCTGGGTTTTCTAATGAGAAAGACCATGCGCCAGTGGTATATTTAATTTGCGATTGGCGAACAAATATAGTGCCTTCAGCTGGGCCTACAAAATCAAGCGTTTCAGCAAGGGCACCCACGTTTTGAAAGTTAGACCATGTTTGACCAAATAACCAACCGTCGTATGTCACAAACGCATGGCGAATACGTGGAGCATAAGAGTTTGATACACGTTCATTACCGCCAGCAGCTGAGGCTAAAAAATCAATCTCAATTTTAGTGTTAACGGTCTTACCGTTATCCATAACAGTGGCTGTGCCAAAGTTAAAGCGTGACTCGCGAGCATGCATATCAAACACAGCATCTGAGCTGTTATCGTCGCCAACTGTAAGTGTACTTGGTACGTAAAAGTCACGACCTACGTTTGAGCCTGCAGGCGCACCCGCTGAATAATCACTCCACATAGAGTCGAGCTTAATGTATCCACCGTAAGTAAATTCCGTATCACCAATTTTTGCGGCAGTCGCTGCATAAGCAGTACTTGATAGTGCACATAGTACAGCGCTTGCTGCCAATGTTTTTAATGGGGTAAATTTCATTGTGGTGTCCTTTATAGGCTACTTGTTATTTGTTACTTTTTTTCATGTAAGGTTGTATTACTTGCTACGAGTATTACTTACGAATAAAAAGGGTTGTTAATTTGGCTTTCAATTCACTTTCTATTTTCATTCGTTAAATAAAGCATTTTAGTAAGTACAACAAAATATCTTTATTTGGAGTACGAGAACACTGTTGAATATGTGCAATATTTACTCAATTACCTATTGGTCTATAAGACTAAGGTTTGAGAACAGATTAGTTTGTATTCACTTACATTTAACGCGTTGTATTATTTATGTAAAAAAATTGAAAGCAGAAGGATTATAAACTACAAATGAGGAAATTGAAGGGGTGTACAACTAAGGTCTAATACTTAATGTAGCACTGCTGAGTAATCCTTGATAAAAGCTTAAGGCAAGTAATTTAAATGGAGACTAAGATGTCACAAAGTATCTATCCAGTTCCTGCGCATATTAAAGATGCGACTCTCATTGATAAAAATAAATATAATACGCTTTACAAGCAATCTATTGATGACCCAGAAAGTTTTTGGCGTGAGCATGGCAAACGTCTTGATTGGTCTACTCCTTATACCAAAGTTAAAAACACGTCTTTTGATAAAGGTCACATAAATATTAAATGGTATGAAGATGGCTACCTCAATGCTTCGTATAATTGTATTGACCGCCATCTAAAAACCAAAGCCGATAAGGTTGCGCTTATTTGGGAAGGTGATAGTCCATCTCAAAGCGAGAGTATTACTTATCAGCAGCTGCATGATGAAGTTGCTAAGTTTGCTAATGGCTTAAAAAAATTAGGTGTGCAAAAAGGTGACCGCGTAGCGATTTATATGCCTATGACGCCACAGGCTGTGTATGCAATGCAAGCTTGTGCACGTATTGGTGCTATTCATTCTGTTGTATTTGGTGGTTTTTCACCTTCAGCTATTGCCGATCGTATTAGAGATTCGGGTGCCAAGATTGTTATTACATCAGATGAAGGACGCAGAGCAGGTAATTGTGTACCACTAAAAGCAAACGTTGATGAAGCTGTTGCACAAGATACAGTGACTTCAATTGAACACGTTATAGTACATCAATTAACAGGCGGCGAAGTTGATTGGAATGAACATGACATTTGGTGGCATGACTTAGTTGCAGATTTACCAGCGCAGTGCGAGCCAGAGCCAATGAATGCTGAAGATCCATTGTTTATTTTGTATACGTCAGGTTCAACAGGTCAGCCGAAGGGTGTTGTGCATACCACAGGAGGCTACTTAGTTTACTCATCAATGACACATGAATATGTGTTTGATTTAAAAGAAGACGATGTGTATTGGTGTAGTGCCGATGTAGGTTGGATCACAGGACACAGCTACATTGCATACGGGCCATTAGTAAACGGTTGTACGCAAGTTTTATTTGAAGGTGTACCTACATACCCAACAGCCGGGCGTATGGGTGAAATTGTTGATAAACACGGCGTTACTATCTTATATACTGCGCCTACAGCAATTCGTGCATTAATGGCGAAAGGTGATGAGCCAATTGCTTCATCAAACCGTGATAGTTTACGTATTTTAGGTTCGGTAGGTGAGCCAATAAATCCAGAAGCATGGACGTGGTATTACGAGAGTATTGGTAAATCTAATTGTCCGATTGTTGATACGTGGTGGCAAACAGAAACCGGTGGCATTATGATCACGCCATTACCAGGTGCTACTGATACAAAACCTGGTTCTGCGACACATCCATTTTTTGGTATTGCGCCTGCATTATTTGATGCTGAAGGTAATACACTCGAAGGTGCTGTAGATGGTAATTTAGTTATTTTAGATAGCTGGCCATCGCAGGCGCGAACGGTTTACAACGACCATGAACGTTTTGAACAAACTTATTTTAGCGCCTACCCAGGTGTTTACTTTACAGGTGACGGTTGTCGTCGTGATGAAGACGGGTATTACTGGATCACAGGACGTGTGGACGATGTACTTAACGTATCAGGCCATCGCCTTGGTACAGCCGAAATTGAAAGTGCTTTAGTTGCGCACGAAGCAGTAGCCGAAGCTGCAGTAGTGGGTTACCCGCATGATATTAAAGGCCAAGGTATTTATGTTTATATTACGCCTAACGAAGGTGTAACAGTAAGCGATGAGTTAACAAAAGAGGTACGTAACTGGGTTCGTAAAGAGCTTAGCCCAATAGCATCACCAGATATGATTCAATGGTCACCGGGTTTACCTAAAACGCGCTCAGGCAAGATTATGCGTCGTATTTTACGTAAAATCGCTGCAAATGAGCACCAACAACTCGGTGATACGTCAACGCTTGCAGATCCATCTGTAGTCGATGAACTAATCGAGAACAGATTAAATCGTTAAATGTGCGTTAAAAACTTGATTACAAGTTGATTCTAAACGTAGTATATCGGCTGTCAGTAAGGGTTTTATACCTAACTGGCAGCCGAATTTATTAGGAGTGAACCATGAGTCAGTTTTTAATAGCGGACGATCATCCGTTATTTCGTGAAGCACTAAAGGGCGCACTGAGCGCAAAATTTGAAGGTTTAGAGGTTTTTGAATCATCCGATTTTGACAGCACACTGCAAGTGTTAAGCGAGCAAGAGGATCTTGATATATTACTGCTAGACCTTCACATGCCAGGTAATGGTGATTTATATGGTCTTATTCGTATTAGAGAAGAATACCCAAGCTTACCAATTGCCGTTGTTTCGGGTAGTGAAGACGCTAATATAGTTTCAAAAGTAATGGGTTACGGCGCTATGGGTTTTATTCCTAAATCGTCATCGTCTGATGATATTGCCAGTGCAATTAACCAAATACTTGAAGGCGATACATGGCTACCAAAAGAGCTAAAAAACAAAGTAGCTGAAATTGAAGGTGAAGACCGAGAAATAGCAGCGCAAGTTGCCTCATTAACACCTCAACAATACCGAGTACTGCAATATCTGCACGAAGGTTTACTTAATAAGCAAATTGCTTATGAACTGCACATATCAGAAGCGACAGTAAAAGCACACATTACAGCCATATTTAGAAAACTCGGCGTGTACAATCGTACCCAAGCCGTTTTAATTGCCGCTAAATTAAAACTCGAGCCAATAGAGCAGGCATAATTTACATTTAAAAAGTCACTTGCTTATTTATGAGCAAAAAAATGCCAGCAACAATGCTGGCATATTTTTATGTGTAGAATAATTAATGCTAAGAAAACACTACGGTTTTATTACCATTAATAAATAGCTTATGCTCTGAGGCAAGTTGCAGTGCTTTACAAAACACTGTTTTCTCAACATCTTTACCCATTTTAGCCATTATTTCTGCGGTATTGGCATGTGTAACGCTGGTTACATCCTGCAAAATAATAGGGCCTTCATCAAGCTCGTTGTTCACAAAGTGAGCGGTGGCACCAATGATCTTTACGCCGCGCTCAAATGCTTGATGATAAGGTTTAGCACCAATAAATGCTGGTAAAAATGAGTGATGAATATTAATTATTTTGCCTTCAAAGCGACCCACAAATTCAGGGCTCAAAATACGCATGTATTTGGCAAGGCCAATAATATCAGGGTTGTAGCTGGCAATTAAATCACCTACTTTCTGATCGTGCTCGCTGCGAGTGAGTCCTTCGTGCGATACAACATGAAACGGCACACCAAACCCTTTAGCTAGTGGCTCTAAATCAGCATAGTTAGCAATTACAGCTAATACTTCAATATTAAGAGTTTGTTCAAATTGCTTTAATAACATGCCACCTAAACAATGGGCTTCTTTAGTTGCCAGTAAAACTACTTTAGTTTTTGCGCCGCAATGCAGGGCAAGTTTAGCGCCTTGTGGCAGCAATGCACGCAGTTGGTCTAAAAAGTCGCTTTGTGGCTCACCTGTAAGCTCTGTACGCATGAAAAATCGCTGCGCGTCTTTATCTACAAACTCGTTGTTACGCGTAATGTTTAAATTGTTTTTATGACAAAGCCCTGTGATTTTAGCTATTAAGCCTACGTCGTCAGCACATTGGGTGGTTAATATATAGCTCATTGTCCTCATTCTTACCCCGTGATTAATACCTCATTATTTGTGTTTTGGCATATAAAGCAAGGGCTTTGTGGACTAATCCAATATTAATCATGTTGTTGAGTATAAAAGAGGTAATAAAGTTAAAAAGTATTGAATAGAGGTTAAAAAAAATGCCACCTAATTTAACAAGGTGGCATTAATACTACTTATCCAGAGTTTAGGTTAATTAACCCTTAGGTTCAGGAGATAAGTTTTCTTCTTGTCTTAAATACCCAGCAGCTTCTTCGTCATCTTTAGCTATCGCTTGCTGAGTAGGTATCGCGCGCGTTTGTTGGTTTAATTGATGTATTTGTGACGCATTACCTAAATCACGCTCACTGGTGATTGAGGCGATAGATTCACGGTCTTTCAAGAACGCGATAACGTCTTTTTTGATTGCTTGTAATTGCCCTTCGTCTTTGTGCATTTCCATAATATGGCGAGGATGCTCAAGGTTTTTCATACCTGTTGCTGCAAACGTAGTAGAAACAACACGAGAAACAATAATCCAAGGCGTTATGCTACTGCGTACTAACGTATTTTCTGAGCGGGTACTATCATGAATACCCGTACCAGTTGATATTTTTGACTCAGTAAAAGTGCCTTCACATTTAAAATACACTAGTAGTGATTCAAATTGCATTTCAGCAAAAAATAGATGGGCTGTGTTTGTAAGCAATTGCGCAAATGCTTTAATAAGTATACCTATTAGCAATAAGTGAAAGCTTGTCATTAATAGTTCACTAAATTGAATAACATGTTGGTTATTAAATGCTTGTTTAAAGCTGCTAATATTTGCCGCGTCAACGTAATGATAAATATTAATAAACGAATACGCTAAAAATACAGTAAACGCCAACGCTACAATATAAAGTAAGTTACCGCTCACTAAAGAAATTAGCCTAGCTAACGAGAAGTTTTTACCTAAATCCATTGAGTGCAATTTAGGCTGAATTTCTTGAATCATTTCACCTTTAAAACCGCCTTTACCTTCAATTTGTTCTTGAAGTTTAGGATCTAATTCTCTGTAAACTCTGTTAGGTACCTCTTTATAACGACGATTAGCCATTACTAAGTTATCAAGGTTTATAAAAATTTCGTCTGGATGAACAGACTCTTGCCAGTTTTCACGTAGTTCTGATACTTCAGCCGAAGGTGTAACTGCATTTAAACGCGCTTTAATCATAATAAAAGCAATTGCGCAGCTCAGAGTAGCTAATACAATAATCGCAACTAAGTACATGCCAGCATGAAGACTAGGTAGTTGCTCAATCCAGCCATCTATTTCTTGTTTGCTAATGTGTTGTTCTTTCATCAGCCATGACATAGAAAGACCAATAGCGATTGGTAGAATAAAAGATAAAGAAATAATTTTAGCGAGTGCACCGGTACCAAGTGCTTCAATATTTTTTTCAGCGTTTCTAGAAATAGGTTTACCCGTAGAGCGCCACGAAAAAAGCACGTAGAACATTAATATGGCACTATAAACAGGAAATGCTAATTCGCCTGCTTCACCGGTAAAACCCGATAAAGATACAAATGCTACAAGGCCATAAGCAATAAGTGCAACAAGGGTACTTACCCATGAGCCAAATAAGCGCTGAGCAACATTACGAATAGGATAAGGTAGGAATAATAACTTAGGGATTAAACTGTGTAGTAAACGTGATAAAAAACCATTAGGCTCTTTAAATGTACTATTTTTACGACCAACCAACATTTCTTCTAGTGATTGCGCTGTATAGGCTACTTCTTTTTGTTCTTCTTGAGCGGTTGATGCTTGTGATTTGCTGTAGTTATAAGCGAGTGAAGTAGGGTGGTTTCTGCCTACAAAATACTTAAGAGTTGCATAAATACCACTTGAAAGTGAGCGAATGCCGAATGCTAAAATAAGCATGCCAAACACCATTAAAATCCATCCAGCAGTTGTATCTTCTTTCACTGAGCCCGCAGCAATAACAAGTAAACTAATACCCGCTATAGACTCAATGAGTCCTCTTAGCGCTGTTACTTTACCTTCCAGTTTGAAGGGGTTTTTTAGTCCAAGATCAATCGATCCATAATCAAAAGCCATTGAATTCTCCATTTAAACAGCACCCCAATTACGGGGGACAAAAGTGTAATTAATCTGAACTTAGGATAATAAATCTATCTCAAGTAGTTATTTTTAGCGCGAAGTGCATTGAGTTTAATCGTAATAGACTTTTTGCTTGCGCGTAAGTGCGTCCTACTTTTACAAAAACCTAAATAGAATTATTAATATATATTAAGTATTTATAGTTGTTGTTAGTTTTTTATTATATATCAATAATCTTGTTCAGTTTAAGGTTATTTTAAAGTGATACATTTTATGTTTCGACGCATGCTTAAATATAACTGGAGGGTAAATGAAACTAATTTATGTAGACGATAATTTGCCAGGGATCACTCGTAAACTTAAGCACAAAAGTTGGCTTTACTTCGATCCAATAGGAAAGCAAATAAAAGAGCAAAATGTGATTGATCGTTTAAATGGATTGGCATTTCCGCCTGCCTATAAAAACGCCTGGTTTTGCCCAGAAGAAAATGGGCATATTTTAGCGACAGGGTTTGATAGTAAAGGGCGAAAACAATACCGCTATCATCCTGAATTTAGAGCGCAACAAGAGGCTAAAAAATACCAAGCATGTGGAGTATTTGGTAATAAACTTCCTTTGTTAAGAGCGCGTTTAGAAACAGACTTACAAGGTGATGAGCTTAATATTGAACGTACTTTAGCGGCAGTTGTAAGGCTTATGGATTTAGGTGCGCTGAGGGTAGGTAACGAACGTAACGTAAAGCAAAATAAAAGTTTTGGTGCTACAACATTACGCACACGCCATGCAAAACTCACGGGTAAAAACATTCAGCTAAAGTATCGTGCTAAATCAGGCAAGGAGCGTGAAGTAAATATAACCGATAGGGTGCTTAGCCATGTAATAAAAGACTTACAAGATTTACCCGGCCAGCATTTGTTTCAGTATATAAATGAGGGTGAGCGCACTAATGTTACATCAAGTGAAATAAATCAATATATTCAGCAAATAATGGGTGAGGAGTTTAGTGCAAAACACTTTAGAACCTGGCGAGCAAGCGTAATTGCATTTAAACAATTAGCTAAAGCCAAAGGAGCGCTTACTTTAAAAAGTATGCTTGATAGTGTCTCCCAGCAACTGGGTAATACTCCAGCTATAGCACGTAAATCTTATGTGCATCCTCATTTAATTACGCTGTGCAAAGAAGATGAAGATACTCAAACTGCGTGGAGAGAGTCACTTTCATTACCACGAAAAACGAAGTACTTGAGTCGTTATGAACGTGGTTTTTTAGCTTTTTTAAAAGATTAATTGCCATAGCAACTTTACACACTTAAGCATACTAATTACATATTCACTAATCTAATTTATTAACGTTCAGAAAACGAGCTTTTAAAAAGTCATTAAATTTCAATTAATTACTTTGAAATTTTAATTTGGCATTACCGTTGCACCTCCAGTGTACTACTTAGTGGTAAGTACAAAAGCATTTATCAACGATACTTAGCGAGGAGGTACACTGTGAAGGGGTCATTTTCAAATCAAGCGTTTACCAAAGCAAAGCGTTTTACTTTAAAAACTGCATTGTTTATTAGCATGAGCGGCTTATGCTCAGCACCAACTCTCGCTGCAAATGAGCTGGAGAGTGTGGTGCTCGCTAACTCTTCACTAACTACTTATAACTCACAAAAGTACATGCAAGCTGATGACAGCTACTACTTTGATCAGTATTCAGCGCAATTAATTGAACGTACAGAAAAGGCCATTAATTGGTATCAAGAAATAGTTAATAAAGGAGGTTTTACACACTTATATAACGACGAATTGCTTGAACTAGGCAGTAATAATAAAGAGGTAAACTTACTTGCACAGCGTTTATACCAAGAACGTGACCTAAAAATTAATGTGTGCGACGAGTCTATATGTACGTTTGATAAACATATAGAACAAGCC
>LAZR01001206.1_pt1 | contig 16780 bp, 19 predicted proteins | sample 329461 | NCBI WGS metagenome assembly LAZR01 (sample SAMN03002196, study PRJNA259156) | marine sediment metagenome | biome: sea floor; feature: Hydrothermal impacted sediments; material: marine sediment; isolation source: Loki non-amplified sample from Loki's castle hydrothermal vent sediment ...
TGAGAAGATAATCAAAAGGATGCAAAGAATGGCAGCAAAAAGGAAGGAAACTTAGAATAAGCCGGATAAAATTTTTATTGATTCCTATGGGAAAATTAGACGGAAAAGTAGCGCTTATAACCGGGGCAGCTGGGGGGATAGGGAGAGCAACCTCAAGGTTGTTCGTGGAAGAAGGCGTTAAAGGACTCGTAATGGCAGACATTTGGGACGAGAGAGGGGAACAGATTGCGGAGGAACTAGGCCCAAACGTAGTTTATATTCATACTGATGTATCTCAAGAGTTTGATATAATAAGTGCTATTAATCTCACAATAGAGAAATTTAGCCGTCTTGATATTGTATTTTCAAATGCAGGGAATCCGGGACCAGGAGGGGGAATAGAGGATATTCCCACAGAAGGATTCGATCATACAATATCAATCCATCTTCGAGCAGCATTCCTATTTATGAAACATTCCATTCCCATCATGAAAAAACAGGGGTCAGGATGTTTCATAACTACGAGCTCTGTAGCTGCTTTTCAGCAGGGAATGGGTGGTTTACCTTATTCTCTTTCAAAAGCAGCAATTATTCAGCTCACACGTATAGCTGCAGTAGAATTGGGGACGTTTGGGATTAGAGCAAATTCGATAGCTCCAGGATTTATTGCAACTGGAATTTTTGGAACGGGTTATGGATTATCACGAGAGGGAGCTGAAAAATTGGCTAAGTTTATGAGAAATTCTCCCTCTAATGGGCAAGCTATTAGGCGTGCAGGTCTACCAGAAGATATTGCAAATACAGCATTGTTTTTAGCAAGTGATTCTAGTAGTTTTATTTCTGGAATTACCCTTAAAGTGGACGGTGGACTATTATCTGGAAGAATTCCACAGGATCCAGAAGAAGATGAGGAGAAATGGTATGAAATGATCAAAGGTTTAGATTCGAAAGATCAAAAGATAATGGAAAATATAGTACAGGAAGGTAATCAGAAAATCATAGAACAGTTAAACTACTACAAACCTTATAGCATTTTAATTAGTGTTTTACTAAGGAGAATGCAAAAGATGGTGGAATGAAAAAAAATAAGTGAATCATAAGATTAATTGACTCATATTTACGTTAAATGTCATTTATTTCATCTTTTAGTTTTTTAACTATAAATAAACTTCATTAGATTAATACTGAAATAAAATAGTCTTAGTTAAAAAAGTTTGCATCAAGCTTTTTATGACATTAATAAAAGTATTTTTAACTTTCCACTAATTATTAAGAGTGTAGGATGGGATTGAAGCATGTCTGAAGAAAAAGTTCGAAATCGGTGGATTGTTGTTGTAGGAGCAATTTTGATCCAATTAGCTTTAGGAACAATTTACTCATGGGGAACACTTACTACTTTTATCAGTCCTTATATAAATGAGGCACCAGAATTAACTGTATATGTCTTTGGAATTGGATTACTTTCATTTTCAATAACAATGATTATTGCAGGTAAACTACAACAGACTCATGGTCCTAAGAGGGTTGCAATACTAGGAGGAATATTAATAGGAATTGGTGTGATATTTTCTTCCTTAATGACTTCATTTTTGGGATTATTAATTACTTATGGAATATTATTCGGATCTGGTATTGGTTTTGCATATGTGTGTCCAATTGCTTGTGCGGGGAAATGGTTTCCTGATAAAAAAGGTTTCATTAATGGGATAGCAGTTGCAGGTTTTGGTGCTGGTGCTTTTATTTTTAATTATGTCATTGAATGGCTATCTCAAATAAGCATCCCGGTAATGTTTATTATTCTCGGGATTATATATTTAGCTATGATAATTGGAGGTGCGTTAACATTAAACAACCCTCCAGAAGGATGGCAACCGGAGGGATGGGATCCTATAAATCATTCGGTAGAGAGTGAGGTTTTGGAATCTAATTTTGAACGTCGTGAAGTAATAAAATTATATCAATTCTGGATGTTATGGGGTACTTTTGTGTTAAGTGCGATCTCTGGTTTGCTAGTAATTGGGTCTTTCGCGTCATTTGCTCATTCTGATGTTAATTATGAAATTTATTTAATTAATTTTGTCTTAATCGGAAGTCTTGCCGCGCTTTTTAATGGATTCGGAAGAATTTTCTGGGGGAAAATAGCCGATATTATTACTTACAAAAAGAGTATGATAGTAATGTTTAGCATTCAAGCAATTCTGATGATATCTTATTTTTTTACAAATTCGAGTATGCTTGTTTTTACTTTTTACACATGTGCAATATTCTTCTGTTTTGGTGGTAATTTCTCATTATTTCCAACTGCTACTTCAGATCTATTTGGAAGTGAGAAATTAGGAGCAAATTATGGTATACTATTTACTGCTTATGGTATTGCTGGGTTTATTGGCGCCGTAGGGGTCGATTTATTTGTAAGAGCTTTCGGAAGCTACTTGGTACTTTTCATTGTGATGGGCAGCATGTCAATTGGAGGGGTTGTTTTAGTGTATCTTATAAAACCACCAGTTCGTAAAATATAGTTCTTTGAGATATTTTACATATTAAATAAAATATAAAAAAAAATAAAAAAATTAGAAATTAAGCTACTGATATAGTTATCGATGCGAAAAATGTTGTAAACATAATTACAAACAGTATTAAACCTGCTATAATTAAAAATATTCTTCGCGTTTTTTCTTCAATTTTGTCGTTTACAGCAAAACCTAAAAATCCTACGAGTATAAAAAACAGTGAAATATTAACTCCGACTCTCGCAATGTTCATGAAGATAACATCTTGCCATTCCATCCAATATCGTGTCCGGTCAATTTCTTCTTGTTTCTTAATGTAATCATTAAAACCATAATCACCGTTCCAGTAGTTTATTTCATTTTCTTGGTTTGCTAAAGTTTCCCAAGAACTCGCGTTTTGTGCAATAGAACGCGAGATACCCATCATAATCCCAAATAAGATCGCAACAAATAATCCATAGATAATAAATTTAGTGGCTTTTTTCTTATCCAGCGACGGTAAGTTCTCAAGAAATCCTCCTCTTTCCCCCATTCTTTATGCTCTCCTCCTTAATTTTTTATAATAACCAAAAGATATCAACAATGCTAAGAATATCAGTACTCCAATACCAAGGTAGTAGAATAGCTCTTCCAAAAAATCGCCTGGACCATCTATCCTTATGCGAAGATTAAATACTACAGCCGTATCTGCGGAGAGACCGCTATTGTCACCATATACCACAACCACATATTTACCAGGTATTGTAATGACAAAATCTCCATCAGTGTCTCCCCCAAATTCAATATACCAATAACCATTATTAGTGATTGTTTGGGAATTTACTGAATCTGTAAAGTCCCTGGGTGGTTGACCCCAAACAAACTGTGAGCGAACAAAATCTTGACCAGTAAGACCGAGTGGGGAGCTATTGAGTGCAAATCGCTGATCGTAGAAACCTTTCCCAAAAATTTTTATAGTTGCTGATACATTAGCGTAAGAGACTGAAAATTCTATTGACAATTTCTGGCCTTTACTTATTGAAACTTGACGAGCAAAAGCTTCTTGCAAACCATTACTACTATCCTCGTTTATTGAAATCCCGCGCCTATCTAGTAAATCCGATTTTTCGAACGCGTAACCTAAAATTGGTGCCAAAATTAAAAAGACAATTCCTAGCACTAATATTGCTGTAAGTGCAATCCTTTTCCTTCCCATTGAAAATCAATTCTTTTTTTTTTAGATTATAAATGATTCTTACCATTACATTACCTCATCTCATATAAAAAACTTCATAATAATCCCTTAATCTAATTGTTTTCAATTATGGGGAATTCAAATAACTTATAGCCTGAACACGTGAATCAAGAAAAAATTAATTTGAAAATTTGTTGGGTACTATCATATTTATAAATTTCTTTCATTTTTAATCTGGTATGCCAGAAGAAGTAGATAGAGAACAAAATTATAGGATTATTATTTATCATGGCCATCTTCATAAAATCCCAATTGAGACGAGATGGAAGAAGTGTAATGACAAAAAACAATTATTACAAAAAGGTCAATTAGAATAAGTTTAGGGATTAAATAAACAGATGGAAGAGATTAAATAATAATAATTCTTTATTTTATTCACCAAAACAAAAGAATCATAATTCTTTTAATAAGGCAAATTGGTATAGGGTTGGCACTATTAATTGCGAAGAAATTAAGAGTATTCAAATTTCTAAAGGAATAAACGATTGTTTTTTTGAAGGGGTCAAATTTTGTAATCATAATGAGAAATCTGGGGAAAAATGTTTAGATATCATATGTGATCTTTACAAACCAGCATATCCTTTAAAAAAGAAAGAATTTACCTCTAAAAAACTTTAATTTTCTATATCGCAAAAAGCAGTTCATAATATAGAACATGTTATATAACGTCATTTATTTAAAATATGAAGTTACTATTCTTTGTGCTAGATCATTGCTAATTAATAAGTTCTTTGAAAAGAGAATTGTCAATGTTTCCACCACTTATTATAGCAACTACATCTTGGTTCGCAAACTTTTGTTTTGCTTCGAGAATGTGAGCTATACCAACCGCTCCAGCCCCTTCAACTATCTGTCCTTCTTCCTTCCAAAGAAGGCCGATTGCCTTTTTAATAGAATCCTCTTGCACTAAATTAATTTCATCTACGTATTTATTTATCATTTTGAAAGTTAAAGCATTAGTATCAAGCCCACCTAATAGTCCTTCCGCTATAGTTGGAAATTCATCAACTTTAATAACTTTTTTAGCCTTCACGATTGATACATAGTAGAAGCTCCTTCTGTTTGGATTCCAATTATCTTAACTTTAGGATCTATAGATTTTGCTACAAGACTAATCCCAGAGATCAAACCACCACCTCCAATGGGAACAATTATGGAATGTATATGAGAGAGTTCTTGATACACCTCGAGACCAATTGTTCCTTGACCTGCTATAATCTCCATGTCATTATATGGACTGATGTAGATTAAACCTTCCTGAATTGATATTTCCTTTACTCGACTTTCTATTACTTCAAATTTTCCACCCTGAATAATTGTAGCATTATATTGTTTAATCTTTTTTAATTTAATATTAGAAATATTTGCAGGAACTACAATTTTCACAGATATTCCTAATTGACTTGTTGCCAAAGCTACGCCTTGAGCGTGATTTCCCGAAGAAGCAGTAATAATTCCACGAGATCTTTCCTCTACAGTTAATTGAAATATTCTATTATATGCCCCACGGACTTTAAAAGAATTAGTTGTTTGTAGATTTTCCAATTTAATATAAATCTTTACTTCACATAACCTGCTAAAAAAAGGAGAATAAATAAACGGTGTATTTCTGACAAACTTATCGATTCTTTTTTTTGCATTTTTTACTACTTGAAGATTAACGCCATTCAATATAAATCTAATTAAACCTTAGTGGTTTTTAAATTTAAATCTACAGAATTTAAGAAAATGATAAAATTAAAAATTCTTGTATTCCTAATTTTATCAAATATTTAAAATAAATCCGAGAGAATATACTATGGAATTTTATGAAGTGGTAAAAAAGAGAAGAAGTTTCAGGGTTTATAAATCAGATATGCCCAAAAAAGAAAAAATTGAAATGATTTTGAATGCGGCACGTTTAGCACCGACTTGGGCTAATATGCAAGGAGTTCATTACATTGTAGTTCAAGAACCATCAAATGTAAAATCTGTTTGGGAAGCAGTAGGTCAAAGACAGAAGTTTGCTGAAGCTCCTATGTTTATAGTTGGGATAATTTCCGAAAAAGGTTCCGGAACAAACTTAAATAAAGAAAAATATTATGGGATCGATTTTGGAATTTGTTTTGAACATTTAATATTAGCTGCTACTGCTGAAGGTTTGGCAACATGCTGGATTGGATGGTTTAATGAAGAAAAAGTAAAACAAGCTTTAAATATCCCTGAAGAATATCGAGTTATGGGTTTAACGCCATTAGGGTACTCTGTAAAACCTAAAGGTGAAGTCACTGAACGCAAACCATTAGACAAAATAATACACTATGAAACATTTTAATACCAATTTTTTTTTCTAAATTTAAGGTAAAAGAATATTGAGAAAACGACATTGTTTTAGATGTGGTAAAAAACTAGATTTCGATAGTTTTATCAAAAATGCTAGCCCAAACGACACAGAAGATTCAACAACACTATGGTATAGTGAATATATTGAATTCTTTTGTTGCCATTGTTATTCTTTTAAAATAAAATACCAACCGACTCTGGGTGTGGATGAATTCCGATATTACTAGTTAAATGATATTTACTCAGTTCTTAACTTTTTCAATGTATCTTCCAAGATTTTTATGATACGATCCTTACAGGCTATCTGATTTGAGTAATTATAACTAAATGTACGCCAATATGGACGTTTATGGCCAAGTTTAAATTTAATTCCCCTCATCGAGGTCATATAGGAATTATCATTAAGTTTAGTTGCCATTTGGTCAGCAATTATATACCAATGAAATTTTGTATTAATATTTGCACCGGTATTTTTAGGGGCAAAATTTTCTCTTGTTTTTATACTATCAAAAGTGAAACTCCATTTATCAGGGGTTTTCTTGGTTTCTAACCATTTACCATTATTATAATTCCAGGAGTGAGACCCTCCTATCCTCATCCCTGTGTAAACTTTCTTATTATGCGTTTTAATTGCATCATACATCTTAATATCATTCTTGTTTATATTTAGAATATCAAGGAGCAGACAAATAACATATTTTAAATAGTTTAAAAGGCACTTAATTTTTTGTAATCTCGTGAAATAGGTGTGTAAATATAATTTATTGGAAAGAAGAAAATAAAATAACTTAAAAGTTGTTAGCATTTATATCTGTAAATTACCCTTTGGTGCTCCACTCAAATTTTATTGGTCCAGCAAACAGTAGGAGTATTGAAGGGATCAATATCGGAATCCCTCCCCATCCATATCCGAATATGCACATTATTATTCCCCAAAAAAGCATCCATGGAAATCTAAAATTTCCAAGGAGAATAATCCAATTTTCCAATAGAAAGCTCCAATCTTGGATGGCACATTTTTCAGAGAATTTAGGTTTAATAATTAAGTAAGATATTAATATCGCGAAAATACCGCTTAATATCAGCCAAATGGAAGCGTCCATAGCATATATCCCCAATCCTGATGGTAAAGATGCAAGTGTTATTATGGTATAAAGACCCCAAATTAAATTGATAATCCCGCTTAATATACCAAGTATCCATGCCCATTTTCCAAATTCAGATACAAATTTTTCATATTTTGACCATTTGAGACTTGTTCCTTCGAAACTCATAGTTCCATCACTTTTTTTACTATAACTCTTGAATTATTTGTATATTAAGAAAGCAATTATTTAAAGAATTTTAAGTGTTGGTTGATATAGAAGCTTAGCTATTCTTACTTAGATTAAAGAATCCATCTTTTAGGAATTATTTTCAAGTATTTCTCCAACATAATAGAATCCAATTAAATTTCCTCTTCTTTCGAATTTTCTAGAAGCCAGTAGGATAATCACATGCTCATTTTCATCAAGCATTTTTATTTCTACAGCGTGTTTAACTGATTCCTCTATAATTTTCTCAGCATCTAAATTAAAAAAGTCGATGTTTTCTATATGTAATGGGTGTACGCCCCATACAAGGCCTAATTCTCTCGCAGTCCTCTTAAATGGTGTGATCGCAATAATTGGGAGTGGAGGACGATATTTTGCAATCATTCGAGCACCATATCCTCTTCTAGTGATCACTAATATTTTTCCTCTAAAATTTAATTCTTGCATCATTTCTGCTAATGCATGAATTGCATGCCCTAAGGTTTGAGTATGTGTCAATCTATCAGAATCATATTTATCTGGAATCCTTTTTGGCATATTGTCAGTAGCAGTTTTAGCAATCTGATTCATATATTGTACAGTGTTGATTGGATATTTGCCTACTGCAGTTTCACCAGAGAGCATTAACGCATCACTTCCATCAAAAACTGCGTTAAACACGTCATTTGCCTCTGCACGAGTTGGGATAGGTGCATTTATCATAGACTCAAGCATTTGTGTTGCAACTATTATAGGCTTTCCTTCTCGATTACATTTGTAAACCATATTTTTTTGTTTTAAAGGTACTTTATCGGGATCAATTTCTACACCGAGATCACCCCTTGCAACCATGATTCCGTCAGATACGTCCAATATTTCATCAAAATTGTCTAAAGCTATAGGTCTCTCGATTTTAGAAATTAATTTAATGTTTTCATTCCCGTAATTTTCAAGTATTCTCTTCACATGAAGAACATCACTCCCATCAGAAACAAAGGAGATTGCAACATATTCCGGATCCAATTCAGCAATCAATTTTAAATCTTTTACATCTTTTTCTGTAGGAACCCTTTGTTTCAATTGGCCTTTGGGTATATTAACACCTTTTCTGTTACTAATTATTCCCCCCGCTAAGACTTCTCCAATGATGTGATCGCTTGCTTTACTTTTTACTTTAATTTTAATAATGCCATCATTTATAAAGAAAACTTCTCCCACTCTTATGGATTCAATAAATCCTTTTAAGGGGATTGAGAATTGTTCTTGATCACCTTCAATTTCCTTCTCAAAAACCTTAACTTCATTTCCAATATTTAAATTATAGGGTTTCTCATCCTTAAATATTCCAACTCTTATTTTGGGTCCTTGAATATCAGCCAAAATTCCAACATATTCGTTAATCCCTCTAATTTTTTTGACAAGGGCTCTTTTTTCATCGTGTGTACCATGCGAGAAGTTAAGACGAAAAATGTCAACTCCTGCGTCGATTAAACTTTTTAACATTTGCTCTGAAGATGAAGCTGGACCAAGAGTTGAAACAATTTTTACCGTATTTTCTCTAAAAGACATTGTGGATAGCCTCTTTAACTTTTCTAAATGATTTAGTTAACATGTAAAAAAAAAAATCTTTTAACTCCATAGGATAGTTAAGTAATTAATAATATTATTGTATATACCCTTAAAAATTATTCATCTTCCACAAGTTTCTCTAATCTTACTAATTTATCTCGTACTTCTTTTCTTATTGCTTTTAAAACCTCAACGGAACTCTTATATTCTGAAGAATTTTTAATTTCTTTCAAAGATAATAAATGAATTCTCAAAGTTTTAGGATAAACTGAGTATTGTATCAACCTTAAGCCATATTTAATAGCAGAATTTCTCGCTAATTGTACTAATAAATCAGAACTATTATTGGCTATAGATACGGCTAAAAAATATTTAAACTTGGGTTCTTTTAAATAATTTTTGGCTACCAGTAAGTAAAAATTCTTATAAATTTCATTAATATTATAAATACTGTCTATAGGAAATGATCGAGGTATATTGTCAACAATCTCTGCGATCGGTGCATGTTTTCCTTTAATTTTTTTGTGATCTTTTATTATATTTCTTTTAAAATAAAGCGTTAAGTCTTTTTCAGTTGGATTTACCATATCTCTTATCAATTTTTAACGGGAATTTTGCTTTTTTGGATGTTAAATACTTGAAATTTTGCTGAAGTTTATTTATTTATCAGTTAATTAAACAATCCTTATTATAAAAAAATAGAAGGTTGATGAGGATTTCTCTCTTAAATAAATTTAATTCGAAATGAGGGTTTTTGTTAAGAAAGTAAATTAATTGTTTAAGTAACATTTAAATATACAACTTTTTATAATATATTTGAAATAAAATTAAACCGACATTAAGACGCATTCATCGATTCAGGATATTCGAATATATTCTATTACTTAAACATTAATTGCTACAAAGAAATAAACTAATTTATATCTTTTAATACAAGAAACTAAATATTATAGTTAAATTATGTCAGTAATCCCTATTGTTAAAAATAATGAGATTTTTCTTCAAAAGTTTATTGATTGGGATAAATTCGAGAACACATTTTACAATAATGTTTATATAGAAAACTATAAAATTGTTATAAAAATGAAATTAATTGATAGAGACAATTCAGAAAAGGATTTTAAAATAAAAAAATTCGATCTTGAGAAGTATATATATCTTTGTTCCTATTAATTTACATTTTAGGTTTTTCTTCTGTAGCTAAGTCTTTATTCCAGCATGAGAAGCACAAATATTCTCCAGTTTCCAAGAGCACTAAATCTTTCTGAGCTCGAAGCATCCCACATTTAGAACATCTTTTTTTCATGGTTTCCTAAAATTAAATATATTTTGGATAAGTTTACCTCTAAAAAATTTCACCCTGAATATAAAAAAATTAGTCAAATTTTATCCAAGCTTCGCAAGTACGTAAGGCAGTAAATTTTTGAAGTTTTTCATTCGCAGAATCAATTTCCTCTTTAATCATAAAATACTTCTTCGTACCTTGTTTTTCTAAATCTTCAATTTTCTGCTCGATTGCATTTTTTGTTTTAACCGATATTCTTTTAGTATTACTTAAACTTTTTTTCTTAATTTTAGTATCCAAAATTTCAAGAGATTTAAGCTCTTCGATGTAACCTTGTTTATCTAGATTATCTAACTTATATTGCAGAAAATTTGAGCTTTTGTCTCGCAATTCATATGCTTCATTTAAAATATGTCCATGAATCCCAATTTTACCCGTAAATCTCAAATAGGTTTCCCAAATAACTAATAATAGTGTTAGAATTGCGAAGATGTCTGTAATTATGAGATAAGTTAAGAAATTTGTTGTACCTTCATTAAGCAAGGTAAAAATAATCGAACTCGCAGAAATAAGACCGAAAATCAATGTTATTATTGATATTATTTTTTTATTCTTGTCACCTTTATCCCAAAGAATGGAATGTGTAGCTTCTAAAGCCACAGATCGGTTGTATGCTGTTTTAATTTTAGCAATTGCTATTTCCTTTAGTCCTGCTAATTCATCTTCCATTTTCATTACCCATTATTCCTTTTATGATTAGATAATTATCAATTATAAGGTCGCTATAAAGATTAAGGTGTTCTACTTTTAAAAGCTTTAACTTAGATTATTTAAAGGTTCCTCCCAAACCATTTGGATTAAAAAAAGGGTAGAAAAAAAATGATAAATTTAATCTCTGAACCCATAATATACGTTTACAAAAAGTAATAACATACCCTGAAGAGTTAGCGTGTAGTATTTGGAAGAAAATACCATGGTATCAATATCAAAAGTATAGAACAACAACCCTGTGATGATTGCAGCTAACATCGCAACAGATAGAACGTTCTTACCTTTTCTTCTCCACCAACTCTGTTCATTTAACATCAGTTTTTCAATAATATCAACATCTGAAAGTGATGCATCCATATTTTCAATCTGAGTTTTAATTTTTTTCTTTTCTCGAGATGAGGCTACTGATCTGAAGAAAGCCCCTATTATAAAAAAACCTACAATTAGTAATATATCAGCTAGTGAATTTGTTGTTTCGAAGATTATACTTGGTTGAATAACAATCATAACTTGTATTAGTACTAAGATGACCACCAATGAAAATCTCACTGTATATTTAGGTAAATATAATGGTTTTTTTGCATCCATCAAATTTATTGATACATGTTCAGAGTTCTTGACTTCGTTGACAATTTGTTTTAATTTTTCATGACTACTCCTTCGTGCTTCAAAGTAAAATGCAACCACGATGAATATGGCATTTACAATCAAGGATGGGATGGTCTCTTGGGTTATTAAATATCCTAAAGGAAAAGAAACAATCATAATAGTAATTAAAGCTCTAACTGTTCCACGGGGCATACCTAAAGGTTCTCCTTTAACTTTTCCATCTTGTGAAAAACGGTTGAAAAGGATCCAAACAATCAAAATTCCACCTAAAATCCATGTTATCATTTTAATTCCCTCTTTTTTTTTTAATAGTTATTTAATTATTTGATTTGTGGTTAAAAAACCTTGATCTTGATTTAGGTTTAAAAAAACAAAAAAAAATACAATAAAAAAAAAGAAGGTTTTAGATTTTAATATAAAGAGTTTTATAAAAAAAAATAAAAATAATTAATTATTCCCTAAAATATGTATGCATAAAGCCGCGCCACCTGGACCTAAGTTGCCTCCCCCATTATGGGCGAGGGCTATTTTAGCATCTTTTACTTGTCTTTCACCTGCCTCTCCGCGTAATTGTGTTACCAGTTCATACATTTGTGCTATACCAGAAGCTCCAATAGGATGTCCTCGAGCTAATAATCCTCCGCTAGGATTGACTGCAACCTTACCATCAAGCGCTGTAGCACCACTTTCAGCAAACGGACCACCTTGACCAACGGGGCAGTAACCTAATCCTTCTGTTACATGAAGTTCGGCGTACGCTGTTGCGTCATGAACTTCTGATACATCAATATCTTCTGGACCGAGACCTGCCGTTTTATAAGCAATATCGGAGGCTACTTTTATTTCATTAAAACTTTGTCGCGAGCCGGATCGCAGAATTGAAGCACGAATTAGAATTGCTCGATCTCTTAAGCTTGGATTATCATTTAAAAATTGCTCTGAGCAAAGAATTGCAGCTGCAGAACCATCACCTGTAGGAGCACACATAGCTCTAGTCAATGGATAGGCTACAATATAATCGTTCATTACCTGTTCTATAGTCTGAGGGAATGTGTATTGGGCTAGTGGATTCATTGTAGAGTTATTATGATTTTTAGAAGCAATAGCAGCAATTTGTCTTTGTGTTGTACCATATGTTTTCATGTGGTTTCGAGCTCCAGCCGCATAAAAATCCATAAATATACTGTGATCCTTCTTTTTTGGCTTTTTTTCTCCGCTTTTCTCATCGTCCCCCTTTTTCTCAGTTGGAGGTTTATTTCCTGCCTCAAATTGTTTCTTTAATGCACCCATCATATTGAGAGTGTCCTCGACATCTGTACCGGATATAAAACCGCTCATGGCTCCAAGTCCTGGAATGCCCCCACTAGTTACTCGAGGGGGTTTGTCAAAATACATTTTTTCTGCACCAACAGCTAGAGAAACATCGTATACTCCCGCTTTAATTGACATCCATGCACTGTGAAATGCGGTACTTCCTCCCGCGCATGCATTTTCTACATTGGTAATTGGTATTTTATCAATACCATGAGTACTTAGTGTCACCTGACCTCGAATACAATGTTGATATTCTGACTGACCCCAACCAGAATTACTGAACCAAGCTGCTTCTAAATCACCTTTATCTAAGCCACAATCCTTTAAAGCAAGATTAGTGGATTCTCCAGTCATACTTTTCATTGTTCGACCGGGAAGTTTGGCAAATCTTGTCATCCCTACACCGATAACATAAATTTTATCACTCATTTTAATCACTTCTTTATATTGTTTAATCAAAATTATATTACAAATAATAATCTTTTCTTTACCATAATTAAAAACAAAAGGACCGTAAGGTATATTTAATTAACCGCAAGTTTATATCAGTGTAAATACTCTTTGTTTATTCCAAAATCTAAAAGAATTGGAAATGGATTACAATTCAACAAGTTCTTTTAGGGTATAATGTTTTTCATTACAATAATCATTCAAAAAATCAATACTTATTCTTAGTGAGATTTAGATGTACGGCGAAATTGCTGCAATTCTAACCGTGATGTCTTTTGCTCTCGCATTCGTGTTAGCGAGGAGGATAGAAAATGATTTTACACCAATATTTCAAAATGCTATAAAATCGATTATTGGATTTTTCACATTTTTTGTAATAACCTTAATACTGGGAGCTCTATTTAATTTAGTTATACTTCCTATAAATGTAATTATAATGTTAATATTGAGCATTACGTTCACAGTAATATTAGGTGACACCACTCTACTTCACACTCAGAGGATATTAGGCCCAACCAAAGCTCTCGCTATTGCAAACACAAGCCCTTTTTTTACCTTTATATTCGCAGCAGTTTTTCTGGGTAGATCAGTCACCATCCAAATGGTTATTTCAGGCATACTCATAGGGGTAGGGGTAATCATTATTACAAAAAGAGAAAATAGCAACGAGCATGAATTTGAAAAGGATTTAATACAAGAAAAGACAAAAAATACCAGAAAAACTACCAAAGGGGTGTTATTGGGACTTTTTGTTTCTATCTCTTTAGCAATAGGTATGTCTTTATCAGAATATTCTATTGGTCAGACTAATCAAATTTTAGGGCTAGGAATTTTAAGCACTATGCTCGCAATGGTTGTAAGGTTTTTCTTTGCGTTAATTGTATTAAGTAGTGTTGTAATCATAAAAAGAGAAAAAACAGTAATATCAAAAAGTCGAAGTTCTTGGGGAATTTTAATATTATCAGGGATACTTAGCTACACTTTTGGTAGTATCCTCTTTGGAGAGGCAGTACATATTGTTGGCGCTTCTTTCATGTCCTTAATTTCGGCTGCAATGCCTTTATTTACCATTCCTTTTTCATACATCATAAATAAGGAAAAATTATCAAGAAGAGGATTTTTAGGGGTATCAATAACAATTATAGGTGTATTGCTGATTCTTTTTTAATAAAATTTGAAATATAAAAATACAAACAAAAAGAATTTAATTAAGAATTATTCTGGTGTTCCTCGTTTTTTCAAGATAACATTTCCCGCACCAACTATTACTACGACTAATTCTAATATGTTATTTTTTAATATCTAATCCACATGGATTATAAGGTTAATTTCATCTCCTTATCACCGTTATTTCCTCTAAAACCAAATTTCTCGTATAATGGTCTTCCCGCGGGCGTGGCGTGAAGAGTCACTGATTTTATCCCCCTTTTCATTATTTCTTCAAGTAATTTTTCGAGTAATGCTAGCCCAATACCCTTTCTACGCCATTCAGGTTTAGTATACATATTCATAATGTAAGCAAATTTTCCAGTTAGATTGATAAAATGAGGTGGTTTTTGTAGAAAAATTAAACCACTAGTGGCAATGACATCATATTTAGATTCTGCTAACCAAGCAATAAAATCATTGGATTTCATTTTATCTAAAAAATAATCCTTTAGAGTTTTAATAAATCTCTCCATTTCCATAACGGTTGGGGGATTTTGATGTTCTTTTAAAAATTCAACACGTAAATCTATCAATTTGCCAAGATCGTTAAGATTTGCTCTTCTGAGTGAGTACATAAGCATCATTTAAGTAGAAAATTGTTAATTCTTTTAAATTATAAAAGAAAATTAACGAAAATAAAAAAATAGGTTATTTATTAAATCTATCTACAAGTAATTCTCCATTCGCTCCGACATTCTCAGGCGTATTTTCACGAATAATAACTGAAATATGAGGAAAAGTTTCGGGGTATCCGTAAATTTCTTTAAAAATTTTAGTAAATTGCTTTACGAGTTTTCTTTTAGTTTCTACATCTCGGGGTGGTCCTTCAATCATAATAATTGGAATTTTTTTCTCACCTCAAGAAAAAATATCAAATAAGAGTTTAAAAATTTACCCAGATTCGAAGTAATTAAGTTTCTTTTCTTGGTTTTTCAAAGGATTATTTTTCATTCAGTAAAAATAAATGGAAATTACATAAATATGAGGAATTTTCAATGAGTACTGTAAATGGAAGGGAGTTAATCTTCCATGCATTAAGTATTAGAAAGAAGAAACTATTTTATAGAAGCAAAACGAGCCTTTTCATTTAATCAATTTTGAGCACCAAAATTAAGGATTTACTTTATCCCAGTCTCGATGTATTTTTTGATTTCTTCTACTGTCATTCCAGATAATCCTAAAGATTCAATTGTTCTTCCTTCCTTCCAAAAATCAACATCAAAAAACGCACAAACAAGATTAATAAAGGCATCAGTACAAGGGGTTGGTATATTTAATAATTTTCCTATATTAGAAAGTGGTACCAGCGAAAAAGGAACATCTTCAAAAATATAACGATGCTCGATTGTATTAGGGGCAGTAATTTCATCATAAACATGAGTTTTTTCAAGGAAATCCATCAATGAGGTAGCAGTTGGCTCATTATAATTGGTTCGCCACCAATCAAGGAGTGAATTAACTTCTAATTCTAATTCCTGTCCGAGTGCCATCCGTTCTGAGTCTAATCGTTCAATATATGCTGCAATACTAGGTGAGATGCCTTCTGTATAATGTAAATATTCAACGTTTGGATCTTCTGCGCGGGCAGTATTGAAAAGGAGTGGAACGGGGTGTACCATTCCATTAATATAATTTAAACTAGTGGTTAATACATTTGATGTAGCAGTAAACTGTGAGTGTAAATGATGTAAAAGCTCAGTTACTCTATCAAGTTCAGTAGCGGGTAAGGTTGAAAAGTAACATTTTTCCTTGATAGCCTTCAGAAATACTTTTCCTGTTTCTACAGCTCGACATATGTAAATAAAATTCTCTGCTTCTGCTATTGCAATCTTTTTTGAAATATTATGCTGATCTAATATGTTTCTAAATTCTAATGCTCCGCCCGTGGCTCCTGGGTTAAGTATAATAGTTTGACTTTCTGTTAGGTATGGTGCAACCGTTTTTGCAACGTTTCTATGTGCTAGAGATGGTGTAGCAACTAAAATTACATCCGTATTTTCTATGGCTTTTTCAATATCTGTAGTAATCAAATCTGCCTTGAAAAACCCATTTATAAGACCTGTAATTTCGAATGATCCTTTTTCATTTAAAATATCCACAGTTTTACTACTTCGATTCCATAATTTTACTGAAAATCCTTTAGATGCAATAACTGCCGTTAAAGTTTGACCACTATTTCCTGCCCCTAAAACTGCGAATTTAGGGGTATTTTTGATATTTCTTTTCATTTCAAGAA
>LAZR01001207.1_pt1 | contig 16780 bp, 14 predicted proteins | sample 329461 | NCBI WGS metagenome assembly LAZR01 (sample SAMN03002196, study PRJNA259156) | marine sediment metagenome | biome: sea floor; feature: Hydrothermal impacted sediments; material: marine sediment; isolation source: Loki non-amplified sample from Loki's castle hydrothermal vent sediment ...
ATCATCTCTTTAGTGCAAAAAGTAGAAAATGCCTTTAACTTTGTGTGGCGAGTAAAGCGATCAAGAACATTGGCTCGCAGATTTACCGATTATCTCAGCGTGGTCATGATTGGCCCACTTTTGATATTTACAGGGCTTGGCATTGCTGCAACCGTTTTAAATAACAGCGCTATTCAATATTTACAGTCGATCGAGCCGTTTGGCACCTTGTTAGTCATACTCAGTAAGTTGGTGCCATATTTCATGATCATTCTGGCCTTTACCTTCTTATATAAATTCATTCCTAATACGCGAGTTAAATTGGGGCCAGCGCTTGCAGGTGCCACTGTTGCAGGTGTTTTGTGGGTAACGTTAGGCACCTTATTTGCTAATTTTGTCGCTTCATCATCAAGTTACACCGCTATTTATTCCAGTTTTGCGGTGCTATTTTTCTTTATGATTTGGTTGTATTTAGCTTGGCTTATTTTATTAACGGGTTCGCTGGTGGCTTTTTATTTGCAACATCCAAAACTCGTTCAATTAGGTGACAAACCCTATGAATTAAGCCCTCGTCAAAGAGAAAAAGAAGGTCTCTGGCTGATGGCGGTTATTGGGAGACGATTTTGTCGGCATCAACCTGCATTTAGTCAGCAAGATTTAGAACAAGAAACAGGATTACTCACTTCGATTCTTGAGGATTTATTAATGACTTTGGTTGAAGGCGGCTTACTAGCTGAACTTTCTGGGGACTGCCCAAGTTATGTGCCGGCACAAGATATCTCTTCGATTAAAGTCAGTATGATTTTAAATTGTCTACGCAGTGCTGAAGAGTCTCGTTCTTTACCGATTAAAAGCCTTGTTGAACCATCGGTTGACCAGCTTTTACAGCAATTAGCGGCGGCCCAAAATAGCGTGTTGGCGGACCTGACTTTACGTGACTTAGCACTGGGTAAGCTATGATGAATAACAATGTGCTGCATGGTACAAAAATAGTTTTAGGTGTCACTGGTAGCATTGCCGCTTATAAATCAGCAGACTTAGTTCGCCGTTTAATTGATGCAGGCGCCGAATTACGTGTGGTAATGACTAAAGGTGCATGCGAATTTATTACGCCACTTACCTTGCAAACATTGAGCGGTCATCCTGTTGCGCTAGAATTATTAGATGCCGATCAAGAATCAGCTATGGGGCATATTAAATTAGCACGTTGGGCAGATTGGATTTTGATTGCACCAGCAAGCGCCGATACGATTGCTCGGTTAGCGCATGGACGTGCTGATGACATACTGGCTGCGCTATGTTTAGCGAGTGAGTCCCCACTTGTTATTGCGCCAGCTATGAATAATAAGATGTGGGAAAACCCAGCAACCCAACAAAATGTAGCCTTATTACAAACACGAGGTGTTCAGCTTTTGGGGCCGGCAAGCGGTGATCAAGCATGTGGTGAGCAAGGCGCTGGTCGCCTGCTTGAGCCAACAGACATCGTTGTTGGCTTGTCCCAGTTGATAGTGCCTGCTAAATTACGCGATAAACGTGTGATGATTACCGCTGGACCAACGCATGAAGCTATCGATCCGGTACGTTTTATTGGTAATAGAAGTTCTGGCAAAATGGGCTTTGCAATGGCATCTGCAGCGGCAGATGCAGGTGCTGATGTTGTTTTAGTTGCGGGACCTGTTCATTTAACTACACCTCGTGGCGTAACACGTATTAATGTCGAAACGGCTCAGCAAATGCATGATGCGGTGATGAATGATGTGGCTGCGTCCGACATATTTATAGCATGTGCAGCGGTCGCCGATTATCAGCTTGAAACGGTGGCTGATAATAAAATAAAAAAAACGAAAAATGAAAAGCTACAATTAGACCTCATACCGACGCAGGATATAGTGTCAGCTGTAGCAAGTTTGCCTCATAAGCCTTTTGTCGTTGGTTTTGCCGCAGAAACGGAAGAAGTAACAAGTTATGCACAAGATAAATTGAAGCTGAAAGGTTTAGATATGATTGCCGCCAATCAAGTCGGTGAAAATATGGGCTTTGCCGTTGACGAGAATGCCTTACATGTATTTTGGCAAGACGGTTCGAAGCGATTACCTTTAGCCGCTAAAACCCAATTAGCACGTGATTTAATGACAATTATTATTGAGAGATATGATGCAAAAAATTCAACTTAAAGTACTGGATGCACGATTAGGTGACACCATTGAATTACCCAATTATGCAACAACAGGTTCGGCAGGATTGGATTTACGGGCATGTCTTGATGATGATCTTGTTTTAGAACCAGGTGCTACCACGCTTATTCCAACTGGTTTGGCGATTCATATTGACGACCCATCTTTGGCAGCAGTTATTTTGCCGCGTTCAGGTTTAGGTCATAAACATGGCATCGTTTTAGGTAATTTAGTGGGATTAATTGATAGCGATTATCAGGGACAGTTATTTGTTTCTTGTTGGAACCGCAGTCAAACAGCTTTCACTATTACGGTAGGTGAACGTATTGCTCAAATGGTTTTTGTGCCCGTAGCGCAAGTAGCATTTGAGCAGGTAGATGAATTTACCAGTTCAGAACGTGGCACGGGTGGTTTTGGCCATACAGGTCGGCATTAAATTAATTGATTAATTTTAAGAAGGCATTAAAGAGATGACTAAGCTTGCAGTGCTGCTAGGGAGTAAGGCCTTCACATTAGTGATTTTTGTTGTAGCTTTCCTTATCGTTGTGACTACTTTTTTGTGGCAACAGCAGATAAATTTGTCACAATTACAGCTACAACAAGAACAACAAAGTAAGCAGTATCAGCAAACGCTTATGATGCTGAATAAAGTGACCTCATCTCAAATTACGTTATTTCAAAAACAGCTAGCTTTATTGGCCCAAAGACCAGCACTTTCTGATGTATTAATCAGCAAAGATGCATCACAAATAGCCAATCAACAGCAGATATTGCACAACGCATTCCCAAGTGCAAAAAATGTCTGTCTGTTTGGCACTGATGTTGATAATGTCGATGCCAATGCCTGCATTCCAATTACTTATGCGACCTTAGAAAGTTTAAGACAAGCCAAAAAAGAAGGCACTTCATCAATTGCTCTACTTCAAGCAGGAACGGAAGCTGCGCATGTGTTATTGGCTGAGCGAGTCACCGATCAAGATAATAATGTTGTCGGTGTCTTAGTCATTACTTTCTCGCCAGAGATGGTGGCGGATTTATTGTTTAAACATGAACGGGTGGATGGTTACGCTGAGTTATTGCAAGGTGCTAATAATGAAGTGATACTAGCATTTCAAGGCAGCGTAAATGCCAAGCAAGGCATTACACCGCTGCAAATAAACGTTGCGGGCACACATTGGCATATCGCTTATTGGCCACAAAAAACGCCGGTGATTACACCCTCATTTATGCCGATAATCATTATGTTTGGCGCGCTTATTTTACTATGGTTATTATTAAAAGCCGTACGAATTTATTTGCATAAAACGGATATCGCAACCTTAAAACAGCAGTTATTTGATCTTAATAGCGGCGTGATGAAAACGAAATATACGTTAGTAGATAGTGGTTTACGAGATGTATCAGCGACTATCCAATCATATGCAAAAGTAGCGTCAACATCGTCTTCAGCTAATATTGAGCCGACCAAAAAAGAAACAACATTTGAAAGAATTAGTAAAAAACTAGAGGAAAATAAAACCAATAATCCGCACGAATTGGACATGCTGGAAGATAATGTCGAGATTGATCCTACTATTTTCAAAGCTTATGACATTCGCGGTATTGTTGATCAAACGTTAAACAGCCAAGTGGTGAACGTTATTGGCCGTGCAATTGGTAGTGAAGCCCAAGCATTAGGTCTCAATCATATTGTGGTAGGACGCGATGGCCGGTATTCGAGTCCAGAATATTCTGAGGCTTTAATTGCAGGAATTATGAGCACCGGATGTGATGTTACTGATCTTGGTATGGTGCCAACACCGGTGGTTTATTTTGCGAGTCATCATCTTGAAACCCAATCTGCGGTGATGATCACGGGCAGTCATAACCCATCGAATTATAATGGTATAAAGATTATCTTAGCCGGTAAATCAGTAGCGGGAGATGATCTACAAACACTTTATCGTCGAATTGATCAGGGTGAGCTTCTCAAAGGTCAAGGCACGCAGCATAAAGCAGATGTGAGCGTCGATTATATTAAAAGAATAGTGGATGATATTCATATATCACGACCGATGAAAATTGTAATCGATTGTGGCAATGGCGTAGCGGGCAGCATTGCACCTCAATTATTCCGTGCATTAGGCTGCGAAGTGATTGAACTATATTGCGAGGTTGATGGCGCCTTTCCAAACCATAATCCAGATCCTAGCCAACCTGATAATTTACAAGATCTCGTCCTTGCCGTTAAACAATATGATGCTGAGTTAGGTATCGCTTTTGATGGCGATGGTGATCGTTTAGGTGTTGTCGATAAAATGGGCAACATTATTTTTCCTGATCGAATGATGATGATGTTTGCACAAGATGTATTGTTACGCATGCCCGGCTCCGTTATTATTTACGACGTAAAAAGTACCAACTTATTAGGAGAAGAAATTTCGAGAGCAGGTGGTGAGGCTGTCATGTGGCAATCTGGTCATTCTGTGATCAAAAATAAAATGTTGGAAATGGGTGCTCAACTAGCCGGTGAGTTGAGTGGTCACATCTTTTTCAAAGAGCGTTGGTACGGATTTGATGACGGCATGTATGCGGCGGCAAGGTTACTCGAATTAGTCTGTCAAGATTCATTGCAACGTAATGCGACCGAGATATTTGCCGCATTGCCCAATAGAAAAAATACATCAGAACTCTTATTAGCAATGGATGCGGCAGAAAGTAAACGGTTTATTGCGAAACTTCAGCAAGAAGGTGATTTTTCAGCAGCGCAGCTTACAAAAATGGATGGTTTGCGAGCTGATTATGTGAATGGCTGGGGGTTAGTTCGTTCTTCAAATACAGTGCCAGGACTGACATTGCGATTTGAAGGTGATACCGATGATGACGTCGCTCAGATTCAACAATTATTTAAACAGCAAATGTTGGCGATAAATCCAACATTAACTATGCCGTTTACAGAAAAAACGGTTGTAACGGAAACGTTATTACCTGCTGATAATGAAGCAGTCGTTCTATCCTTGGATGACTCGGAAGGTTTAACTTTCGACGAACCGGTATCAAAAGCTCAAACATTACCCTTATCATCAACACCCGAAAAAAAATCAGGTTTAACACTAAAGGATATCGATTAAATAATGAGTATCAATACCCAGCGGGCATCGCATATTGCTCAGGTTCTAACTGAGGCGCTCCCTTACATTCAGCGATTTTCAGGCAAAACGCTTGTCATTAAATATGGTGGTAACGCCATGGTTGATGAAACATTAAAAAATAGCTTTGCTCGTGATGTAGTGTTATTAAAAGCCGTTGGTATAAATCCCGTTATCGTGCATGGCGGTGGCCCACAAATTGGTGATTTACTGAAACGTATCGGTAAAGAAAGCCAGTTTATTGATGGGATGCGTGTCACCGATAGTGAAACGATGGATGTCGTTGAAATGGTGTTGGGCGGCCAAGTGAACAAGAGTATTGTGAATTTGATTAATACTCACGGTGGTCGAGCAGTAGGCCTTACCGGTAAAGATGGTAATTTAATTTGTGCCGAAAAATTACATTCGGCTAAAAATACTGATGCTACGCAACCCTCTGAATTGTTCGATCTGGGTCAAGTTGGTAAAGTCAAAAGCATTGATACCAGCGTCATCGATATGTTGATTAAAAGTGACTTTATACCTGTTATTGCTCCGATTGGTGTGGGGGAAAATGGCCTGTCATTTAATATTAATGCTGATTTAGTGGCGGGAAAAATAGCCGAAGTATTACAAGCTGAAAAATTGATCTTGTTGACCAATACCGCTGGATTATTAGATGGCAATGGCGAGTTATTGACAGGACTGAATGCTAAACAAGTGAACCAATTGATTGATGACGGCGTTATTTATGGTGGCATGCTGCCAAAAATTGGCTGTGCTTTAGATGCGGTTCAAGCTGGCGTTACTACGGCTCATATCATTGATGGTCGGGTGCAGCATGCGGTGTTATTAGAAATGTTTACTGATGAGGGGGTTGGCACCTTGATTCGTGGAGGCTGGCAATGAGCGAGCAACAAAAACCAAGTCGAGATGATGTTAAAAGCTCACGTAAGCAAGCCATTCTTGAAGCGTTGGCTCATGAGTTGGAAAAAAATCCGGGCGAACGCATTACCACGGCACAGTTAGCAAAAGGTTTAGGTGTATCAGAAGCCGCTTTATATCGACACTTTCCTAGCAAAGCACGAATGTTTGAAGGCTTAATTGAATTTGCTGAAGATACCGTTTTTCGTTTAATCGGCCAAATTTTACAAAATGAACACAATGCCGTTGCACGATGTGAAAAAATAATTACTTTGTTATTAGGCTTTAGTGCTAAAAATCCAGGTATTAGTAGCATTCTTGTTGGCACAGCATTAACGGGGGAAACGGAACGACTTCGTCAACGTGTTAATCAGTTTTTTGAACGACTAGAAACCCAGTTTCGTCAAATATTACGTGAACGCGAATTAACGCTGACCCAAGCAGGCGGTCGACCTGTTAATGAAACTGCAAACTTGCTATTGATCGTTGTTGAAGGGCATTTACAACGATTTGTGCGTACCGGCTATCGTCAATCTCCATTAGTCGGTTGGGATCAACAATGGCAGTTAATGGCCACTATATTGCGAGCTTATGCATGATAAACGTAGTTATTTTTAGTCCTATGTCAGATGATGTTAAACGTGTATTAGAACAACAATCTGATATTGTACTCAGCGATGTTCAACCTGGTGTTTTAGATGATGTGTTAGGGCAAGTAGGCTCGCAGCATCCTGATATCTTTGTCATTACACAAGATTCTGAACATTTAAACGGCGATATTCTTTGCCACTTTTTAAGTAAACATTATCCGGCTGCTCAAAGCCTTATCTTGATCGATGAGGAGCCCAATTTTGATATGCTAAGAAATTCAGGCTTTAAAGCCCGTGGTTATATAGTAAAACAGCAGAAAATGGATATTGATAAAGCAGTGAGAGCTGTTCATTCTGGCGAAGCATGGCTTCCTAGAAAGCTTGTTGCTGAAATGCTTAATCGATTTGAAGCACAGACTATTCTAAGCTAGTCGCCTCTTTATGGGCTGATTCTTTCCTGATTGATAGCCGCCATGATTAATGACCAATAAATAAGCACCTTCGGGTGCTTATTTTGTTTTGGATGTTTGTTTTTTGCTCGTTTAAAAACATAACCTACGGCCATAGTTACCACCGTTATATTTTTGACATAATCACTGGCCACAATTTAAGTTTTTGATTTTTATGGTAAATTTGTTTTGGCGTGCTTTATGCTTACTGTTAAGCAAACAGATAAGTGAGGAGAACACCATGGCCATAAACTTCGATACAGCATTAGGTATTCATGCCGATGCTCTGCGGATCCGCGCACAGCGGACGGAGTTACTCGCATCTAATATGGCGAATGCCGATACCCCAAATTATAAAGCGCGAGATATTGATTTCCGGTCTGCCATGAAAATGGCGGAAAGTGGCCTGTCCACCAATATTGAAACAACGCATTCTAATCATATTAAGGTTGCTAATAACCAACTTGCATCGCCTGCCGTTCAGTATCGTTCGACGGTACAAGATTCGCTTGATGGCAACACGGTAGATGAACAAATAGAACAGGCACAGTTTATGCAAAACTCTGTCCAGTATCAGGCGAGCTTGAATTTTCTAGGTGGAAAATTCAGCGGCCTGTTAAGTGCAATTAAAGGGGAGTAGTCCTAATGTCTTTATTTAATGTGTTTGATATTGCCGGCAGCGGCATGAGCGCGCAGTCGTTACGGTTAAATACTACCGCCAGTAATTTGGCGAATGCTGATAGCGTGAGTAGTAGTGTTGATCAAGTGTACCGAACGCGAAGCCCCGTTTTTGCGGCGGTATTAGACGATGCTCAAAAAGGCTATAAGCAAGGTGGCGTCGAAGTAAAAGGGATTATTGAAAGCCAAGCGCCTGTTCGACAAGAATATAATCCGAGTCATCCTCTAGCAAATGAAGATGGTTATGTATTCCATTCAAATGTTGATCCGATTGCTGAAATGGCCAATATGATGTCGGCATCACGTTCTTACCAAAACAATGTTGAAGTTGCCAATACGTCGAAGCAATTATTGCTACGAACCTTGCAACTTGGCCAATAGGAGTTTGAATCATGGCAGTTAGCGGCATAGATAGCGATGGTGCTTATGCTTTCCTGAATAAGGGAGCAAAAGATACCTCAAAAGAAAAAGATGCGGGCGCGTTGGCAATGGAAGATTTTATGTCATTAATGACCTCTCAATTGAAGAATCAAGATCCATTAAAACCAATGGAAAGTGGTGACTTTTTGGGGCAAATTGCTGCATTCGGTACGGTGAGCGGGATTGGTGATTTGCAAAGCTCTTTTGATAGTTTTAGTAAAGCAATGCAATCGGATCAAGCTATACAGGGGTCGGCATTGGTGGGACGTTCAGTATTAGTACCATCATCTATTGGCAATATGACTGCTGAAAATGGCATGAAAGGTCAAATTAATGTCGCGGAACCGGTGACCGATTTGAAATTACAAATTTACAATGAAAATGGTGTTGCAGTAAGAACAATGCAAATGGGCGCTGCCGATGGATACACTAATTTCACGTGGGATGGTCTTGACGATAATGGTGAGGCATTAACGCCTGGCGTTTATCAATTTAAGGCAACGGGTACGGTCAATGATGCTAATACTGCATTTGCAACGGCAACAGTTGCAAAGGTTGATAGCGTACTAGTTGGCAGTGGTGGACAGGGTTTAGTCCTGAATTTGGGTGGTATTGGTTCAGTACCATTTAGCGAAGCACAAGAAATAACTTAAGGAGGACATCGCTATGTCTTTTAGTACAGCACTAAGTGGATTGAATGCGGCTACTGCCGATCTCAATGTAAAATCAAATAATATTGCCAATGTAAACACCACAGGTTTTAAGGCTTCACGCGCTGAGTTTGGTGATGTTTTTGCGACGTCTGCATTTGGTACATCTAGTAAAACAGCAGTAGGTAGTGGGGTTGTTTTATCTAATGTAGCTCAACAATTTAACCAAGGTAATTTAGAATTTACGGATAACTCCCTAGATTTAGCGATTACCGGTGAAGGTTTTTTTGCGATGGCACCAACTGAAGATAGTGGTGAAATCACATACACTAGAGCGGGCGCCTTTGGCATCAATAAAGATGGTTTTGTGGTGAATAGTGAAGGTAGTTTTTTACGGACTTTCCCGGTTGATGCCAATGGTAATATTTCAGCGACCAGTATGAGTGCTGCGAAACCATTGCAATTACCGTCATCGCAGGGTGCTCCGGAACCAACAACAGAATTGAAAATTGCAACTAATTTACCTTCAAATGCCGTTGCTCCAGCGGGCGGGGTGCCTATCGATCCTTTTGATCCGACATCATATAATAATTCTACTTCGGCAACGGTTTATGATTCATTGGGTAATGAACATATCGTCACCACCTATTACCAAAGATTAGATGCTGCGAATGCGACGCCAGTAGGCACCGATAATCAGTGGAATATGCAGGTTTACATTCAAGCTGCTGATATTAAACAGCCTTCGACACCTGCGCCAATCGGCACAGCACCAAATCAGCTTGTTCAATTAGGTGGTACTTCGACGATTCAGTTTAATAATGATGGCACGCTGGATACCGTTGGTCCTGCTGATCCTGTTCAATTAGTGATGGCAGGAACGACCGCATTAGCAAGTGGTGCGGCAGATCTAACCGTTGCTCTTAATCTCAATGGATCAACTCAAAATGCCGGTTCTTTTTCTGTAGGAGCATTAACGGTTAATGGTTTTCCTACAGGTCGTTTAACAGGTGTAGATGTCAGTGATGACGGCTTAATTCGTGCGACATACAGTAATGGTAATGCTATTCCTATCGGTAAAATTGCATTGGCTAATTTTGCCAATCCGCAAGCACTGAATAAAATCGGTAATACGCAGTGGAAAGAAACAACCGATTCGGGTCCTGTTATTGCCGGTGAAGCTGGAACAGGTAGTTTTGGTCAAATTCAGTCAGGCGCTTTGGAAACATCTAACGTCGACTTGACGAAAGAATTAGTGGGATTAATTACTGCACAACGTAATTTCCAAGCTAACTCTAAAGCCATTGAAACCAACAACACGATTACTCAGACGATAATCAATATTCGTTAATTTTAACCAGCTTTAATTTAAGTTCTAGCTAAACAAGTAATGTCAGTCGAGATCAGTGCCAACCCTAAATCATTAAGGTTGGCGTTTGATCTGATAAGGGGAGTTTATTATGGATCGCATGCTTTATATTTCTATGAATGCCGCTCAGCAGACTATGTTGTCGCAAGCTGCGAACAGTAATAATCTCGCCAACGTTAATACAACAGGCTTTCGAGCTGATTTTGAACAGTTTCGTAGTCAACCCGTTTTTGGCGAAGGTTTACCCACACGTGTTTATTCGATGTCTGAACGTCCAGCGACCGATTATCAGCAAGGTTCTGTTCAATCAACAGGTCGTGAATTAGATATATCGATTCAAGGTGACGGTTTTTTGGCAGTGCAAGGTAAAGATGGCCGAGAAGGTTATACCCGAGCAGGCGATTTACAAATTACCGCAGCAGGTCAATTAGTTACAGCTACGGGTTTGGCTGTGATGGGCGATGGTGGTCCGATAGCTATTCCACCTGCCGAAAAGATTGAGATTGGTGCTGACGGTACGATTACGATTCGTCCTGTTGGCGGCGAAGCGAATGCCTTGACGATTTTAGACCGTATTAAATTGGTTAAACCAGAATTGAACAATGTGTTCAAAGATAGTGATGGCTTAATGCGAATGAAAGATGGCACTGCTGCGCCAGTTGATGCCACGGTAACCGTTGCTTCGGGAACGCTAGAGAGCAGTAATGTCAATGCGGTCAGCTCATTGGTGAGTATGATCGAATTGCAACGACAATATGAAATGCAAGTCAAAATGATGAAGGCCGCCGATGATAATGGCGCGGCTTCGGCACGTATGTTGCAATTCAATTAATAACAACGCAATAAGGCGTTAACATCTTAAAGTAGGAGGTATCCCATGAATCAAGCATTATGGATTGCCAAAACAGGACTTGATGCACAACAAACACGGATGTCGGTTATATCAAATAACTTAGCGAACGTGAACACGACCGGTTTTAAACAAGATCGTGCAGTGTTTGAAGATTTACTTTATCAAACCATTCGTCAACCGGGTGCTCAATCATCTAGTAATACACAGTTACCATCAGGCTTAATGCTTGGTACAGGTGTGAGAACGGTTGCCACTGAAAAATTACATACCCAAGGTAATATTCAGCAAACAGGTAATGCGATGGATATGGCGATTCAAGGTCGTGGTTTTTTTCAGATTTTGATGCCGGATGGTTCGCTTTCATATACACGTGACGGTACATTTCAAATTGATTCCACGGGCCAAATGGTAATGTCGAATGGCTATCCATTAGAACCTTCGGTCACGATTCCGGAAGATGCTTTAAGCATTACGATCGGTAGTGATGGTGCGATTAGCGTTTTACAGTCAGGTCAAACAGCACCGACGGTAGTAGGTGATGTGGAATTAGCTGACTTTGTAAATCCAACAGGGTTACAAGCAATTGGTGAAAACTTATTTAAAGAATCTAGTGCGAGCGGTACAGCGATTACCGGTACGCCGGGTTTAGATGGCTTAGGTTCGGTTGTCGGTGGTGCACTTGAAACGTCGAACGTTAATGTGGTGACTGAACTCATAAACATGATAGAAACACAGCGTGCTTATGAGATGAACTCAAAAGCGATTTCAACGGCTGATCAAATGTTGCAGTACGCTTCACAAAATTTATAAGCATTCATTCTTAATGTTATAAGGCTACAAGCGCGAATTAAATCTTTAGGAATTATCTCATTCTCATCAGATTTAATTCGCGTTCATTTAAATGATGCGATATTTCACTCATTTAAAGCATTCTCTCCTAAGAAGCTGGATTCAGCTGGGCAAGCGCTATTTTCTTAGCCGCATTAAAATCACTTTTGCCACTGCCTAATTTAGGAATGGTCTCAACTTCAATCAATAAACTAGGCATCATTAAAGGATTTAGACCAGAGTCTGTAATGCACGCTTTGAGCGTTACATCCTCAATATTTCCTGCATAAAGTAATACTATTTTTTCGCCTTTTTTGTCATCAGGCACCGTCGTAGCCAAGATTTCTACATCTTCTGGAAGTTTGGCATTAATGTTCGTTTCGACAGCGCCAAGGCTAATCATTTCGCCACCAATTTTGGCAAAACGAGAATAGCGATCGACAATAATCAAAAAACCATCGTTATCTAAATGCCCCTTATCGCCGGTTTTATACCATTGATGTCCATTGATTTCGACTAATACATCAGCCGTTCTTTTAGCATCATTTAAATAACCCTGCATCACTTGAGTGCCGCCGATGAGAATTAGTCCATCTTCCCCTGTAGGCAGACTTTTTAAAGTGACGGGATCAACAATACGTACACTGCTACCCGGCAAGGGTAAGCCGACCGTTCCTTTTTTATTGCCGGTTTGAATTTTCCAATCGTCCATGCCGATTCGATCAGGTAGATTGACTGTTGCAACAGGCGTGGTTTCGGTCGTGCCATAACCTTCATAAATCGTTTTGCCAAATTTAAGACTAAAGCTATCACGGATTTCAGGATTAAGGCGCTCGGCACCCGCAACGACAATTCGTAATGAATCTAACATTAAAGGATGAATACGACTGTTTTTGGTAAACAGTCGTAAGAAGGTCGAAGTACCACAAAAAATAGTCGCTTGATGTTGATAGATGCCTTTAGCAATATTGAGCACATCGGTTGGATCGGGGTGACAAACTGCCGGCACACCTTCGATTAATGGCAATAAGCTCGTCACCGTTAAACCAAATGCATGAAACAGTGGCAAGCTTGAAATAATGACATCTTCGTCTCGGATATCGAGCACATCAGAAACCTGTTTAATGTTACCCATCATATTTTGATGACTCAACACCACACCTTTTGGCTCGCCCTCACTACCGCTTGAAAATAAGATGGTCGCTGGAGAACTAATACTGACTGCGTTGCCATAAAGGTAAATTAATAGGCTGGTCGGTAAACAAAAGCTGGTGATTAACGTGAGTATTTGTTCCGTTTTTTTGATCTCATCATGAATGTCTTCTAAATAAACAGGTGATGTGCGTTCAAATAAAGCATCGAGTTCAAACCCTTTTGCTTGTAGCTTTTTGATGAACCGACGCGAGGTATAAATCGTTTTAATTTCAGCTTTATTAACAGCGGATAATAATGAATCAATATTGGCAGTAAAGTTAAGATTGACCACTGTTTTACCGCTAATAAATGCACCCATATTCGCCAGTAGACCTGCGCTGCTCGTGGGTAATAAAAAGCCGACATTTTGCTCAGGACATTGTTGTTTGAAGCGACGCGAAAACAGCAGGCTTATTACCAGTGCTTTACGACGCGATAATGAAATATTGCTTTGAATATCGGTTACACAATGGGTTAACCCATTTTGTTTTGCCCGATCAATCCATGAATGTGCCAAGCTGGGCAAGGTTTCAGTATGACTACGCCATGTATCAATGGAGAGATCGAATACCGCACTTTTAACCGCAAATGCTTGGGTGTCAATCGACATTGGCTGACCAAAAGCAACAATCACATCTCTGCGTATGCGACTTTGGCGAAGTAACTGCATTTTACTGCTTGAGCGCGAAAATCGACTGCCCCATAAACCATGAAGATAAAACGGTAAGATGATGCCATCTACGTCTTCTACACAACGCTCAAATCCCTGTTTGAATTCGGCTAACTGACCATTTCGACTAATGGAACCTTCGGGAAATAAACAGACGACTTCGCCTTGTTTCAAGTGTTGATTAATCGTAGCAAGTGCGCCCTTACTACTGGTGCCTGATATTGGAATAACGCCAAATAGATCAAGAAACCATTTTAAATACCATTTCTGATAAATGCCTTTATCCATCACAAAGTAAACGGGGCGAGGACTGGCTATTTGAATCATTGCCCAATCTAACCAGCTAATATGATTACCCAGCAGTAGCACGCCGCCTTGAGATGGCATGTGATCAAAACCTTGCACATTAATGCGGTATTTACTGGCAAACACGATGCCCAGCAGATAGCGAACTAATGATTGTGGTAATTTAAAAACGGTATAACTTGCACCAATAAGCGTGACGACAGTGAGTAAATTAAGTAAGGTTTTACTTGAAATATCACCCATTGAAAAAGCAACGGTGAAGGCAAGAAAAATAACCATCACAACATTTTGAATCCAGTTGTTACCTGCCAGTACGGTGCCTAATTGTTGGGCTTTAGCGTGAAACTGAATTAAGGCATTAAGCGGCACAATAAATAAGCCGCCAAAAAAGCCAAAGGCAAGAATATCGATGGCGAATAACGTGGTTGATGTTAGTTGCGGTAAAAACAGCAAGCTAATGACCATGCCTAATGCGCCAAGAGGAATCAGACCGGATTCGATATACCGATCAGAAATTTTACCCGCCAATAATGAACCGATAACGATACCAATGCCTGAGCATGCAAGTAGACCTTGAATGACAATCGTATTATTAATTAACAACACTTCTTTTGCGAAGGCCGGAAAAATAGCCAATACCGCTTGTGATACGCCCCAGAAAACCGACAGGCCAATAATGGACAGCCAAATAATCGGATCAACACGCAGTAACTTGAAATTACTGCATAATGTTTTGCCGCTACGATATTTTTGCCAATCAAACGCTGCTACATTGCTGGCAGATTGCAGGTTAGGCAAACGCAAGGCAAAACCAAGCTCAATTAAACTGGCGGCAACAAGCAACCAGCCCAGTGGAGCAATCATGCGAATAATGTCGTCTTCTGTTGAAAATTGATGACCAGCTAATGCATTTTCAAAGAGGATAGAGAAGACAAACATTCCTAGTAATATCGCGATGATCGTAACCGATTGCACCACACCATTAGCTAAGGTTAAATGATTTTTGCCTGATATTTCACGGATGTAGCCATATTTAGCGGGTGAATAAATAGCGCTTTGTGCCGCGAGTAAAAATGTCATAGCAAAGGCGAATTCAAACCAACCTAAATAATATGAAGCGGTGATCAAGAGTGTTAGTACAACAGCGGCTGCAGCTGCCCATCGCATGATGTAAGGTTTTTTAAAGCGATCGGCTAAAAAACCAGAAGGGGTAAATAATAAGATGAAGGGTAATAAAATAAGCCCATTGACGATAGCTGTTAAAATAACCTGAGTTGAGCCATCATAAATTTTGAAAACAGTGTTTTGAATAATGATTTTATGGCCTAAATCGACAAATGCATTTAGGAAAATCATTGATATGAAGGCAAAAAAGCCTGTTGTTTTGAAAAGTGAGTTCATGCGTCGCTCTGGCTTTAGAAAATGTTAGATGACATCTTAATTTAGATGCATTCAATAAAGCGACTAAATATCCTACCTTTAAATGGTTAAAGCTAAATCAGTGAACGTTGGTAAATACATTCACTGTTTCAAGTAGCTTAATTTTCAATCACTTACTCTTTTGTGAGCCTGACGGCCAAAACATCACACAAAGCATGATGCAAAATGCCATTTGCCGTTGATCCGAGCAATAATTTTATGCCGTGACGACCGTGCGAACCAACCACAATTAAATCAACATGATTGCTTTCAGCTAAACGAACAAGGTTAAGACTCGGGCTGCCAAATTCTACCCATTGATTTTCAGTAGGAATATTAAATTTACGGCCAATATCAGCAAGATGCTTTTTACCTGAATCTAGCATGGCATCGCGCATGTCGACATCAATACTGATCATCGGTTCGTATGCAAAATCGGCAATGGGGAAGTCTTCGAGAATATGGCAAATACTGAGTTTTGCTTGATAACGTTCAGCGAGTTCTTGAGCGCGAGTTATCACTTGGCGGCCGTGCTCAGAAAAGTCAGCGGCAATAAGAATATGTTGATAATTTTCCATGAGATTGTTGCCTCATATACGTTAAGGGCAAGTAAATACTTGCCCTTGTTTTTAAATCATACGATATTATTTTTCACTTTCTAAAAAGCTTTCTGCATCTAATGCCGCCATGCAGCCAGCACCTGCCGATGTAATCGCTTGACGATAAATCGGATCAGATACGTCACCGGCTGCAAACACACCTTTAATGCTGGTTTGTGTGCCTTTTTTCAACTTAATGTAACCGTATTCCATGTCGAGTTGATCGATAAACATATCGGTATTAGGTTTGTGACCAATCGCAATAAACACACCTTGTACAGGCACATCTTGCAAGCTGTTATCTAGGTTGTTTTTAACACGTAAACCCGTTACGCCAGCTTGATCGCCTAATACTTCATCAAGTTGAGAATTCCATAAGATCTCAACATTGCCTTCTTCTGCTTTTTTCAGTAATTGTGCACTTAATATCTTTTCAGAAGTGAATTTATCGCGACGATGAATTACCGTTACTTTTGATGCGATATTAGATAAATATAACGCTTCTTCAACCGCCGTATTACCACCACCGATAACGGCCACAGGTTGGTTTTTATAGAAGAAACCAGATTCG
>LAZR01001208.1_pt1 | contig 16773 bp, 26 predicted proteins | sample 329461 | NCBI WGS metagenome assembly LAZR01 (sample SAMN03002196, study PRJNA259156) | marine sediment metagenome | biome: sea floor; feature: Hydrothermal impacted sediments; material: marine sediment; isolation source: Loki non-amplified sample from Loki's castle hydrothermal vent sediment ...
ACTGACGCTCTTCAAGGACAGGCTACAGGCTTCCTGAGACCTCTTATTGCTCGTGGAACTGAAGAGAGTCTCTTAGCTCAGGGATCGGCAATTGGGGATATAGAGAGGTTTGGAGCTCGTCAGGCAGGAGGTAGAGGGCAGTTTGGAATAGACAGACTCTTGGCGCAAACTGGTTCTGAATTTGGTCGTCAGAGAGCTGGAATCCCACTGAATGTTTTCACGAATACCATTCAGAATTTCCTCCCGCTTCTGGCTCAAAGGGTTGCTGCTGAGTCGCAACTTGCTCAAGGAGCCCTTCAAGGCAGTCAACAATTCAGCCGAGTCAGTGGAGGAGCCCAGGCTCAAGCAATTAATAGAATACAAGCAGGACAACCACCAGAGAGTAAGGATCTTAGTGGAGTTGGAGCAGCTCTTAGTATTGCAGCAATATTAGCAACTGGCGGAACTGCAACTCCGTTAGTTGCTGCTGGTGCGGCTGGTGCCGGTGCAGGAGCCTTTGGACCTGGATTTTAATTATGGCCAGAAGAAGAACAGGAAATACAATAAACAGTCTCTTCCAAGGAATCGCTCAAGGTCTTCAGTTGGGACAGCAGATTAAGGGCCGGCGCAGCCAGAGAGAGCTTCAGGAACGTGGATTAGGGCTTCAAGAACGTGGACTTGAAATCCGTGAAGGCCAGCTTACACTTGACGAGCAAAAAGCTTTAGAGGCTCAACAATTCAGGGACCAATTCTTTAAAGCTATTTCAGGATTAGGGGGCCAAGGATTGCCAAGTCTTGGTGCAGCACCTGCTCCAACACAACAACTACCGCAACAGCAACCTGGAATACTCGGTCCACTAGTACCAACACAGCCAGCAACTTTAGGGGCTGTTACAACTCCATCAATACAGCCAAGAGTTCCTTCTCAAATTCAAGAGAGACCATCAGCTCCCCCAATCTCTGAAATCACTGATGTCCCCACTACTGGGTTTGTAGAGCCTCCACTTCAGACTGGTCCGCCTTTAATTCGAGGAGGACCAGAGCAGGTTCCCTTCGACACTACAACTTTTGGGCGAGAAGTACCACAACCAATACAGTCTACAATTGTAACTCCGACTGTAGTCCCACCACCGCCTCAAGTTAAAGGGCCGCAGCCTGTAGAGCCAGATGTGAGAGGACAGCAACTCGCTTCTATTCAAGATTTCATATCGCAACTGGACGTAGTCCGCATAGATTCTCCAACTACTGTTACTCTAACTATTCCAGGTGGTGGTTCCATATCTAGGACAGTTGGGAAGAATGCTACACTGGGTCAGAAGTTCATAAGATTCAATAATGAAGTCTCAAAAGCATTTCCTAGAATCACAGCAGCAGATAAAGCGAGATTGCTTGCCAACAGTCCAATGCGGAACTCTAAGGAAGCTAAAGCATTATTTGATCGTGAGTTCAACAAAGCTGTGAATCAAGGACTTCGAATTAAAGAGGGAATCTTTCGGCAGGATAATAGAAAGAGACCTACAACCGCTGAACGTAATGCACTGTTAGCAGAATCAGTCAACAATGAAGTGGATCGCTTCAATGGCTTTGTCTCCAAGCGTCATGAGAAGTTGTTCCAAGAAGGTGACGTTGATGCTTTTGAACTCAGTGAAGCAGTTCAAGCAGAGCTGCAACAGACTTTCAGGAGTCCAGAAGAATTTGCACAAGGAATGAGGGATGATCCAAAAGGTACAGCAGCAGTTGTAGGGAGCGCAATCCAAAAAGTCCAGAAGAGGAAAGTTGAAGCAGCAGCACAGCAAGGAGTTGCTGTAGCTGAAGCTAAGATCAAGGCTGGATTAAAGCTCCCTGTTGATCCGAATGATCTCATTAAAATAATCAACCCAAAAACTTTCGCGCCATTTAAAGCTGGCACGAATTACAAAACTATACTAGAAGCTGATGGTGTTGTTGTAACTGCTGGAATGCGTACTGCATTAGCAAATATAAACTCCTCTTTGGACAACGTAAAAATAATCACAGAGCTTGCAAAGAAGTTATTCACTGACGATGATCTCATTGACAGAATTATACAAGCTGGACCCAATGCAATACAACAAATCACACAAACGAATCCAGATGCAATTCTTTACGAATCTACCGTAACAGCTGTCACTAGAACAATTGCGAGAGCGTTCGGTGAGGCTCGGATCACTGACTTTGATGCTGAAGACTTCAGGAAGAGCTTCCCAAAACTACTCCCAGGACGGGGAGAAACTTTTGTCGTCCCAGACAGTAAAGCTTTAGCCGATAAGAAACTGAGCCAGCTGGCTAGAATCATCGACAACAGCCGGAGGAGAATCATTGGAATACCCCCAATAACCAACACAGCCCTGACACCAGCGGAAGAAGCTGAACTAGAAGCTTTGGAGAAAGAACTTGGTAGATAACGTAATTCCACAACAACAGACAACAGAGCAAAAGTTTTCCCGTCTACAAGAACTTCGTAAGAAGAAGCGAATGTTTGAACTTCAGCGAAAAGAAGAGGGACTTGGAGACCTTGATCTCGCTGAAGAACCAGAGCTTGATATAAATCTTGATCCTAGTCAGGCAGTAGTTCCTGGACAAGAACCTATTGTGGGGCCGGAAGAAGAGAGATTTCCCCTTGGCGCTGTTATTGGAGGAACTGGTGGTAGTATTCTTGGAATTCCTGGTGGTCCTCCAGCAATGGCTGGACTTGCTTCATTAGGTTCTGCTGCTGGAGAAGCAATTGAACAGATCATCATGCAGATCACTTCTGATCCAAAAGCTCCTCAAACATCTGAAGAAGCTATGAAGAGAATTGGACAGGAAGGAGTCTTCGGATTAGTTGCAGAAGCTGGCGGTCAAGGTATTGTACGAGCAGCTAGAGGCTTCAAGAATACTGGACTTGCTCCGTTTTCAAGCTCTCTTCTTCCAGAGGACATTGCAGCAATGGAAGCTTTTGAGAGATTGGGAATACAGCCAACTCCATTTGAAATTACTTCGCGGACTTTTCTTGGAAGATTAGAAAGTTTTGCTAAACAGGGGCTTCTCTCCGGCGGCATCTTAAAACGCTTTAACAATAATAGAGTCAAGTTATTTAAGGCTTTTCAGAATAGGTTCTTGGACAAGACTGGTCCCAGGAAAGTAATGTCTGAGCTTGGAGAGTTTGCAAAGAGTTCCTTCGATGACACGATTGAAATTTTAGACAATGAAGCTGGGAGACTCTTCGATAAAGCTAGTGAGTTAGCAGGTGAATCCAAAATCATTCCAACGGACGCATTCAAGCAAGCTGCCACTGAAGTATTAAGGCAGGAAAGTCTCGTAACAAAGGGTCTCCAATTCAGAGCTGTTCAGAAGCTAGCAAAAGAGGTTGGAGAACTTTCAGAGTTTATAACTTTTGAGCAGGCAAGGGAACTTCAGAAGCGTCTCGGAGCCAAGACCGCAAAACTAAAGAATCTTCCAGAGGGTGAAGTCAAACAACTCTTCAAAGGAATCTCGGAAAGTATTGAAGCGGCTGAATTTAAAGGTACAGGAGATAAAGCAGAAGCTCTCACAGTATTGCGGGAAGCCAAAGACAGATTCATTGAAATGCTCGAGCTTCAGAAATCTGGTCTTGGAAGAAAGGTTGTAAGCAAAGATCCGGAGGATTTATTCAAAGGACTTTTCCAAACTGGTGATGTAACTAACATTAAAGCCCTAAGAAGTGTTGTCGGTGAACGTGACTGGCCTATGTTCCAGAGAGCTTTTGCGGATGATTTAATGAGTCGGGGTAACATTGAGAACTTTAATCAAGTTCTCGACAAGCAGCAACTGGAAAGTCTCCAACAAGTCTTCAACAACAACCAGATTCAAGTCCTACAGGACATAGCCACAATCGCTGAGAGATTTAGACCGGATGAATTAACTCAAGCTGCTCGTGTGAAACCTGGATTCAACTTGATTAATATCGGGCAGGGTGGTTTGATGCTGAATCTAGCAACCAATACAGTCAGCGGAAGTAGGTTCAAACAAGGACTTATTGTACTTTCTCCAGCAATGATAGCAAAAATATTGACAAGTGAGACTGGAACTAAGTGGCTGACTATAGGATTGCGACTTACTAACAACCACCCACTGGTAGCTCAAGTAACTCAGAACATTACAGATGTTCTTGTGGGCTCTGCTTCCAGAACCATTGCAGCTGACCCCAAAACCCGAAGCAGGTTCATTCGGCAATTCAGAGATGCAGGACTTCCAGTTGAGCAATTCTTTCCGGATCTTCAAAGACCTGATGGAACTTTCAAGGATGCAGAGGATTTCAGAAAAACCATAACAGGAGAACAGTAACAATTAAAATCTGTAAAGTAACCTCAAATATTATCTCACCCATCACCCTAACCTCTTCCTCTTCCATACATAATATTTAGCCCTTCTCTCCCCTCGAAACTCAATCTCTACATGCCCCGCTTCCATAAGAGTTGCTACCAGATTCGCCAAGAGCTTCGATCCTATTCCTTTAGGATAAACTTTCTTCAGGAGAGCCGTATGGGCAACTCCGTTTTTGGCATCTTTAATATACTTTACTACAGTCTCAAACATGGCTGATTCCCTTGTATCAGTAGTCAGTTTAATAATAGCTCCCACGTTTGCCCGCACATCAGCAACCAGTTTTTGGGCAACTTGGATATGATGTCTTTTGATTATAAAATCATATCTTTCATCCCAGAGCAGAAGATCACACATGGCAATCACCATTGCAACTTTGAGAATGATATCATGCTCCCTGTTCCAGATCGCACTGAGAGATTCTTCTGTGGGAGCTGGCCGATTGTTGTACCATTGAGCATCAATCTGCTCTGCATCCGGTGAAAGAACCATCTGTCCGTATATCCGACAGAAGTATGAGATTCTCCGGGAAAGGTGGTTTCTGACCTCTTCAAAATCCCAAGGAACTGTAGGCTTGTGTACTCGATGTTCATAGTTGACTTCTCCAGGAACCACTACAGTTCGAGCAAAGAATCCTCCGGTAATTGCATCCTCTGAAATACTCTTTCGCATCCATTCTTCAGTGCTTCCACCTAACCAGTTAATCAGCGGATTTTCAAGAACCTGAATACCATGTATGCCAGTAGTATCCGTACACTTGGTATCCGTCTCAGTAAACATGGCTGTCATCCAACGAACCCATTCATCTGCCAGAGGACCGGAACCAATGTCATTGACCAGTTCTGGAGAGATCATGTAGATCCTGGAACCATGATAGAAGGGATCAGGAAACCTCCTGGGACGCACTAAGAGTTGGATACTTCCTCGTTTGGTCCCAGACATCCTAAAAGGATTCATAATCGAGGTCTCTAAATCCGCAAACTTAACAGCCTTGTTGATAGCTATCCCCTTCCCACTGGCTGAAGGACCAATTAGGAGAATATAAAGATTGGGATAAAGCCTGTCTCCCTTAAACTTCTCTATCCAGACATTATTACCCATGCAGGATGCTACCAGACTGATACCACTCCAGAGATGAAACAACTCAGGGACTTCGGTATTTCCACAATAGTATCTATAAAGAGACAAAAAATTGGTGTCTGTTTCATACCTTTTTTTCACGGGGCTTGAACTCCACATCACCAGATTTAACAGCTTCACGCATCATGGAATCAAGCCCTCTGGCTTCTCGTTTGAGTGACTTGAAAGCATCATTCATCAGGCAATTCCGCCTGTGCGTTTTTATGAAGTTGAACAGTCTCCGCATGTGGAGAAGTCGTTTGTCGATTGAGTCTAAGGCAGGTTTTTTAATCATATGATCTCTTCTATTTTAGTATTAAATTCTTCTCTGCTCGGTAATCGTTTCCATTCATGATCTCCAGCCCAAGTCCTTCCAATCTTAAAAGTCACTGGAACCGAGAGCGGCCCAGCAGGATACTCAATAGGCTTTGCAATCCATCCCTTGAAAGCCAGTGCTACATCATAGGCTTCTTCGATACAAGTATTAAAGAGAAGTGAATCATGAACTTGGGCAAGAATCTTTGTATGCATTTTACTATTTTTCAACCAGTGGTACATTGGAATCAAGCCCTGCTGATTTATCAGATCGGCAGCATCAGACTGAAGGGGCCACGAGTAAGCCTCACGATAGAGATCGTCCCCAAATTTATCATAAGGCCACTCGATAACCCGGCCCCAGGAATTAACCAGTCTTCTTTCGTCCCAAACTTGCTGACGGACTTCTGTAAAATATACATCTCGAATTGCTGGCTTCGTTTCAAAATACCGCTGGATCAGCCAGTCACAGTCAGAGACTGCCATTACGGTTCCTTCCTTCAAAAGTTCATCAGCCAGTTTCTTTCCCTGCATCCCCCTCATTACTCCATGAGATGTTTTTTTGCCTAGATATCGTTGAGTAGGGGTAGGTTTTTCCACCCCGTAGATCATCTGAGCTGTCTCGGTATGCCCATCAAATTCCCAAGGTGGGCTCTGGGCTTGGGCCACAAGGATAGAGTTTCTTGTGCGCATGTAACAGATGCGGGATTCTACTTGGCTTAAATCCAATTCAAGCAGAAAGGGCTTCATTTCAGCTCCTTCAACTCTTTATCCCAATTTATATCAATCTGTTCTACCCAATACTCATTCCGCAAACACTCTGATACCATTCGTGCCTTGAAATCTTCAGCTTCTTCCTCAGTTGAAAAAGTGTATCCTGCCAAGAGCCTTCGAGGAAAATGAGTGGATTTAAAATAAAGGGCAAATTTACTCATTTCTTCAACAACCCCTTCCTTAATCTAGGAATAGTATTCTCCTCACAATTCTGTTTTTCGATTTGGGTGTGGAGAGCGTTAATTTCAAGTCGAGCTTGATCTTTGCCAAAATGATATCCGAGAATATAGAGTATAAATCCAAAGAACAGAGTAATTATTATTCCTGCTCCTGCATCAAATCCTTTATCAGTCATTTGCCAGTCTCCTCAATAGGACCAGTCACTCCCTGCTGGCCCTGATATTTTCCGTTGTAAGGATTCTCTACTTCTCCGCACTCAAAGAACATGATCTGGGCAATGCCTATTCCCCGGGGAAGTGCAAGTAGGTCGTTCCCCTGATTCTTTAACTCTAAGGTAATTTGTCCTTCGAAGCCGGGATCAATTAGAGTGTTGAATACGGATAGTCCTCTACGCGCCCAAGTTGACTTATCCTTGATGAGTCCTACTATGTTGTTGGGCATTCTAATGTGTTCGAGAGTACAGCCGAGAGCAAATTGATTTGGAAGAATATTAAACGGATGTGAAGGACCGTTAAATCTGTCCAACCTCAAATCATAACTACAACTTGAAAGCCCGTAAGAAACTCCCTCGAAGACTTTCTTCTCCAGTTCGTAAGGAGTCAGCAATTCATGATTCACAAGTAATTCTTTAATTTGTTTATCAGCCAGAATCATTCTTCTTCTCCAAAAGTGTCATATGTCCTCACTCCCTTCTCCATTTCTACCTCTCCTGGAGCAAGCGATGCCCCTATTTCTAATAAGGAGCCAATACTAACGCTGGATGCCTTTAAAAATCCCGATAATGCTCGAAGGCCCTTAGCGTTTTCTATAAGTCCTTCCGCTATAGCTGTTATTGTTGAGGCAATTTCAGCATCGAACTTTATACCGGTAAAAACATTATTCGAGACCGTGGTACCTTGATGCCCCTTTAAAACTTTCTTAATCATTTTTTCCATCTTTTGTGCTTGTGTTTCTTTTTTCCTGGCCATGACTATTCCTCGTTAGGTGGATTATTATTTTTGTCTATCCAGCAACATCTGTAGACTCCTTAGACTCCCAATAATTACAACCAAATTGAGGCCCAGTTACTTTAACTGTTAATGAGGCTGTTTCTTCTTCACAATAACCATCATCACAGTTATCTTCCTCACTCCAAGGTGCCCACCACTTACATGTACCACAACAAGCAATGATACAATTCTCAAAAGTGACTTCTGATGAGCCTTTTTTAATCCTAATCCCAAAATTTTTATACATTCGTCCTCCTATCCCGCAACATAAATATCCCTCAATTCCAAGTCCTGGTTCTGGGCATTGTCGCCACTTCCATAGGGATTAGAGCCAGAAGCTAAACGGCCTGTAGTTGTATTAAATTTGTATTGACTCCTTAATCTTCCATCAGGATCAAGTTTTGCTTCTTTGAGATACCCTAATAACTTATTCAATCTCTGACACCTGAGAATCTTCTCTCCTACCACATTTAACTTTTCAGGAAACCTTAGCATCAAAGTCCTGATTGCCAGCTCATCAGCTGTAGAAGTCTTTTCCTTTTTATCCGGCCGATAGCGTTTCTGTTTGGGAAGCTTCAAGTCTTCATAGAGGTACTCCTGGACTTTCTTTGTAGAGAGGGCAATCTTTCCATGAAGAGCCTTTCCTGCCTGCTTCTCGATCTCGATGAATAAATTATTAAGCTCTTCTCGAAACTCCACCCGTCTCTGATCCCTCTTCTCAGTATCAGCTTTGATTCCAGTTAGCGACAGCTCTAGAAGAGGCTCAAACAAGTTGTAATAATGCTTCCAATAGAAATCCATCCTTCCAGAATCCTGGAGCATCTTCAGGAACTTCTCATACAACTCAAAAGTGACAGCTACATCCTTTCCGTTATACCTCCAAAGAACTTCCTGCTTTTTGTAATACTTCCCACTGGCTTCTGCTTCCTTGGTTTCTTTTTTCCAGAATGGTTCTGAGGTATAGACAGAGGCGAGAAAGTCAAGTGTGTGTTCCTCATTGGGGACAAGACAATGGTGCATAGCCAAGGTATCCCAGTACCAATTCTTTATTTCACATCCAATAAATTCTTTAAGCCAGTAAACCTTATCTGTAAGCCAATAAGTGTCATAGAATCCATGGTGGAAAATGAGTGGATTGTCTCCTTCAATGAGCGATTTGATAATCTCTTTTGCTTTTTCATTCTGCTCCTCTGTTTCCCAGTAACCAACCGTAATAAAGTATCCCGAATCTGATTTCCAAGGTTCTGAAGGTAATTTATGTTCCAGTTCGTATTCTTCTACAATCCTACAAATCGTCTTAAGAGGGTTCTTTTGAGTTCTCCACTTCTCAATTGCATTCAATTCTCTCTTCTTTGTGTGGTAACTTTCAAGAGGGTGTTCCTTGTGGAATACTGCTTTGGAGATACGGTCATTGGCTTTCTTTGTTTCCCGTTCTCTAGCTTCCTTGGGTTTATTTCCGGTGAGGTGGATTTGACGCCTGATTCCGAGGGGGATTGTGAATGAATAATCTTTAGACCAAGCAAATCCCACACAAGTAATTCCTTCCTGTGGATGAGTCTCAATATCTACTGCTAACGGCTTATTAGGCTCCGCCAAAATGGATGCTGCATAACCCGCACAATCTGCATCGGTAGGTGCTGTGTAATGTTCACGCTTCGGTAACTTAATTTCCTGAAACTGCCCCTCATATGCAATCCGCATCCAGTCATAAATACATCTGGCTTCAAACTTCTTCTTCTTAGTCCTAAAAGTTGCTGCTGGATGAATAGTTGGAATCATCTTGATTGTCCGATGACCATCTTCGTAAGATAGTATAGATCCTCTAAGGTCTGAGATATTATCTTTTCCGAGAAGAGCCCTAAGAGCTGTCTTCCCTGTTGGGATCAGGATGAAAGGATCAGGCAGACCACTAATCTTTTTCCTGAGATGCTCCGACCAGTAATCAAGTTCTTCTTGAGGAACCTTAGAGATATCATTATTCCAAGGCCGAAAGGGAAGAACATTTGTAATATAAAACATTCCCCGATGAAGTCCTGCTCTGGCCCACCATTCATTGAGCTTGAGTCCTGAAGCTCCTACAAAAGGCTGTCCCCGGTGTTCCTCCTCTTGGCCTGGAGCCTCTCCAATGAGGATGAAGCGGGATGAAGCATCACCCCAGTCTGGGACTTGTTTGTTGGATTGGATCATTGACACCTCCAACAGAAAAAGAAACAGACTCTATCCACAAACAGCCTTCGTCCGTACATATATGCATAAGCATGTTTTTTACAGAGTTTTCTAACAAAATGTTTCATCACTTCCTCGTAGGTTTCATAAGCTATTTTAATTTACACCCGAATTTCCATATCCTTCCTTTATGCCGACAATAGATGCAGTCTTTATGCCAAGCTCTAATGTTGCTTGTATAACGTAGCCACTCATTGGGGTATTCATGGCGTCCAAAAAAGCATTTAAGTCTTCCTATTGCGTTTCTCATACCCTCCCATATTTATCCCAGTTATGAAAACCCAGTCAACACAATAATTTCATCACAACTTCTCCTCCCAATACTTCGTAGCCGCAATGACAGCGGCATGGATGATTTCGTTGTTGGTCATTTTTCTCTCCATATACAATTCAACCCGTCTAAAAATTCACCGAATAGGCAGATCGGTAAATAAATAAAAGTGGCTATAATCTTACGAAATATTCCCAACCTACTTCCCCTCCATAATCTTGAGATGGCGTTTAGGCAATAACCAGCGACTCCTAAACGACCACTTTAATCCACCGCAATCATTACAATACTTAACTGAATGACAAGTGCTCTTAATGGCAAGATACTCGTAGTTTCTATGTTTACACTTCCGCATCTTCCTTCTCCTTCCTCACAGCTTCCAGGGCGGCGAGGTGAGTTGCTTCGATCAGTTTAATCATCTTGTGGCCCCAAATAATCTCTATACTGATGTCACCTTTAATAAAACATAAAAAAGGTTCATAATTAATACCGAGGTCAAATCCCCTTGCTTCCATAGCCTCCAACGTCCTACCGAAGCCTTGCCAGGATTCTATATCCATTCTTAAACCTATTAATCCAACTTGCTCATCAACATCTGTGCGCTGTAGTAAAACTAACCCGTCTGTGTGAAGAGCCCGAGCTTTATCAAATTCCCACCACCAAACTTTCTCCGCCACGGCTATACATTGTTCGTTAGTCATTTTAATAAGTACTCCTTTTCAACGCCTCATCAATGGAAAGGACTTCAGGTTTAGCACTCTTTGCTTTTTTATCCTTAGTAGTCCTTACTTCCCCATTAGGCAAAATAATTATAGTTTCAGCAGGATCAGATAAAATCTTTTCAAGCTCTTCAATCGTTGGTTTTTTCATTTCACCGCCTCCAGTAATGCGCTCCAGAATGCCATGAATTCATTTTCATCTTCAACATATACTGGAGATAGTTGCCAATCCTCTTCGAGATCATCCCTCTTAATAAAAACTCTTTGATAATTGAGCCTATGCTCACAGCGAATACTAAACCCCAGCTTCTCCATCTCCTGCTTGCCAAGGTGCATGAAGTATGATGGGGCAACCCTTTTGTCATTATCTACGCCAAATAAATTGTCCGGGATTATTTCAATTGAAGCGCCTTCATGCACCCAGATACAATTATTCTCATCAGCCCCCAAAAACTCCGCCGCTGATTCTGCCAGTTGTTTTAGTTTTTCTGGAGTCATAATCTTCCGCTCCCTTGCGCTGGATCGTTGCATTGATGGCGTAATTGAAGTTTTGGAATATTTACAAGTATTTCTCCACACCTATCACATTGAATTGATTTTACTTCTATACTTGGATTCTCCAACTCCTCCACCTGCTCCTCGAGCTTGGCGTTTTCCTTCTCCGCGCCATCCCACTTCTTCTCCACCATCGCAATTTTATTTAGATAGCCACAAATATCCTTACTTTGACTTTCAATAAATTCTTCAGCCTCCGCCAGCTTGTTGTCGCACTTTTCAATAGCAGTCTGCTGATTGTCCATAACAACTCGGGAAGCCGCCAACTCTTCTCCAACTGCCGCCAGCTTATTTTCGAGTTCTTGTAACGCTTCTCGTTGACTTAAATCCACGCTTCTTAAATTATTCCGTTCCGTTTCCATCTGCGCCAGTTGGGATTGCAGGGATTCGATTTCTTTGTTTGACCATTTTTGGCAAACCTCATGACCAACAACTTTACAACGCAACCGCTCGACTTCTGCAATGAGCCATGCAGTATCATGATCCATAGTTTCCCGAATGTAGCGTTTCTTAATCTCTTCCAGTCGATCATTCATCTTTCTTCCCTCACATATTTGCAGACACGGAGATTATTTGGGTGGCCACAGTGATTACATTCTTTGTGATCCAGTGCTATTTTCCTTGTTGGGTGATGCAAAGATTCATCATATTTATTTGGATCGGGCTTCCAAGATTTACCACTACCATATTCAACTATCCATACATGATTACTCATTCTTTCTTCTCCCAATGGATACAGCCGAAGTCTTTAAAGGTTTCATAAGAATAAATAGTCTTATAAGGAATTTCAGGATGACTAATTAACCCTCTCTGTCCTATCTCAGAACACTCCCCTTTAATGCGTTTGTGGATGTCATTCCACCACTTACAATCCTTGCAAGTGTTCATCTCTCAATCCTCCAATAAGTAAGCCGGGTGGCAGGTAGCTACTACCCTTCTTCAGTTATTTCACCTATTGTATAGGGACCGCCCATCTTTTTGGGGTATACGGTTTAGCAAGAACCTATACCCTTATGATGTTTTACCCGGCAATATACTTGAATGTATTTTACTGTGCTAATTGTTTCTGTTTCTGGTATTCCTTGTTATACTTCTCGCACGCCGCTTCACGGGCATCTGTAGTACCCTCACTATGAAGATAAAGCTGACATGGTTGACCAAGTGTGTCGCTTTTCCCACCACATCCAATCAGAGTAAATACGAATATAAATAATAGAATGCATTGTTTCATGAAATCTCCTTTCAAATTTAAATAAGTTGTGGGCCTGCGAATATACAAACGGTCTTTTATTTCTCTGATATCGTATCCGGGCATTAAAGACCTCTTCGCAATTAACTGCCGGACGAGCAAATTATAGGCGTGTATATTCTAATGTGGCCCACAACTCAAAATTTAAATCAGACTGGGCAGGATTGTCCTACCTGAGTAATTCCACCAGTCTGAATTTGAAACCGGGTGGCAGGTTTTGTCCCCACGGTCTTACGAGAGCCCAACTCTCATTGTCTTCGCGCCGTACCTACCAAGGGTCATCTTGTGGAACCCGGCAAATATTTGTGTCTTACCAAACTCCGTTATATGTATTAGGCAAAACCTTTTCTTTTGAGTCTGGTGTATTACATCGGTAACAATCATCAACTATATGTTCTTTCTCCCAACAATAAGAACATAGTGAATTATCACAGTTTGGACAGCGATCAAACTGGTCAACATTTGCTTCCCAAACTTGTATATCACATTTAAAGCATCTAACTTTTGGATCGGGCATTCCCATGATTTTCTCCGATTAGAAGTGAAAATGAGTTGTGGGATAGGAGATTCGCTCACGGCCGATATCAGACTCTAGAATCGGATATCTTGCGGGCTCATGCTTTCCTTTCGGTCCACTTCCTCCACGCCCATTTCAATTAGCCGCCACAACTCAAATTTAAATCAGACTGTGAGGCCGGATTTGCCAGAAGTCACCGGGTTTGTTTTACTTAACTGGCCTTATAGCGATTCCGTGGAGGGCCGACCCTCTAAAGTCACCACGCCGCTCACAGTCTGAAAATTCCTGCCCAGAGGTATCCAGGTGTTTGACACCTGCGAAGTGGGCGGGACCTGAATACTTCTAACGACCGGGCCAGCCGTGAAATTACCCCCGCCTTGATTTATTAAGCGGCTTGCGGCTGGACACTACCCCAGCGTAACAGGAACGACCATGTCGTATTGTGACTCTCATACTACGCAACCAACATTATTTATTGGTACAGCATCCTAACAGGGTTGTAGGAGATCCCATCTCCGGGGAGGCCCTGCTAGAACTATAGACGTGTGCCCGCCTCTATGCATCCTCCCCTACCGCACCTGCACAAAATATGGATCTTTCGGATCAGTCAAATGCCTGTTCGTATGCTCATCAAACTGCATTGAATCCACCTGTTGAGAGCAGACATCACAAGTCAACCAGACAACTCCTGCCTGTGGCCTCCTCGTTATTGGTGCTGAGGAGGCAGTGGAGGGCCCAGAGGTGCCTGTTGACCTCCCTGTTGAAGTGCTGCCGGACTGGCAGGCATGCCCGTCTGAGGAGCCACAGGAGTACCTACACCGGGTGCTCCAGCAGGCAATGGAGCTGGAGCTATTGGAGCCGTAACAGGAGACTGACCGTTGTCTGACACGAATACCTCCGGCGTCATGGTTCCATGCTGTCCATATTGTACAACACGAGCATTAGTGTAAGTAACTCCATCTTTTGTTGTTTGCTTGTGAACAATCTTGGCACAGAACAGTTTTCCGACCATTTGCTGAATAATCATATCAGGATTCTGGCCGAGAAAAGGCACTCCCATAGCATCACAGGCTTTCTTCATGTGTCCAGCTTTACTTGTCCAAGTTTCAGGAAGTATTGCTTCGGGGTCTTTATCAGTTCCAATGAACCAGCGTTCAAAATGAGCCTGTCCTTTATAGGCGATAGGTTCTTGAACTCTGAACACTGAATCATAAATAAGTTGATCTTTATGATCTCCCTCCTTTATTGATTCACAAGAAAAGACGAAAATTCCAGGATCAATGCTGCTTGATGGATCATTTACAACTTGCGGAATAGTACCAATTTTTGCCATTTTTATTCTCCTTGGTTGGCGGTTAAATCAATTTTGTCTTCTCGAATCATTCGATGAACAATTTCAGTTCCCAATTTATTCAATTCATTTAAACTATCTAAAGCCCTACCAATATGAAACCTTTCATCGGAATCTGCCTCAAGTAAAACTTCAGACCAAGAAACATAAAACATTTGATTGTTAAGGGTGAAATTAGGCATCTTCGGCCTCCGTGATTGAAGCGACTATCGCTTGATAACTAGGCTCGCAGGGGTTTGGAGCATACTTTGAATTTGCGTTCCACATTGCATCTTTTTGGGTTTGTAACTGACGGCCTATATTGGGAATATTAACCATACGGTACATTTCTGAGAAGCCTCTACCGAATGTGTTGCCAAGATTTCCATAGGTGTCTGCCTGTCGAATGATCTCTCCTGTTTTCTCATTCTGATAAATCTTCTCATGGCAGACTACTACAATATTCATTGGGAACATTCCGAAGCGAGCGAAGACGACCATTTCCATCTCGTTTCTGACCGCCCCAGCCCAATGACGTAAATCTTTATTACCTCCTGCATTAATCTTATACTTCTGTCTTAGGAGTGAAGCTAATTCAGCTCCTGAGTAGGAATCCAAGGTCATAGTTTCCCAAAGATTAAATTCCTGCTCGATACTTACAAGTCTTTTACAGAAATTCTCAAAAGCTGATGGATTAGGTTCAAGGGCTCCTTGAGAACCCTCAGTCCATTGTTCATCATGATAGTATTCAAGTTGGAATAGAAGTTGGTCTCCTTTCCAAACTCTTTTCATAGGACAACCTTGAAGATTAAGAAGAGGATTACCTTTATCGTCTTCCTTTTGGATGGTGCCACATTCAAGATAGGCTTCATCCTTGCCAATGGGATCAAAGAAAAAGATCAGATTCGGGGTGGGCATTGTTCTACAAAAGGTACTCTTACCTGCAAAGGGTTCTCCTACAATGAGGATGTGGAGGGGTGGGATTTTCATTGGGTAGGCTCCTTGTAGCACCAGTTGATCTCAACCTCTACAGGAATAATTATTGCGTCCGTGGAGTAAGCTCCATCATTATCTAAAAAGTGCATTCTTTCCCGAAAGCAGTAATTACCTTGATCTGTTTTCATGCGAATAGTATCATCGCCTGGATAAGCAAGAAAACAATCACTGGGTAATAAATCGCCATATCGCACTTCTTTATTTTTACTCCCCAGACTCTTTACTTTATTTATTTTCATTAGGAATTCTCCTCTTCAAGTTCTCGAACACGTTCCTCTAATAATTCTACCCGCTCTTCGAGAGTTTGAGCCAACCCCTCAATTCTGTCTTTATTCCTATCCCAACAATGTTGATGATACCCCTTATAAATAACATCAATGCCATTAAACTTACTACTGCACCAGTTACAATAACTCACACATTGCTCGTTCATCTCACCAACCCCCTCAAATAACTCAGTTGTTGTCCCACCAGTTTCATTTGTCGTTCTACAGCCATTCTGCCTGCAGCAGTAATCTTGTACATCTTCCTTGGCCTCCTCAAAAAGTAAATCTCACGTTTTTCCATAAACTTGCCAGCAACAAAACCTGCTCTCCTCAATCGTTGAATCAAAGAGGCAACAGAAGCTAGAGTAAGTATCATGGGAGCTTCTATCTTATCCGGCCTTCTTGGTTTCTTACATAACCAGCAAAGAACCGTTAGTTCCGTCATGGTCAGTTGCTTTTTCACGATTCTTCGGCCATCATTCTTAACTTGTTCAACAGATGTTCTACCTTATCCGCTTTAATAGTAAATATAGCCTCATTCCATTCAAATATTTCTCCTCCTACTAGCCTATCTCGTTCCATTCTGTCTGATTCCGTAAAATCCAAACCAGAAAAATCAAAAAGAAACTCTATCATTTCTCTATTCATTTTCATAAAAGATATCCTCCTTATCCATATCCAGCAAAGGACTCCAAGGCTTGTAATCAAACAACTGTTCTGCTGATTTGGGATTTCTGTTGAATGTGTGACAGAATTCCCGATAGCTACAATCCTGACAAGAGTTATTAAAAACCCCTTGCATTGGAACTCTTCCTATATCGTCAATGGATTTTACCTTGTCCAGAATATTTAAGTAATCCCGGGTAATCAACCTAGCGTCCTGATACCATCCAAGGAGTTGAGTTTTATTGCGATAAGCAGATTCT
>LAZR01001209.1_pt1 | contig 16767 bp, 18 predicted proteins | sample 329461 | NCBI WGS metagenome assembly LAZR01 (sample SAMN03002196, study PRJNA259156) | marine sediment metagenome | biome: sea floor; feature: Hydrothermal impacted sediments; material: marine sediment; isolation source: Loki non-amplified sample from Loki's castle hydrothermal vent sediment ...
AGCAACTTTAGCAGGCAAAGTTTCGTGAAAATGCACCGCACAAATTCCTGATGTGCAGCACACGCATTGTTCGGTCCTGCTTCTTGTAAGTTGCTAAAAGTGCTAAGCCGCAATTTATTCGCGCTGCCGTTCATGTGGTACGGTAACAGAGGCGGCTCACCGCCCGTCCCTCGTACCGGGCGTAGCAAAAGCACGGTGCGAATAACAATAATGGTCTGAGAGCGACGATTGCTTGCGGTGAAGTGAACGGCAACAAGGACCGCCATGTCAACATTTCAGGCTACTAGCTCCTATAGGCACAAGCGGTCGCAATGCGACAGCACCACCGCAGCGACGTAACGAATGGCCAAAGTCGGGTTTTAGCCTTTCGTAACAAGGTGATATGACCTGAGCCCCAAGTTCCCTCCAGCTTTGCGCGGAGTCCTTGGAATTGAATCTGTGGCCTTAGGCGGCCATTTTGTCCATCGTCTTTCTCTGCAAGAATTCCATTGGCGTCAGGTTGCCTAATGCTGAATGTGGTCTGCACCAGTTGTAGTCCTCTTGCCATTCTTCCAGCGTTTCACGCGCAGCACTTAATGTCCCAAAGCGAGGTTCCAATTTTTTCAGAAACTTCTTCGTCACAGGAAGTTTGGCCAATCTCTTATCCAGAAGCCGCAAACAAAGAAGGTACGCAATGAACGGAAGACGGACAGATATCGCCATCGACTGATTTTCGCGCCCTCAGAGTGAGGCGCGCAACTCAGTAGATGACGATCACATGAACCTCCGGAACATCCTGACCGCCGGGACGAAACCTGGCAACTTTTTTTCAATCAGGAGGCACCATGTACTACAGTAAGATCATTTCCGACCCAAAGCTCATCAAATGCCAAGGAAGCGAACACGCGTATCGGGCGTATTTCCAAGACAACGATGAAGCCCTCGGCCACGCCGCTGTGCTGCTCGGTGGGCGGCGCGGTGCGCGGCTTATCAATGCGGTTCGCGAGGCGCTGAGGCACCACAGGCCATTTACCCTTCGTCTGCGTCGTCAGTTGCTTGAGCTGCGGAACCTTCTGTTCCTCGAATACGCTTACATTGAGGATTGGGGGCGATGGCACGGGCTTTGCGTTGCTCGAACCCGATGATCCAATTGTTCCGGAAATCTGTGTCCTTGTTGACGGCTTGGAACAGGCCCTGCACAACTCAGGAATGATCGAAAAAGAAGGTTATGAAACGGCATGACTGTTCACCCCGCGCCTGAGCAAATTGGCCACGGTGCGGGGGACTCCCGAAAAGTACGCCCCAAGCCACTTTTCTCCTTCGTCCTTTCACAAAAAGACCAATCTAATTGATACCAGCACTAAGAAAGCTCCTTCAAGCCTAACAAAAAGGAACCCGTCACCAAACCAATCACCTCCCTCCGTGCAGAAATCGTGACGCCGCAGAAAAGGCGCTCCATCCAGCCGATTTACCCGCATGAACAGGAGGTTTCTCATGCATACCATCACCCATGAAAAAAACGCACAGGCCGCGTACGACAGGATCGCGGACACCCAGCAACACTTGCGCCGTCACGGCCCTGCGCTCTGTGATCTTTTCAACATCTTCGATGCGCCTTGCGGTTTCGATGCGCTTTGCGATCTGCATGGTGCATTTAGTCGCCAACACCCGGACGCATTTACGATCAAGGTAGCGCTTAAGGAGATCAAGGAAGCATTGGCGCAGCAAACATCGCAGGCCACAGACTATATCGCACGCGATCGGGATTTCGACGCGTCTGCTACTCTGCGTTGGCATGGTGCGCGGATCAGTGAATTGCATGCAAGGTTCCAATATGCAGGTTGAACTTGGATCTGGTTGCCAGTTGCAAAAGGCACGTCGTCGTCGGGGGCTTACCCCCGACGAATGCGATATGGACCAGAATATCTGCGATATTTCCTTATGGCTTATGGTGAAGTTTCAGATTTCATTCGCACCTCTGTGGATTGATCGGCACCACTTCCAAGAAGGACGGCAGCTCGCCAATGTCACTGTAATGTTGTGGCGGGATTATCCAGATTTACTAACACCTGCGGTACAGAAAACTTTCGTCGCCCTTGGCTAATTGCGACAATGTCCAACTTCGGCAGCCGCCAAGTAGTTTTTTTGCTTCAATGAAGAGAGTGGCCAGACTTTTGAAAGACGAAGAAGAAATTTCCAGAATGGCCGAATTTATTTTCAAAATACCGGCCCATGGCTGTTCTTTTGTGAAAAGTTCGTATGCTACGCCGCGGCCCATTGAACCGGCCATGCGCTGCAAGATCTAACCTGGCTAATCGGCGAATTTACAAACCTTTTGACGAAACAGCCTACTGGCTATGTTTCTTGAATAGCTGGTCTGGAAATATCACGCAGGTTGTATAAGGGTGCTGAGACTCCGCAGCCAGGGTGCTTTTCCAATGTTCCGCGATCTTTCGATACCAGCTATTTCCATGGGATTACTCGCCGCTTTTGTAGGGTATTCAGCATCATTCGCCATCGTTCTGGCGGGGCTGACGGCGATGGGGGCCACAAGCGCGCAGGCTACGACAGGGCTGTTCTTTGCAACTCTCGGCATGGGGATTTGCAGCATATGGCTTCCTGCTGTAACGCGCATTCCAGCGGCTGTGGCGTGGTCTACGCCCGGCGCCGCGTTTCTGGCGACAACGGCCATCTTGCCCGGCGGATTTGCTGAAGCCGTAGGCGCACTAATTTTCTGTGCTGGATTGATCGTGCTGACCGGCTTAATCCCCGCACTTGGCCGGATCGTGGCCGCCATACCGAAACCCATTGCGAACGGGTTGCTTGCCGGTGTCCTGCTCAAGCTCTGTCTGGCCCCCGCGATTGCGCTCGGCAGTATTCCTTTGCTGGTCCTGCCGGTGCTCGTCGCATGGCTGGTTGGGCTAACATGGAACAGGCTGGCCGCGATGCCGTTTGCCGTGATTGCGTTTCTTGTGGTTCTCTATTTCTCTGTTGATAGTTCGAACAGCGCGGTTCAAATGGGCACGACATGGCTTCCCACCTTTGAGCTTGCTGCCCCGATCTTTACGATTCAGTCCTTCTTTTCCATCGCTTTGCCGCTTTATCTGGTGACGATGGCTGGGCAGAACATCCCCGGCTTTGCGGTGCTGGAGCTAAACGGCTATTCGGTAGACCGCCAACCGTTGATCCGCAAAACCGGCCTTGTCAGCCTCGCTTTTGCGCCGTTCGGGTCGATCCCCGTTAACATGTCCGCGATCACGGCAGCGATGATGGCGGGTGAGGACGCTGGCCGCGATCCGGCTACCCGCTATTGGGCAGCAATCACCTCGGGAGTTGTTTATATCTTGCTTGCCTTTGCGGCAGCGCTAATCACCTCACTGGCGAGCCTTGCACCGCTTGCTTTGATCACCGCAGTGGCCGGACTTGCACTTATCCCCGCGTTGGTTGGCTCAATCTCGGCTGCGTTCAGGCAACCGACCCAATTGGAAGCGCCAGCACTGACGTTCCTGATTGCAGCAAGCGGTATGACCCTTTTTGGGATAAGTGGTGCGTTCTGGAGTGTTATTGTTGGCGTAATTATCTGGATGGCAAAAGCGATTGCCAACCCATCATTTGATCGATGAGCGAACCTGCTTCAGCGAACGTGACGTGCCCACCATGACTGGTTCGCCGAACTGAGACGCATGCCAATTATTCTCCCCGGCTTGAACGCCGTGGCGACGGCAGCCAGAGAGAATTCGATACCCAGTTGGCAACGGTATCCGCCCGGCTCGAGCCTTACTGACCTGGGCCAGGCATGGCAGCGCGTAGCTCGTCTTCGCTGATCTCCAGCGCCTGAGCTGCAGCTGCGAAATCGGGCGGAATTGATGTGCCGAGGGCGTTCATCAATTCGACTTCGGTGACGCCCAGTTGCGCGGCCACCGCCGCAAAGTCAGGTCGGCCCCCGGCGCCCGGCCCTCTGGCCGCCACTTCGATCGCGCCGTGGTAGCAATCGATCATGTAAGGTGCCTCGTCTGCTGTCAGATGGTAGTGGTAGATGCCTTCGGGAAACTCCGGCGTCACGCCAACGTGGCCACTGCACGCGTCCAGGTCGGCGTTCGTCACGATAACGCCACCCTCGCCCTGATTGCTGTATACCGGAAAGCCATCTTCCAGCACGCCGATCATGACGGAATGTTCACCAGGCTGGCCGGTAGCTTCGGAGATACAGACCGGAATGCCGTGGTAGTGGTAGTCGGACCCATTAACGAGTGTGTGGCCGTTGCATTCGTCCAGAAACGGCACATGATCGTGAATGACCTGATCGTCCTGTGCCACGACTGCGCGTTCCATATCCTCGTAGTCATTGAAAAGCTGCGCGCCACTAAGTGCAACGCCGATACGCCCCAGTGATGTCTGCGTCGTGTCGTCGGCATAGACCGGCCGCGTAGTGATGGTGGTATCGAGCTTGGTTTCCTTGAAATACTCTGCGGAGTTAACGACTTCGAAGAATTCGGCCGGCTTGTCTTTGAACGGCTGATTGGTCGGATCACTTGGGATCAGGTATTTTTCCGCAAACCCGTGGCTGGGAATGCCATTGGATTGATAACGGAACATATTGGCCTCTGCGTCCAGTGTGATGGTGACATTGTCCGCCCAGCCTGCTCCCTCTACGGCGGCAGAGGTGTCAACCGCGGCAATCGCCGCATCCTGTGCTGACAAGGGCGCAGGGGATAGCGCGGCAATGGCTAACCACACTGAAGCGGTGGTCGTCCTAATAAGAGCGTTATTCGACATGGTTTAGGGGTCCTATGTGGAAACGAGGTTGGCAAGAGCGCTGTAAAACCAAGTCTATTTTGAGATTAGTCGATTGTTACCGTTATACGGTTACGCAGCGCATATCCGTCGCTTCTTTCCCGAAAAATAAAATTGACGCAAACGGCCCACTCCTGCCGTTCACCAGTGAAGCCTTTGCGCCGCGGTGCAGCTTCACCAGACCAGCCGTTCGTGCATCGCGCAGCATTTTTTCGGCTCAAACGTCAGTCGGCGGACGAACTCACCCTTCGCTGCGATTGTGCCAATGACCGCTCTACTGGTTTGGACTGTCTACCGGCACCCTTCGGTTTCGATAGACAGCGGGGTTAAGCTTTTCGAACTTAACGGTCTGGTCCGAGCATAGCGCTTTGCAGAGCATCGAAGGTGACATCGAGCGTGCTTGCGACTTCATTCAGATCGGCATTCCGACCACCGGCGTTTTCAAGCGTCTGCCGCAACAGGTCTGCATCCACACCCAAGGTTTCGGCAATTGCGTCAAAGTCAGGCGCACCGCCACCGGGGCCACCAGGGCCGCCTTGACCATTCGTTGACCCAAGACCACCGACTGCGTTGGTCGAGAAGTTGTCGTTCGCGACAACACCCACCAAGCAGGCTGGCAGATTGGGAAAGCTTGCGCCGGAATGGTAGTGGTAAACAGGTTCTCCGCCTTCCTCGGTCAGGGCAATGTGGCCGCCGCACTCGTCCAGATCGTCAGGAACAGACCCATCGTAGTTCAACGTTCCGAACATCGCGAACCCATCAAAGGCGTAGCCAAACTGCGCGGTTTGAACCTGCTCGACGTTCACACATTCAGCGTCGACACCTGTCGCCTCGTAAACCCCGTTCACATCCGTGGCGGTAGCGTGCCAGTGGTACCATCCGCCGGGGTCTACGTGGCCACCACAGGTATCAAGCGCGGGCATATGGCCTGTGTCTAACACCGACGGCGCATCGCCAAATATCGGGACGCCATCCAGCCCGATGCCAACTTGAGACACCGTTTCAAGGCTGCTTGGTTCATCTGCCATCATGGGGTTCGCCGGAATAAGAACCGTCATTTCCACTTCGGGGTCAACCGATCCTGCGATGCATTCATTCGCCTCGGTTGGTCCCTCGACACGAATATCAAAGGAATAGACCTCACCGGCCTCATTAAAAAATGTATACCCCTGTGCGTCCAACATCCGAAGGAAATCACCGTCGATCCGATACAATCCGGCCTCGTCACCATCCCAGTGCCAAATCCCGCCAACGTCATCCAACGTCGCGGGGCAAAAAGGGCCGATCTCAAGATTGTCAGGCAGATATTTAACAATATAGCTTACGCACTCCGCTGCGTCACCATTTTTGAGCGTACATTCGACGATCGTCGATGGAGACGCGAGTGCCGCGTCCTGAACGGAATGCTCATCGGCATGGGCGCTGAGAACGTTTGGCACAAACAGTGACGCGGCCAGCCCTAACGCGGGCAATAGGGTTTGATTTCGGTGCATGTGATGTCCTTTCGGGGACGTTTTCATTTGGGATGTGACCGAGTACGTGCTCGTCCAGATCATCGCGTAAATTACGCATCAGCTTGGCGAGATTTGTGGCCTTCTCGGCACTGATCTTGTCAGCTGCACGGCGTTAACCTTCTGGCCTTGGCGATGAGCCCAAATCAAACTTCAATTAGAAAACTGCTCAAGAACAAGGCTTGCATCAGCACGGAACAGTACATCAGCTTCTGCTTCCAATATGGTATCTGATGACATGTACTGCACAAAACGGCTGTTTTGCAGCATGAACAACGTTTCGGTTAGCCTTGCAATCGGCGCGTCCGGGGTAAGCCTGCCAGAGTGCTGCAAAGCTACGAGCAGGTGCCCAAGCTGCTTCTGGAGTTCAAGATCAAGGTCTTTGTATTGCGTACGAAACTCACTACTTTGTTCGACAATACTCGCGGCCAATACCCGTCTCCAAAGTCGTTTGGTCAGGTAGGTCGTCGCGTTGTCGTGGATGATGCGCGCAAATTCAGCTACCGCCTCCACTGCTTCCTCGTGGCGTTCATCCGAAAGATTGCGGAGTTTTGCCAACAACCGAGTGTCACTCTCTTTGACCAACGCGAACAATAGCCCGACTTTCGAGCCAAAATAGTTAAAGACAGACACGGCGGACATTCCAGCTTCATCCGCGATGCTCTCGATGGTGGTGTCAACATAGCCCATTTCGGAAAACCGTTTCTGAGCCACCTCGAGAATGAGGTTTTGGCGTTCGATTTTTTGTCTTTGTCTTAGACCCATTTTGGGGGGAGGCGAGGCAATGGCTGGCACTGTTTTGGTCTACCTTCGATTATCTGCGTAAACTTTAATCACGATGGGGGTTGGGCCTTCGAAATGCAATGCTCACTAAAACATTTTATTGACTAAAAGTTTTTAGTGGAGAAAGCTTCAGCCAAGGCGAGATTCGGAATGGGCGTAAACGCGTCATCCCTCTGGCCAATGAAACAAGGGAGAAGACAATGAAGCATCAGTTTTTCAAAGGGCTCCGCATAGCCGCTGGCATGGCAGCACTTGCAGTTCCGCAGATCGCAATCGCCCAAGACGACGTTAAGTTCGCCATCGTTATGCCCGGCGTTATTACCGATAATTCGTTCAATCAGGCAGGTTATGAAGGCGCGCTGGCCGCATCCGAGGCGTTGGGCCTTGAGATGGCTTATAGCGAAAAAGTTGCGCAACCCGATCAACCTGAAGCCCTCGCGGATTATGCGCGACGTGGCTACAATGTCGTCATCGGTCATGGTTCCGAGTTTTCTGATTCTGTTCAACGGGTCGCAAAACGTAACCCTGACACATCATTCCTGATTGTTAACGGATCAGAGGCGACAGGCAATATCTCAACGGTTGGCTACAACTATCGTCACCTTGCATATGGTCTTGGCCTGATTGCGGGCGAAATGTCAAAAACTGGCACTGGCGGTTTCGTCGGCGCGCAGCAGATCCCATTCTCAACAAACTTGCTTGAGGGATATACAGCCGGCTTCTTGGCCGCGAACCCTGATGGTAAAGTTTTGTCAGCATGGACAAGCGATTGGGATGATGTTGCAAAAGGCAAAGAGGCAACGTTAAATCTGATTTCCCAAGGTGCGGACATGATTTTCCCAACCATGGACAATGCGACAATTGGCAGCCTTCAGGCGATGCAGGAACAGGGTGTTCAGGGTTTTGGCATTTACTACGATGCGATCGAAGACTGGCCGGACACCATTTTGCAGTCTGCTATTTTTGACCTCTCTGGTGCTATGACAGCTGTGTTGTCCAATATCGAAGATGGCAAACTTCCTTCGAAAGCTTATGAGTTTGGTTTCGAGACGCCTGAAGCCGCACGTTTCGGCACGTTCCATGGTGACGTTTCTGCGGATGTTCAAGACGCCGTAAATGCAGCGATTGCTGGCATGGTTGCGGGCGAAATCAACCCTTAGGGCGAGATTTCCCATGCGCGTCCTCGATGCGCATGGGCTACTTTTTGTAGGCCTGAATTTTGGAATTTGACCTAATGAACGCATTCGTAAGTCTTAAAGGCATCACCAAAAAATATGGCGATTTCACTGCGCTAAACAACGTGAACATCGAGTTGGGTGATGGCCGCATTCACGCGGTGATGGGCGAAAACGGTGCTGGCAAAACAACCTTGATGAATATCATCTATGGCTTGGATCAACCCACGAGCGGCGAAGTCTGGGTTAACAACACGCCCGTCAAAATGTCATCACCTAAAGACGCATTGCATCTTGGGATCGGCATGATCCACCAACACTTCATGTTGGTCGATACGCTCACTGTGGCCGAAAACATAGTACTGGGTCTGGAGGGGCAAGGCATGAGCCTTGATTTGAAAACCCACGAAGCAAAGATAGCGGTCCTTAGCGAAGAGTATGGTTTGAACGTTGATCCAAAGGCTGAAATCTGGACGCTTTCAATGGGAATGCGTCAACGGGTTGAGATCGTAAAAGCACTTTATCGAGACGTGAAACTGCTTATTCTTGATGAGCCGACCAGCGTGTTGACCCCGACCGAAGTTGGAACGTTCCTTGACGGGCTGGAGCGCCTCAAGGCACGCGGCAAAAGCGTTGCTTTCATTACGCACAAGCTTGATGAAGTCATGGCCGTTGCCGACGATATCACCGTGATGCGACATGGTGCGGTCACGCAAAGCACGCCTACCGCTGACATCACAAAGAATGAGTTGGCAGCGTCCATGATGGGAGCCGACTTTGCGGGAGACCTTGGCAAATCAAACAAGGCCATGGGTGATGTATTGTTGAGCATCGAGGGGGTCTCGGTTGTCGGTGAAAAGGGCAACTTAACACTCAATAATGTTTCGCTGAACGTCAAAGCCGGAGAGATTTTGGGTGTTGCAGGTGTTGACGGCAATGGCCAAGACGAGCTTGCGGATGCGATATCGGGCATGGCTGAAATCGACAAGGGTGAAATCTACCTGAGCGGCGTTCCGGTGTCCTCGGTCAGCGTCAAAGACCGACGCCAGAAGCATCAGCTGGGGTATGTTCCAGCTGATCGGCACGGGACTGCTGTCGTGATGAACTATTCTGTCGCGATGAATGGGGCGCTGCGTGACTACTCAAATGCCCCCTATTCAAAATACGGCATCATGCAAAATGGGACGATCCGCGATGTGGCAGAAAGCTGGGTTGAGGATTATGACATACGCCTGCATTCGGTTGATCAGGAGATCCGGTTTCTGTCCGGGGGCAACCAACAAAAGCTGGTTTTTGCGCGTGAAATAGAGTCTGGGCCTGAAATATTTATGGTCGTTCAGCCCTGTAAGGGTTTGGATATCGGGGCTATAAATACCGTCCAACAAAACGTTCTCGCCCTCAAAGAAGCGGGAAAGGCGGTTTTGTATATTTCGACCGAGTTGGAGCACATTCTTGCCGTCGCGGACCGCGTCGCCGTGATGTGCGAAGGCCAAGTGACTGGCATTATTAAACCAGAAGAGGCGAGCGGCGAACGCATGGGGCTGTTGATGGCCGGTGTTCGTGAGGACGCATCATGATAAAAGTCATCGAATTCGCCTTTCGACTTCGCACGATATGGGCCGTTTTTCTGGCCTTGTTCGTCGGCGGCATCATGATCGCAGCTGCAGGGCACAATCCGTTCACAGCCTACGGCGCGCTTTTTCATGGCGCGTTTATCGACTACTACGGCTTGGGCGCGACGCTTGTGAAAATGTCGCCCATTTTGCTCGCAGGGTTGGCCGTTATCATCCCTCTGCGTGCTGGTCTGTTCAACATTGGCGGCGAAGGCCAGATTTACATGGGTGCGCTGTGTTCAACTGGAGTGGCGCTTTATGTCACGGGGCTGCCTGACCTTGCTCACTTTGCTCTGGTCATCGTAGCGGGTTGTATCGGTGGCGGTTTGTGGGCGCTGATCCCAGCAATTCTGAAAGCATACCGTGGGATCAACGAGGTCATCGTCACAATCTTGATGAACTACGTCGCGATCAACTTGGTCAGCTATTTTGTCTCTGGCCCAATGATGCAGGAAGGCGCACCATATCCCTATAGCCCCGAAATTGATGACCACTTGTTCCTATCGTGGATCATGCCGGGGACTGATGTTCATACGGGCATCATAATGGGTCTGCTGTTGTCGTTCACCTTTTGGTTTATCCTAAAGTACTCGTCCGTCGGCATCGGGTGGAGCACTGTTGGACACAACCCAGTCGCGGCCAAATATGCGGGTATCAACGTCAAGAGGCAGATCTTGATTAGTATGTTCGTCGGCGGCGCAGTTGCGGGTCTCGCCGGGACGATCGAGGTGATCGGCCTGAAATACCGCCTCTTTCATCTGTTCAGTCCCGGTTACGGATATGACGGTATCGTCGTGGCGTTCCTTGCCGGACTGAACCCCATTTTCTTACCCTTTGCGACGTTGTTCCTCAGTGGTCTGAAGGCGGGGGCAAACGTGATGCAGCGTGCGATAGGGTTAGAGAGCACGATCATCGAAGCCATTCAGGGTCTGGTGATCATCTTTACCGCAGCCAGTCTGGCGTTGAAGTTCAACAAGCCGTTTTGGGAACGGTTTTTGAACCGCAAGGAAGCGCCAAGCACAGTCAAAGGGGACAGCAAAAATGTTTGATTTCCTATTCAATATCTCCCAGTTGACCGACTTCATGGGCACCGGCTTTCGCCTCTCTATCCCAATCGCATTTGCCGCTTTGGGCGGGGTGTTGAGCGAGCGCGCAGGCGTTTACAACATCGGCCTTGAGGGGTGCGTCTTATCAGGTGCATTTGGCGGCGCTGTTGGTGCTGTCATCACAGGAACCCCTTGGGGAGGCGTTGTCTTTGCGCTTCTATTCGCTGGAATGGCGGGTGTGGTTTTGGCGACCCTCAGCGTTCTCATGCGGGTGAACCAAATCGTCGCGGGCATCGCGATCAACATCCTGATGCTTGGATTTACGTCCTACTTTGCGCGGGTCTTTTTCCCTGATGGGACAGCCTCGCAGAACATTTCTGGTTTTAAGACCTTCGAGATACCGCTGCTTTCAAAAATCCCGATCCTCGGGCAGCCGCTGTTTAATCAGGACATCCTATTCTACTCGATCTATCTCCTTGTACCTATGGCATGGTGGGTCATGTACCGCACACCTTGGGGCCTTCAGATACGCGCGATTGGGGAATACCCGCGCGCGGCAGACACGGCTGGCATCAGTGTATTGAAAACACGGTTCGTTGTCGTAGTTATCAGTTGTGCACTGGCCGGATTGGGGGGCGCATACATCGTGCTTTCGCAAGTCTTTGTGTTCACAGAAAACATGAGCGCGGGGAAAGGGTTCGTCGCATTGGCAGCCTTAATATTGGGGCGCTGGAACCCGATTGGGGCCTTGATGGCGGCGGTCTTCTTTGGCTTTGCCGATGCGCTGCAATTACGCATGCAATTCTCATCCCCGGACGTCCCCTATCAGTTCTTTGCAATGCTGCCCTATGTGGCGTCGATCCTTGCGCTGATCGTATTTGCAGGAAAAGTAAAACCTCCAGCAGCTTTGGGGCTTGATTTCATAAGGAGCGGAAAATGATTAGTAACCCAATCCCTTGGCCAAATGGTGCGCGTGTCGCCGTTGCTATTACGCTTGATATGGATGCGGATAGTCTTATCCACCTGTCGCATCCAAAGGACTCGCATCGCCGGATCGCGGCATGTTCAAATCTGCAATACGGCCCCAACGTTGCGATTGAACGGATCCTGAACACCTACCGCAAGTTTGGGCTAAAGCAGTCCTTTTTTATCCCCGGGTGGAGCATTGAAAACTATCCGAAGGTCGTCGAGGCCATCGTCAAAGATGGCCATGAGGTTGGGTTTCACGGGTACATCCACGAGCACCCGAATGAGTTAAGCCGCGATCAAGAGGCTGAATTCATGGACCGCTCTATCGAGATTATCAAACGCTTTACGGGGCAGTCTCCCAAAGGCAACCGTGCACCGCTTTACAATTTCTCCGACAACTCTCTGGATCTGTTGTTGGATCGCGGGTTTGAATATGACGCATCCTTGATGGGGGATGATGTCCCCTATCTGATCAGCAATGATCGCGGAAATCTGGTTGAAATTCCGTCCTCTTGGGCGGTGGATGACTGGCCCCCCTACGTGCATGAACCAGCGATGTCATTTGAAATGCAGGTGCAATGCCCACAAGAAGCAATGCGAACGTTCCGTGCAGAATTTGATGCGATGTGGGAGCATCGAGGACTGTGGGTTGCCCCTTGGCATCCGTTTGTCAGCGGCCGTTTGTCACGCTGGATGGAGGTCGAAAAGTTGATTGAATACATGATCGACAAAGGCGACGTCTGGTTCGCACGGATGGACGAGATTGCCGCACATGTCCGCAAGGTGACCGAGGAAGGCCATGTGCCGCGCGACGTGCGATTGCCGATATACGATGGACCAGTGCCAGAGTTTCAATCCTGAGTTCATGCGGCACCAAAAATATCTGAATGCAGAGGCGAGAGAAAATGACTGATAAAAACTTCCCCAACACACCCAACATGATTGCACCGCGTTATACCCAAATTCCCAGCTTTCTGCGGGCTCCGATGTCGCGCGATTTCGAAAACCTTGATATTGGCATCGTCGGCATCGCCTATGATGGCGCGCTGACAAATCGGGCGGGCGCACGGCATGGCCCACGCGAAGTGCGCAATGCTTCTTCTCTCATGCGCACAACACACCATGTGACAAAGGCGAACCCCTACGCCAACGCGCGGATTGCCGATGTAGGCGACGTGGATTTCAACTCGGTATTCGATATCGAAAAAACCCACGCCGAAATCACGGCCTTTATCAAACAGATGACGGATGCCAACGTCATGCCTTTGTCAGTCGGTGGCGATCATTCAATCAGCCTTCCGATCCTTAGGAGTGTCGCGGCGTCTGGACCTGTAGCCTTAATCCATATTGATGCGCACACAGACACTTGGGACCAGTTTCAGGGATCAAAATTCAATCATGGATCGCCATTTCGGCGGGCCACCGAAGAAGGCCTGATTGATCCCACAAAGACCATTCAGATCGGCATTCGCGGAGCTCAGAACTCGCCCGAAGGGTGGGAGTATTCTGAAAAACACGGCATGCGGGTCATGTTTATTGAAGAGGTGCAAAAGGTTGGCATTCAAGAAGTTATCAAAGAGGCGCGCGCACTTGTCGGCGATATGCCTGTTTATCTGACCTTCGACATCGACTCTCTGGACCCGGTTTATGCCCCAGGCACAGGGACGCCAGAAATCGGCGGATTGACCACGTCTGAGGCAATGACCCTTATCCGCGGTTTGCGCGGCCTAAACTACGTGGGCGCTGACGTTGTTGAAGTCTCCCCACCGTTCGACGTGGGTGGATTGACGTCTTTGACAGCCGCAACAATCATGTACGAAATTTTGTGCAACATGTCCGAGGTCGGCAGCAAGAGCGGCAAAGCCGGTTAAGCTTAGGCAATAAAAGACGGTGGATGGCCATTCTGAAACATGGCTTTCTTACCTAACTTCTGAACCCCCACTTAAGTGCAGAACGAAAACCATGTGTGCAGCACCAGATCCATGTCCTTGTGAGGGATGACCGCAGCGAGATACTAAGCACCGATACTACTATGAGTGATATAGCAAAAAAACCCGCTCAATACCAAAGTTGCTGCTCAAGGGATTTTTCTCGCTGGTTATGACAGAAATTCATAGTCGAAACACCATTGTGCAGTATGGGCTCCGAGCCGCCATCGGTGCCGCAGAAGAAGTTTTAGTTTCGCATATATCTGAATGTCGGCTTTCGCGGGCGGCGCATTCTAAACTCGCACTTGCGGAGAAAGTCCGGAATCCGTTCTTGGTGTTGGGCACAGTGAACGGCCCTGACCTGCCGTCCAGCAATCATCCCGAATGCTGCGGTGCGGCCCGTCGAAACGGCCATTCGTGCAGGTCGCAGCATTTTGGCGGATTACTCGTCGGTCCGCGGACAAAGCGCCAATGGGCCGCAGCTGCATATCCGCCTGCTTTGCTACGCTTTGCGGATATTAACTTTGGACTGCACGCGACGCGTTCTATCGCGAGCTTGCGCGTCACCGGAAAGGAGCGAATGGATGATTTATCTTTGGTTCATTGCGGCAGCGATTGCTGAGATCGCGGGATGTTTCGCGGTCTGGGCTTGGGTGCGGCTCGACAAGTCGGCGCTCTGGCTGATGCCCGGGCTTGCAAGCCTTGCCTTCTTCGCCTGGGCTCTGACGCGCCGAGAGCGACATCGCAGGTCGCACCTATGCGGCCTATGGCGGGATCTATATCGCCGCGTCCATGATCTGGTTGTGGCTGGTCGAAGGAAACCGGCCAGACCGCTGGGACCTGACCGGATTAGCAATATGTCTGATCGGCAGCGCAACGATCCTGCTGCCGCAACGTGGATAACCGATCAAGGTTTGTAGGCTGCATCCCGCTGCCATCCGGTGAAACCGGTCTGCATGACAACGACGTTCGAACGCCCAGCCACGCGCAGCGCGAAGGCCGCTTGGGCCGACAGGCTGCCGGTATTGCAGAAGAGGATGGTCATGCGATCCTCAGGGATCTCGTTGATCCGGTCGAGAACTTCGCGCCACTCGATGTTGACGGCGTCGGGGATCGTGCCTTCCTCGAACTGGCCCGCGTCGCGGGTGTCGACGAAGAGCGCAGTCTCGAACACGGTCTGGTCGAGTTGCTGGGGCAGGATGATGCCGGCCTCGTAGTCCGAGAACATCAGGTATTCCTGCATGGCCTCGACGGCCGCGTCCTGCGCAAGAGCGGGCGCCGCGTGCAGCCCGAGCGCGACGGTCGTCGCAAAAAATAGGTGTTTCAGGGTCATCCGGGGGTCTCCTCTATTCCGGTTTTTTTGGTGTTCAGGTGTTCTGCGCGCACCAGCCGTTCGTGCCGCCTTCGAGCCAGACGGCGTCCGGGTGGCCAAGCTTGTTCACCATCTCCTCTCCCTCGGCGGATCGCCCGCCGCCCTTGCCGCAGATCTTCGCGGGTGTTTTGCCAGCAGGCAGTTCACCCGCCCGGCCTTCGAGGTCTGCCAGCGGGATATGCACGGCTCCCCTGACCTTAACGGCGACGTAATCTTCGGCATCCCGGACGTCGATAAGTTGAAAGCGATCAGGATCGGCCGCAAGGGCGGCGGGCGTCAGCAGCACCGCCATCAGAACACCATCACCTTGTCGGCGGCGAGCGTGGCCTGCGCGAGCTCGTCCATTGTGGACCGTTTCGGCCCTTCCATCATGTCGCCCTCGGCAAGGCCGCGCGCATCCATGCAGGTGCCGCACATCAGCAGGCGTCCTTTGGACGACAGAACCCGGCGGATCATCCGCTCGAGGTTGTAGTAGCCATCAGGCGCCTTCTGCCCCGCATTGGCGCAGAGCACCGCATCGGCCATCAGGAAGACGGTGATGTCCGCATCCGGGTCACTCTTGGCCAGCGCATGGTCCATGCGCTGGCCGTTAAAGCTGCGTTCTGTGCCATAGGGTGGATCGTTCAACAGAATCAGATGTTTCATGGTCGATCCTCAGTTCGGGGCGCGCGGTTCGAGATCGGGGAAGAAGGCTTCGATGCGCCCGGCATTGGCACCGCGGTCGATCTGGCCCAAGCGCGAGCGCGAGCGCATGTCGATGCGGGCACCGGTATTGGTCTCGGTGACGCGAATCGCCACCTCGTCCGCGAAGCCGAACAGACGGCTCGTGGCGATGGCCTCGATCTGGCTTTCCGCAGGATCAGCCGACAGCACATCCCAGCCGCGTGCCTCCACGAGAGCGAGCGCCGCGGCGAACGCCTCGTCTGTGGAGACCGGCATCTCCAGCGGGCGCACATCCGGATAGGCAGCACGCTGTGGCTCGGCGTTCGGTGCGGGGTAGTCGCTGGGCGTGACGGTGAACCAGAACACCGGCGGATCGTCGGTGTCGGTCGAGATATCGTTAATCGGCGGCGTGGTGCGGGCGGCGATCTCGAAGCCGACACCAAGGCCCGCGACGGGCATCGACAGGATCAGCCCCAGCAGGACCGCGCTTGCGCCGCCTTGCCTGCGGCGAAGCCAGACCGCCAAACCGACCAGCGCAACGATCACGCCGGCACCCGCCGCCCATGCACCCCAACCGGCAAGATCGAAGGCTTGCGGCCAAGGCCAGCCGCCTGCGCGGAAGCCCCAGACCGAAAGGGTCAGAACCACGAAAGATGTGACTCCGAGGAGGATAGATAGGACGCCGAGACGGCGAGCAAGGTTGTCAGGCATCTGCGAGCTCCAGAGGGTTGGCGGGGTTCAGCCGCGGGTGAGTTTCTTCGCCAAGCCAGAAGAGGATGCCGCCGGAGGTGAACATGGAGATCGCGACGAACCAGAAGGCGGCCTCTGCCGCCCCCGTCAGGCTCGCAGCGAGGCCAAGGCCAAGCGCGCCGATAGCGTAGCCCAGATCGCGCCAGAAACGATAGATGCCGATGGCCGAGCCGCGCCAACGCGG
>LAZR01001210.1_pt1 | contig 16743 bp, 9 predicted proteins | sample 329461 | NCBI WGS metagenome assembly LAZR01 (sample SAMN03002196, study PRJNA259156) | marine sediment metagenome | biome: sea floor; feature: Hydrothermal impacted sediments; material: marine sediment; isolation source: Loki non-amplified sample from Loki's castle hydrothermal vent sediment ...
TTCAAGAACCGGGCCAGAGGTGGTTTTTATCGCCACCCCCATTTCATTGGCAATAATATTGGCAAGCGTGGTTTTACCAAGCCCCGGCGGCCCGAAGATAAGCACATGATCCAGTGCCTCCCGGCGACCCCGGGCGGCCGAGATAAAGATGTCCATCTGCTCTCGGACCGCAGGCTGCCCAACGTATTCGGAAAGCAACGCGGGTCGGATAGCTCGATCCTGAACCTCTTCGTTGTCACCGGCCCGGGCTGAAATCAGTCGGTCGGATTCAATCATTTACTCGTCCGTTTGTCACAAATCAATAAACTGCCACGTTGAGCCAGAGTGCACCAATTGTACAAACAGCACTGTGCGTGTCACGTTACGCTCTCTACAGGTTTGGCGCCACACAGGCTACACATTAAACTCGCGTCATCAAGCAGGGATCATATTACGCAATGCAAGGCGAATCAGCGCTTCGCTGGACAGATCGGCCGCAGCCACTCGGCTAATGGCTCGTGCCGCCTCCTGGGGCTTGTATCCCAGCGCGATGAGTGCGGCTTCGGCCTCATCTTCAGGCTTTTGTGCGGCCAAAGACAGCTGGGGGACATCAGTTGCCGCACCGGTGGAATCCGCCGACGCGGGTATGAACTGGCCTTCCAGCTGGTTTATGCGGTCTGCCATTTCAATCAGCAGTCGCTCGGCTGTTTTCTTGCCAACCCCCGGGAGCTTTACCAGGGTATTGATATCACGCCCCTCCACGCAGTGAATAAACTGCCTGGCATCCAGACCGGACAAAATGCCGACGGCCAGTTTAGGGCCAACACCGTTCACTTTGATCAGCAAACGGAACAGATTGCGATCAAGGCGTGAGGCAAAGCCGTAAAGGCTCTGCACGTCTTCGCGAACCACAAAGTGTGTATGAAGGGTAACTTCCTGCCCGGCGTCCGGCAGGTGAAAAAACGTGGTGTAGGGGATATCGACTTCGTAACCCAGGCCGCTGCATTCAACCAGCGCCTGCCCGGGTGCTTTTTCGACCAGAATACCTCGGATACGACCTATCAAAGAATGCCTCCTGCCGCTCCGCAGAGCAGTTTATTGTTGTCGCACGCGACCGCTGCGTGCCTTACCCGCTCCACCTGCTACTCTGAGAATGCTTTGATTCATGTGCGCATGGCACAGCGCGATAGCCAGAGCATCGGCTGCGTCTGCCTGGGGTTTTCGGGAGAGAGACAGCAACACCTGAACCATATGCTGCACCTGGGATTTGTCGGCACCGCCCTTCCCTACGACGGCCTGTTTGACCTGCCGCGCCGAGTATTCATAAACTTCCAGACCACTTGTAGCAGCGCCAACAATGGCGGCGCCACGGGCCTGTCCGAGCTTGAGAGCCGAATCGGGATTGCGCGCCATAAAAACCTGCTCAATGGCAAACTCCTGTGGCCGATATTCACCGATCAGACTTACCAGGCTCTGAAAAATGATTCGCAGGCGATCCGCCATGGGCTTTTCGCCCACACGGATGCACCCGCTGTCGATATACTCTATGTGCCGACCCTCACAGCGGATAACACCGTAACCGGTGATCCTTGAGCCGGGGTCCACGCCCAGAATAATCGCCACATCCGTGCCCTTTTATTGACCTGTCAGCACCCTGCTTATTCTTTCCCGATGTCGGACGTATTGCCGTCAACCGCTTTGACCGGCTTGCGCAGACGAATGTGCAACTCACGCAGTTGCTTTTCATCCACTTCGCCAGGCGCCTGGGTCATCAGGCAGGTTGCGCTCTGGGTTTTCGGGAACGCAATCACATCGCGAATCGAGCTGGAGCCAGTCATCAACATGATCAGACGGTCCAGGCCGAATGCCAGGCCACCGTGGGGCGGGCACCCATACTTGAGGGCATCCAGCAGGAACCCGAACTTGGCGCGGGACTCTTCCTCACCAATACCCAGAATTCGGAACACTTCCTGTTGCATTTTATCGCTGTGGATACGAATGGAGCCGCCGCCCAATTCGGTGCCATTAAGAACCATATCGTAGGCACGAGACAAAGCCGTTGCCGGGCTCGCAGCCAACTCTTCCGCGCTGCAGCTTGGCGCCGTAAACGGGTGGTGAATAGCCGTGAGACCGCCATCCGGCAGCTCTTCAAACATTGGGAAATCGATCACCCACATCGGAGCCCAATCGCAGGTCAGCATCTTCAGATCGTGACCCACCCGGATACGCAACGCGCCCAAGGCTTCGTTAACAACCGAGGTTTTGTCCGCACCGAAAAACACGATATCGCCATCTTCAGCTTTCGTGCGTTCGATGATCGCCATGGCAACATCGCTACCCAGGAACTTGACGATGGGCGACTGCAAGCCCTCTACGCCCTTGGCCAGGTCATTCACCTTGATGTACGCCAGACCTCTGGCGCCGTAGATGCTCACAAATTTGGTGTATTCATCAATCTGCTTGCGGCTCAGATCGCCGCCTTTTGGCACGCGCAAAGCAGCCACGCGGCCTTTCGCATCGTTTGCCGGCCCGGCAAAGACTTTGAAATCGACGCCGGCGACCAGGTCACCCACATCCTGAAGCTCAAGCGGAATGCGCAGATCCGGCTTATCACTGCCAAAACGATCCAAGGCTTCTGAATATGGCATGCGCGGGAATGCCGGCAGCTCAACGTTCATCACGTCTTTAAACAGAGCGCGAATCATGTCTTCGTTCAGGCTCATCAAGTCTTCTTCGTTGATAAAAGAAGCTTCGATATCTACCTGGGTAAACTCAGGCTGACGATCCGCCCGCAGGTCTTCATCACGGAAGCACTTGGCAATCTGGTAGTAGCGATCCACGCCAGACACCATCAGCATTTGCTTGAACAGCTGGGGCGATTGCGGAAGCGCGAAGAACGAACCCTCCTGGGTACGGCTCGGCACCAGATAGTCACGGGCACCCTCCGGTGTGGCGCGGGTCAGGATAGGCGTTTCCACATCCATGAAGCCGTTGCTGTCCAGGTAGTTGCGGATATAGCTGGTTACCCGTGAGCGAAAGCGCAGGCGGTTCAGCATTTCCGGGCGACGGAGATCAATGAAGCGGTAGCGCAGACGCACGTCCTCGCCCACATCAACGTGCTCGTCCAATGGGAACGGAGGCGTGGCAGCGGCGTTCAGGATCGTCACTTTCTTACCGAGCATTTCAACCTGGCCGGTGGCCATGTTGCTGTTTTCGGTGCCAGCGGGGCGGCGACGCACCAAACCGGTTATTTTCACCACGTACTCACTGCGCACTTTTTCGGCAAGTGCAAAGCTTTCGGCGGTATCCGGGTCTACCACAACCTGGGAAATACCGTCCCGATCGCGCAGATCCAGGAAGATAACCCCACCATGGTCACGGCGGCGGTGTACCCATCCGCAAAGTGTAACTTCCTGATCGATGTGGGATTCGTTGATCCCACCGCAATAATGACTGCGCATACCGGTTCCCGTTGTGTCTGAGTTTTACGTAGTTGTCTGATAAGTCTGGCAAGCAAGCGGGCGCATAGCCTTCTGAAACACGCTGTGAATACGTCCGTGTACGCTCGGCTCCGCCATCCATGGCTCCGCACGGTTTCAGAAGGCTATGCGCCCACTTGCCGTCAATTCGATTCTGGCCCGCCAAATAAGCAGGGACCATACTGTAAAGGCGCACCATTATAAACATATTGGCGCCGGAAATCAGGCGTGTTTGCCCGGGATTAAAAGGGGCCGGGTGACTACCGACAGGCAGATCGCTAGAATGCTGCATTCATGTGTTAATGGAGCCACTATCTTGTCAACCAGAGCCGAGCAGAAACTTGTCACACGGCGCAACCTGATGGATGCGGCGCTCGGACAGTTGAGCCCTGATCGAGGCTTCGGGAGCCTTAGCCTGCGGGAAGTGGCGCGGGAAGCCGGAATTGCGCCAACGTCGTTTTATCGTCACTTTGCAGATCTTGATGAGCTGGGGCTGGTTCTGGTGGATGAAGGCGGCGTAGCGCTGCGTCAGCTTATGCGCCAGGCCCGTAAAAGAATTGTCCGGGATGGCAGTGCCATTTCCACCTCGGTAGAAACCTTTATGGAGTACCTTGGCAACAACCCCAACCTGTTCCGTTTGATGCTTCGGGAGCGCACCGGTGGCTCCAAACCCTTTCGAACCGCCATCCGGGCCGAGATTGATCATGTCGTGACCGAGCTTGCAGACGACTTGAGGCGTTTTGCGCAAGAGCAGCGTAAACCTTTGTCTGATGCAAAGCTGGTTGCCGAGGCGATGGTCACGCTGGTGTTCAACCAGGGAACAGACGCGCTGGATGCGACGCCGAAGGAGCGGGAAGAGCTTAAAATAAAACTGAAAACCGAGCTGAGGATGATCCTGATTGGCTCCCAGCGGTTAGCCAAGCATCGATAACACAGGCGCCAAAAACTGCCTTACCTCCGCCAGCCGTTTGTCATCGTAGGGAACCGGCGGTTGCTTCCCCCACACAGGGCCCGGCCACGCCGGATCCCCTTCAAAGCGAACGATGTGATGCAGATGCAACTGAGGAACCATGTTTCCCAGCGCTGCCACGTTCATTTTATCGCCGCCGAATACCTCCATCATGCCCCGGCTTAGCGCCGAAGATTCCTGTATCAACCGCTGTTGCTGCTCGGGGGTTAACTCGTAGATTTCACGAATGCCGGCAAGCGCCGGCACCAGCAATACCCAGGGCCAGGTCTGATCGTTCATCAAGCGAATTTCGCACAGTGCGCTCCGGCCAAGGCTGATGGTATCTGCCGCCAGCCGGTCGTGCAGTCTGTATTCTGGCCCCTGAGTCATAGTCGTGCCTTGTGTAGATTGATCAGGAATGAAACTGGTTACGGCCCCGACCAATCGCATAATAAATCAAACCATGACGCTCCAGCATTTCCGGTTCGTAGAGGTTGCGACCATCGAACACAACGGGCTCCCGCAAAGCCGATGCAATGGCTGCGAAATCCGGTGAACGGAACTCTTTCCATTCCGTACAAATCGTCAGCACATCCGCCCCCCGAAGCGCCTGTTCTTTGGTACCGCACAGTGACAGGCCTTTCTGATCGCCGTAAATACGCTGGGTCTCTTCCATGGCTTCCGGGTCGAACGCCTGAACGGTAGCGCCCGCCTTCCAGAGATTTTCCATCAACGTACGCGCTGAGGCTTCGCGCATGTCGTCGGTGTTTGGCTTGAATGCCAACCCCCAGATAGCAACAACTTTGCCCTTCAGATCTCCACCGAAATAGTGGCTGATCTTGTCAAAAAGCACGTGCTTCTGAGCGTAGTTAACGGCCTCAACGGCGTTGAGCAGGCGCGCGTCATAACCGCAGTCGCTTGCCGTACGCGCCAGTGCCTGCACATCCTTCGGAAAACAGGAGCCGCCGTAACCACAACCAGGATAGATAAAATGGTAGCCGATGCGAGGATCTGACCCTATACCACGGCGCACCGCTTCGATATCAGCGCCCAGGCGCTCAGCCAGGTTGGCGATCTCGTTCATAAAACTGATTTTGGTCGCCAGCATTGAGTTGGCGGCGTATTTGGTCAGCTCTGCTGATCGAATATCCATGAAGATCATACGGTCATGGCTGCGGTTGAACGGATAATAAACTTCCCTGAGCACATCGGCCGCTCTGTCGCTGTCGGTTCCGATAATGATCCGGTCCGGCTTCATGAAGTCGGTGATTGCCGCGCCTTCTTTCAGGAACTCCGGATTGGAAACCACGTCGAATTCAAGTTCCAGACCACGGCTGTCAAGCTGCGCCCGAACCGCCGCTTTGACCTTGTCACCGGTACCGACCGGCACCGTGGACTTGTCCACGATGACTTTATAATCGTCCATGTACTGCCCGATAGACTTGGCAACCGCGGTTACATATTGCAAATCTGCTGAGCCGTCTTCATCCGGGGGCGTGCCCACTGCGATGAACTGCAGAGTGCCGTGCTTTACAGCTTCCTGCGCATCCGTGGTAAACGCCAGGCGCCCGGCCTCCACAGTGTGCTTGACGATACCCTCAAGCCCGGGTTCATAGATGGGGATATGGCCGTTCTTCAGCTTGTCGATCTTGGCCTGGTCAACGTCCATGCAAAGTACGTCATGGCCAACATCGGCCAGGCAGGCGCCGGTAACAAGCCCGACATAACCGGTACCAAAAATCGTTATCTTCATCCTTTAAATCCCGATATTTGTCATATTTCAATGAGGTTTTTACTGGCTGGCCGCTGCTTTCTTCTTCAGCCAGATGGCTTCCCAGGACAGCGCAGTGCCCACAATCGTTTCCAGGTCGTCGTAAACAGGCTGCCAGCCCAGAGTCTTTTTAATCAGTGTATTATCGGCCATCAGCGCGGCCGGATCACCGGCGCGACGATCAACGTCCGTTACCGGGAAATCGGCACCGGATTGCCTGCGCACCATATCAATGACTTCCCGCACCGTGAATCCGCGGCCATAGCCGCAGTTCATGACTTTTGATTCGCCACCGCCGGCCATGTAATCCAGAGCCATTACGTGGGCACTGGCGAGATCTTCAACGTGAATATAATCGCGAACACAGGTGCCGTCGCGGGTGTCGTAATCCGTGCCAAACACGCTCATTCCCTCGCGCTGCCCGGTTACGCACTCACAGGCTACTTTGATGAGGTGAGTCGCTTCCGGTGTCGCCTGGCCCAGCAATCCGTCCGGATTCGCACCCGCCACGTTGAAGTAGCGCAGCACAACGTAATTGAGGTCCGAGGCGGCCGCAAGGTCCATGATCATCCGCTCGCTCATCATCTTGGATGCGCCGTAGGGATTGATCGGCGCAAGGGGCAGATCTTCCGTGAGAACCGTCTGCTCCGGCGTGCCGTAAACCGCTGCGGTGGAGGAAAAAACCATATACGGCACTTTGTGCTTATCAACGGCTTTGAGAAGATTGAGCGTATTGCGAGTGTTATTGCCGTAGTACTTGAGCGGATTGGTGACCGATTCAGGGACCACAATATTGGCCGCAAAGTGCAGAACGGCCTCAAACCGATGATCGGCGAAAACCTGATCAATTTCCGCCTCGTTTGCCAAATCACCTATGACTAACTCGCCGGCCGTCACCGCCCAGCGGTAGCCGGTCGAGAGGTTGTCGAACACAACGATATCGTGGCCGGCTTCTGCCAGTTGGCGCACCACATGACTGCCGATATATCCGGCACCGCCGGTTACTAATACTTTCACTCAGAACTACTACTTTTCCGAAACCTGTTGACGCCGCTGCCGGATTTCGGCCCGTCGGCGGCTAAAAAAATCACTGATCACCTGACTGCAGTCGTTTCTCAGAACGCCACCCAGCGTTTCTATTTGCCAATTGAGGTGGGGTTCATCCAGTGTGCGCCTGGCTGATTCGACGGCCCCGGATTTAGGCTCGCAAGTGCCGTAAACCAGCCGACTGATACGGCTGTGCACGAGCGCACCCACACACATGGTGCAAGGCTCCAGCGTGACATAAAGAGTGGCGCCACTCAGCCGGTAGTTCCCTGTTCGTTTGGCCGCATCGCGCAGCGCGCATATCTCAGCGTGGGCCGTGGGGTCACACCCGGTGATCGGCGCGTTATAGCCCGCACCCAATTCCTCTCCGTCACGGACAACAACCGCCCCTACGGGAACTTCACCTGCAGAAGCCGCCGAGGCCGCCAGCGTAAGCGCGCGCGCCATCCAGTGTTCATCGTTGTTCTGTGATTCCTGCATGCGACGACTCTGCTGGCAACTTCAAATGCGGATGGTCTGTGTTCGAGGCTGGTATTCGCCACAAAATAGCACTATTCACTTTTATTACCAAGCTGTCCGGTGTGGCGCAGGTTCACGGTTACGTAATGTTCCTGGCGATCGTCCACCAGAGGAATCCTGCCCTGCTCTTCTGTGCCGCATAAAACGGTGATGTGGTAGAGCGACTCGTGATACCGGTAATGAAGGGTGTACTCGTTCCAGTCAGCCGGCACGCAGGGGGCGATAATCAGATGATCTTTTTCCAGCGTCAAACCCAGCAGGCTTTCCAGGGCCAACCGGTACATCCAGCCTGCCGCGCCTGTGTACCAGGTCCAACCGCCTCGCCCCGTATGCGGCGGCGCGCCATAGACATCCGCGCACATAACATAGGGCTCGACCTTGTAGAGCTGCATTGCGTCCGGTTCGCTGCTGTGGTTAACCGGGTTGAGCATGCTGAAAAGCTCCCACGCACGCTCACGATTCCCCAGTTCGGCAAACGCCATGGTGGCCCAGATGGCAGCGTGGGTGTACTGGCCGCCATTTTCGCGCACGCCGGGAACGTAGCCTTTGATATAGCCGGGCTCAAGGGCTGATTTATCGAACGGTGGATCGAGCAACTGGATTAATCGGGCATCCCTGCGCACAAGGCGTTGGTCAACCGATGCCATCGCCTGGCGGGCACGATCGGGATCGCCACCGCCAGAGATAACGGCCCAGCTTTGGCTGATCGAATCAATCTGGCACTCGTCGTTTTCGGACGAACCCAGGGGAGTGCCGTCATCAAACCAGGCGCGCCTGTACCATTGACCGTCCCATGCATTGGCTTCGATGTGCTCACCGAGCCGTGCGGCCTGCTCGCTGCATAGCTCGGCGAACGCCGTGTCCTCGCGATCGTGGGCCAGACGCGCAAACTGCTGCAAGTTATCGTATAAAAACCAGGCGAGCCAAACGCTTTCGCCCTTGCCGTGCTGGCCGACCAGATTCATGCCGTCGTTCCAGTCGCCACAGCCCATCAGCGGCAACTGATGGGCGCCAAACCGCAGACCGTGCCTGATGGCGCGCACGCAGTGTTCGTAAAGACTGGCCGATTCCGCCGAACGTTGGGGTTGATCGTAATAGGCCTCTTCGTAAGGATACAACTCACGGCCTTCCACGAAGTGCACCGACTCATCGAGAACGTCTGTATCTCCGGTTGCCAGCACATACCGGCACGTGGCATAGGGCAACCAAAGATAGTCATCTGAAAAATGAGTGCGCACACCCTGCCCCCTTGGAGGATGCCACCAGTGCTGCACATCGCCCTGTATAAACTGACGCCCGGCGCAACGGATCAATTGCTCGCGGGCAAGCCCGGGGGTGGCGTGGATCAACGCCAGGGTATCCTGCAACTGATCGCGAAACCCGTAGGCGCCCCCAGACTGATAATAACCACTCCTGCCCCAAAGCCGGCATGACAGTGTCTGGTAAAGCAGCCAACCGTTGACCAGCACGTCCATTGCCGGGTCCGGTGTTTCCACCTGCACAGCACCCAAAGTGCGTTGCCAGTATTCCCCAACCGCCGCCAAAGCCCGCCGGGCACCGGCCGGCCGGCCGAAGCGCTGAATAAAGTTCTGCGCCTCATCGGTGTTACTGGCCGCGCCAAACACGAACACAATTTCACGCTCCTGCCCGTCGGCCAGCTCAATGTGCGTTTGCAGCGCGGCACAGGGGTCTAATGCAGCACCGACTCTTCCCGACAGGCGTGTTCGGTGCAGCGCTGCCGGGCTGGCTAACGAACCGTTACGACCAATAAATTCACTGCGATTGCCCGTCAGTGTATGCAGATACTCGCCGCCGCCGTCGTGATTAACATGGGCGAAGACCACTCGATTCGCGCACTCACGACTGTAGGCGTTGCGCGCAAACAGCGCCCCGCTGTGAGGATCCTTCTCGGTTACGATGTGCATCAGATTGGCGTGGCGCCATTCACCAAGCACCAGTTCCCAATACCCAGTGAGCGATATGCGCCGGGGGCGCCCGGAATGGTTGCGCAGCTTGAACACGACAAACTTCACCGGTGCGTCCATGGCCACGTAGGTGAACAACTCCGAATAAATACCGGCTTCATCGTGCTCGAATACGCTGTAGCCAAACCCGTGCCGGCACACATAGCCTGAACCGTTCTGGCTGCTCGTTGGCGCGGGCAACGGCGTTGGTGACCAGAACACACCTGTGTCTTCATCGCGGATATACAGCGCTTCGCCGCTGCTGTCGCTCAGCGGGTCATTGTGCCAGGTGGTCAAACGAAATTCGTGGGCGTTCTCCACCCAGGTATAGGAGCCACCGCTCTCGCTGATAACCGTGCCAATATGCGGACTGGCGATTACATTGACCCAGGGCGCAGGCGTGGTCTGCCCGGGTTTGAGGGTAATAACATATTCACGCCCGTCAGGCGTGAATCCGCCCAGACCATTGCAGAATATGCGCTCACAAACCGGCAGAACGAGCGAGCGTTCAGCCTTCGGTTCAACAAGAATGTGCGACAGAGGCGACGGACGGTCCGGCACGCGCTCCACCAGGGCACGGCGCCCAACCTGTTCAGACAGGGTTTCCGTGGTATCTGTGATCACAACCCGTGCAACTGTCATGAACAGAACACGATCCTCTTCAGAGAGCTCATCCGCACGCCGCACAAACACCCCGCCCGGCTTGCCTGCGTTCTCCGCTTCAGGGCCGGCGTTGATCAGACCTATGACCTGATCCTGCAAAACCGCCCGGTAGCCAGAAAAATCCTCGTTCAGAATCACCAGATCCGCACGCAGCCCCTTTATCCGCCAGTACGCATGGGCCTGCAGCATCTGTTTCACCAGTTCAATGCGGTTCACATCACCAATTAGCAGCAGAACAATCGGCAGGTCACCGGAGACCGAGAAGCGCCACAGACCCGACTGCCCTAACTGATTGCGGGCGACGACGCCATGCGCCGAGCGGCGCAGCGCATGGGCGTAAATAACAGAGCTGGCAAGCCGGGCATAAACCTGAGCATCGGCTTCCGTCGTGTTGATCAGGTGCAGAACTTCCTGGCTATGGCACCAGGCCATTTCAAAAGCCCGTTCAATAAAATGCCTGTCGCAGTATTTTTCAAGCAGTGCCAAAGCCGCTTCCCGGGTGTCCGCAACACCGGAGATGAACTGCACCGTGGCGGATTCGTCCGGCTCCAGTGTGAGCGTGCTGCGAATTGCCACGATGGGATCAAGCACCGGGCCCGCCGTATTCGACAGCGGCTGCGGGCCGTTATTGGTCAAACCACCGTATCCGGAAGACGATCTGTGCCCGCTGTCCAGCATCACCGGGTTGGCAGCCGTTCGGCACCGCCCGAGAAATCGACTGCGATCGGTTTCATACGAGGGTGCGTCAACGGTCGCACCGGGTGCTGCCAGCAGGTGGAACATCCAAGGCACCTGTTCACCCGGTGTACGCGGCCGCCTCGTGCAGAGAATTGCTTGCCGGTCTGGCAAAATTTCGGTCTGCACGAACAGATTGCTGAAGGCTCGGTGGGCAAGATCCGCGCTCAGGGGCGCCAATACAACCTCAGCGTAACTTGTCACCTCTATATGACGGGTTCTGGACGACTGGTTGGTAAGCGTGACCCGGCGAATCTCGACATCGTCTTCGGGTGATACGCTGATTTCTGTGTGCGCGTCGATCGCCTCGTCACGACGCCGATATTCAGCGCGCGCCTGGACAAATATCGCCTCGTAATGATCAGCTTTGCGCAAAGTAGGCTGATGCGCCACTGACCAGTAACGCCCGGTGTCGCGATCGCGCAGGTAAATGAATGTGCCCCAGTTATCGGCCGTAGCGTCTTCGCGCCAGCGGGTAACCGCAAGTTCATGCCAACGGCTGTATCCACCGCCGGCATGGGTCGCCATAACATGGTATCGGCCGTTGGATAACAGATGAACTTCGGGCAGCGGTGTGTTCAGATCGGTGAACACCCGCATTATCGAATCGGTTTCCGCTGCGGGAGGGCGGGCCGACGCGTTGACCTCTGAAGCATGGGGCTGCAACGTGGCGCCCTGCTTTGGCACCCGCTCCTGAAGCAATAACTGGGTCGCCCGCGCTTGTGGATCCGACATGAAGCGGCGCTGCATCGGCTGGTCAAGCAATAAATGCTCGAAGGCCAGAAGGCTCATCCCCTGATGGTGCGCCATAAAACTACGCACAACGCCATGCTGTTTGCCCCGCGGCACTCGCGAAGGGGTGTAATCGACCGCCTCGTAGAATCCGTAGTCGCCCAGAAAGCCTTTTTTACTCAGCAATTGAAGATTACGACAGGCCTCCAGTGGCATCACCATCAGCGCCAACGCACTGGCGTATGGTGCAATGACCAGATCGTCCCCAAGCCCTCGCTTGAGGCCCATCCCAGGCACTCCGAACGCCCGGTACTGATAAATCTGCTGCAGATCGGTGGCGTTATAACACGACTCGGAGATGCCCCAGGGCACCGCTCGCTGGCGGCCATATTCGATCTGGCGTAACACCGCAGACTTGCAGGTCTGGTCCAGTAAGGTGTTCTGATAACTCGGCATGATCAACTGCGGCATGAGGTACTCAAACATCGAGCCGCTCCATGAAATCAGGCTCACCTCGCCACCGTGGCTGGTCAACAGACGGCCAAGCGCGAACCAGTGCTTCTGTGGCACCTGGCCTTGGGCAATAAGCAGGAAGCTGGCCAGCCGGGCCTCGGAAGCCAGAAGATCGTAGCACGCGGGGTCGCGCCGGCGCTCGCCCACATCAAAACCAATCGTTAACAGGCAGCGTGCGGCATCGTAAAGGAACTCAAAATCCATCACCGCCAGTTCGCGACATCGATCTGCGAGACCGTCTATACGTTTGAGCCGTTCCACCGCGCCCTTGTACCCTGCATGACCTGCCTTGGACAGAGCCGACAGCGTGGGGATGGTCTCGAAAAGTCCGGGTTCGGGCGCCAGTTCGCGAAGGTCGTTTTGCAACTCACGGAACTGCCGATCAAATGCCTCGGCCCAATAATAGAGATCGCTCTGGGTATGAGTATCGGTGGCCTTATCCACATCGTATGGCAACAAGGCAACCAGCCCACCTTCAATACGGTGAAGCTCATCCAACGCGCGGTTGGCGGCAATCAGGGTTTGGGGAGGTCCCTCGAGAGTGAGCGCCTGCAACGTGTCCTGAAGCAGCCTGATCTTGTCTGCAAGCTCTTGCCCGGACGTAATGGATACGTGTTCCGCAAGTACCTGCAAGGAATCCTGTAAGCCCTGGAACGCGTTCGCCGCCAGTATCGGCGAGTCTTTCAGCTCGATCAGCCCCGCGTGCAGTGTGAGCAGGCTGCCGGCCAGATTGCCGCTGTCCACTGAAGACACATAATGGGGCCGCAGTGGTTGCAGTGTGCGGGTGTCGTACCAGTTATAGAAATGGCCACGGTAACGCTCCAGCTTTTGCATCGACGTCAACGTGTTCTCGATCCGGCACAGGCACTCGCCGGCGTGAATGTAGCCAAAATCGTACGCCGCCAGATCGGCCAGCAGTGCCATACCCATATTGGTGGGCGAGGTACGGGAGGCAATGGCCGCCTCGGGATATTCCTGAAAGTTATCGGGGGGCAGCCAGTTGTCCAACGGTGAAACAAAATCTGCGAAGAAGCGCCAGGTTCGACGGGCCGACGTGCGCAGGAATGCCCGCTGTTCAAGGGTCAACTTCGGCTCTGGCGTCAATAATGGTTTACTGATCCACCAGCCGACGATGGGCGAGAGCGACCAGAGCAACAAAGTGGGCGCCCAAACCACCCACTCCGCCGACCGGGTTTGCCATAGGGCAAAGGCCAGAAGCACCGACAAGGTTGGCCCTACCCACATTTCTCTTAAAAAACCGCTCAGTGTTTCGCGCGCATTACGAACCCCATAGGATCTCAACTGCCAAATCAGCAAGCCCCGTCGGGTAAAGAGCATGCGTATTCCTGAGCGCAGGATGGCATCCAGGCAAATCAACGCTTCGTAAGGCAGCATAATCCAGGCGAGCAAAGTCACGATGAGCGGACGAGGCGCAGACTGAGCGGTGAGGATCAGATGCTGTCGCCAGCTACGCTCTTCCGGTTTGCGGATACATTCAATCAGAATCCCGAAGAGCGTTGGCGCAAACACAATGCCAGCGCCAAACGATAGCCAGAACCAGGCAGGGCCCGGCCCGAGAAGCCAGCCACCTGCAATCAAAACAAGCAGTGCCGGCGACACCAGGCTTCGGCGCAGGTTGTCGACAATTTTCCACCGCGACAGGGCAGATAGCGGGTTTGGCTGTCGCTTTATCCCCGGCCCGGGCACCCAGGGCCACAACCAACCGGCAAGTTGCCAATCGCCGCGCATCCAGCGATGCCTCCGGCTGGTTTCCTGGGCGTAGGTGGCTGGATGCTCTTCAATAAGATCAACATCGGTTACCAACGCCGAGCGGGCATAGCCCCCTTCCAGCAGGTCATGACTCAGAATGAGATTGTCCGGAAATCGACCATCAACCGCCTGGCGAAAGGCATCGACATCGTAGATACCTTTACCGACAAACGACCCCTCCGCGAAAATATCCTGATAGATATCCGATATTTCACGGGTGTAGGGATCGATACCCGTTTCGCCCGCATACAATTTTGTGAACCTTGACTGACTTGCACTGGTGAGGCTGATGGAGGCGCGCGGCTGAAGTATCGTGTAACCCGCTGCAACGCGCCCCTTGGCGGCGTCGTAAACCGGTCGATTGAGCGGATGCGCCATATTACCGACCAGGGCGTGTGCGGAGTCGCGCGGCAGTTGAGTGTCGGTATCCAGGGTAATGACATATCTGATTGAACTGAGGATGGATAAGTCACCCATTCGTTCTGAAAACGCCGCTTGTTTCTCTCCCCTCAGCAATGCATTGAACTGCTCCAGCTTGCCGCGTTTACGTTCATAGCCCATCCACACCCGCTCAATGGCGTTCCAAACCCGAGGCCGATGAAACAAATAGAAAATGCATGGGCGATCGTCTTTGTAGGTGGCGTTGAGCGTATTGATCGCAGCACGTGCATAGGCCAGCAGCGATTCATCTTCGGGCAAGGTGCATGTGGATGCATCGCGAAAGTCCGTCAATAGAGCGAAGAACAGGTTGCCATCACGATTGCCGAGATAACGAATCTCCAGCGCCTCGAGCAAATCATCAATTTTTTGTGTGCTGTCGACCAATGTGGGGACAACCACCATCGTGCGCTCGCTGTCCGGTATTCCCTCCGAAAAATCAAGACGTGGCAACGCCCGTGGCGGCAGGAACATCGCGACCACGCGGTTGACCAAAGACACGGCCAGGGCGGAGCCACCGATCAGGCCCATGGCAACGAACAACCAATAGCGCCAGTTCATCGGTTGGAATCCGTCAAACGAAAACTGCGCGAGCAACGTGGTCACCGCTGTCAGCAGCAGAATCGCACTGGCATACAGGAAAAGACGGTGACGCCGGATCGTTCGGCCAAACCGCGTTTTCCGGGATAAGCTGCAACCCACTGACTGCTCCAGGCCAATGCGGCCCTGACCGGCCAGATAATAGCCAACGTGGGCGCTTCGGTCGCTTATACCGAGTCGCTTCGCCGCCTTTTGAGCAAGGGCAAGGGCCTCGGTTGCCACTTCCCATTCGCGGCGCGGGCTTTCTCTTGCCACATCTTCAACCACATGGCGGTAGCGGTCGCGGGTAGCAAAATCCTGACGTGCGTGTGTGCCTGTCGGATCCTCTCGCAGTATTCGTTCAACGACGCTGAGTGACTCGACAAAACTCTTCCAATCTGTGGCACCGATAAAGCGCAGACTGCCGATGCTATTGGCTATAGAGACCTGGTTGGATGCCGCTGTTCGGCTGGCGGCCTGGGACAACTGGCTTGCTGTCACGCCCTGTTCGTGCAGTTTTTGTTCGACCCACGCCTGTACAAAAGCCATGGTGTGCCCCTGCACCTGAAGCCGGGCGTAGAACTCCTCCACGAACGGAGCCGTCAGAGGCACGTCGGCATGGGCAAACTCGGCCAGCAAATGAACCAGGCGCCGGGGCTCGGTTTCGGCCGTTGTGAGCATGCGGTCCGCCCAGCTTATGGCTACATCGAGATCTTCGCGCCGTCGCGCGATACGAACGGCCACACGCCGGAGGTTTTCCAGCAGTGCCAACTGAAGCATGATCGGGAAGGCCCACAACTCGCCGAGTTTCAGCGGTTCGGCGCTTTGATAGGCGGCAACGAACTGGGTGGTATTTTCGATATCCACGCGACCGTCCATGTGCGAAATCAAGTCGAGGGCAAGATCGTAGATGCGTGGAAAACCGGCAGATGGGCCAGCCGCTAGCCTCGGTAACTGCCGGCTGTAGCCATGGGGAAGGTGCCTGCGTGCCAGATTAATCTGTTGTTCGATGAGATAAAAATTGTCGAGGAGCCAAGCCTCTGATGGCACGATTCTCTGCCCGGGCGTGACGGCGGCGGTCACTACCTCATAGGCCGCCATCAGCACACGCGCATTGTCTGCCAGCCTTGGCAGAAGCCGGTCCGGTCCCGGATGCGGATCAATTCCATGCCGAGCGGCCAAGGTAACGGCGTGGCGCTTGAGTTGCTCTATGCTAAACAGCTCCAAACGCAGCAGCTCAGGGCCCTGTTCATCGAACGGATTATTCAACGTGCGTGCCATATACCCGAACCCTCTTATGCCTACGGCATCCGACAGCAACAAACCCATTGTCTGAGCAATGAGTTAACATTCGGGAAGCGCTTTACAATAATAGCTTAATCTGCTGATCGTAGTTGTCGGTACGCTATCGAACACAGGGCAGCAGAGGCCATCGCACGTATCACCTGCCTCAAGTGACACTGGGCGCCATCACATTTCTTCATGAACCTGGCCATAGGCCAGCATCGCGAACAAACCTGTACCGCCGAGAATGTTGCCAATGAGCACCGGGGAAATATAGTAGATCAACGCGGTAAAGATGTTCATGTCCCCGTTGAACACCAG
>LAZR01001211.1_pt1 | contig 16742 bp, 10 predicted proteins | sample 329461 | NCBI WGS metagenome assembly LAZR01 (sample SAMN03002196, study PRJNA259156) | marine sediment metagenome | biome: sea floor; feature: Hydrothermal impacted sediments; material: marine sediment; isolation source: Loki non-amplified sample from Loki's castle hydrothermal vent sediment ...
TTGAGCAGTTGGGAGATTTCTGCCGGCGGCTTCTGATCTGTAAACACGTGATCTGCCTGGGTAATGCTGCCCAGTCTGACCATGGCGTTGCGGCCAAATTTAGAGTGGTCGGCGGCGAGCAATACTTTATTGGAGTTGGCTATAATAGCCTGAGCAACACGGACTTCCCGGTAATCGAAGTCGAGCAGTGAGCCGTCGTTGTGAATGCCGCTGATGCCGATGATGCCAAAGTCCATCTTGAATTGATTGATAAAATCACGAGTGGCTTCGCCGACAATGCCCCCGTCGCGGTTCCGGACTTCTCCACCCGCAATAATCACGTGAAAATCTTCCTTTGCGGAGAGAATAGAGGCAACGTGCAGGTTGTTTGTCACAATTTGCAAATTGTTCTTTTCAAGCAGGGCTTTGGCGATGGTTTCGGTGGTGGTGCCGATGTTAATGAACACGGACGAATTATCCGGAATCAGCTCGACCATGGCTTCGGCAATACGTTCTTTTGCTTCCAGGTCCATGATTTTTCTGGCTTGGTAGGCCGTGTTTACAGTGCTAGAGTCGATCCCGGCGCCGCCATGATGCCGTCGGAGTTTCTTCTCTTTTGCGAGTTCATTGAGATCTCTGCGGATTGTCTGGGGCGTAACCTTGAATTGGTCTACAAGCTGCTCGGTCGTCACGAAACCGTTCTGTTGGATCAGTTCCATGATCAGATCCTGTCGCCGCCTTTGTGCCATATTCAGTTACCTCCACCGTTTTCTTTGTTCTCAACCGAAATAATGAGCGTTTGTAATCGCCATGAAATCCCAGTTTAGTCTTTTTCGACGTTTTATGCAGTTTTTTGAGTGAGTTACCTGTTCGTTGCTTTGCGTCGATCTCGAAACTTCTTGGCATTCATGTTCAAAAAAGTAAAAATACGAACAAATAAGAAAGCGAGGATGAAAATAAATGAGCCAATACCTACTTTCCATCGACCAGGGAACCACGAGTTCCCGGGCCATATTATTTGATTTGAAAGGCAACATTCACGCGGTCCGTCAGAAGGAATTTCCACAACAATTTCCGAAGAGCGGCTGGGTAGAGCATGATCCTGACGATATCTGGTCGTCGGTAAAACACACCTGCGATCTGGTGATGAAAGAAGAGTGCAAGGAAGGTGACGAGGTGATCGCTGTGGGCATTACCAATCAGCGCGAAACCACCATCGTCTGGGACAGAAAAACCGGCAAACCGGTTTACAACGCGATCGTCTGGCAGGACCGGCGAACCGCTTCCTATTGTAAGTCACTCAAAGGCGCGAGCCATGAGCCCGGCGTTCACAGCAAAACCGGTTTGCTGATTGATCCCTACTTCTCTGCCACCAAAATCCGATGGATTCTGGATAATGTACCCGGCACGCGCCAGCGCGCCGAACGCGGTGAGCTGGCCTTCGGCACAGTGGACACGTTTCTGCTCTGGCACCTGACCGGAGGGACGAAGCACAGAACAGACGCCACGAACGCAAGCCGAACGCTGCTGTTCAATATTCATACCCAACAGTGGGATCCGGAGCTGCTTGAATTGTTTGGCATTCCGGAGTCGCTGTTGCCCGAGGTTATGGATTCGTCTGACGATTTCGGAAAAATTACCGAAGGCGGCGCACTCAACGGCGTGTCGGTATTAGGCGTGGCGGGCGATCAGCAGGCAGCGCTGTTTGGTCAGACCTGTTTTGATGTTGGCATGGCCAAAAGCACCTATGGAACCGGTTGCTTTTTGATGCTCAATACAGGCGATAAGGCTCTGCGTTCGGAGCACAGACTGCTGACCACCGTTGCATACCGTTTAAACGGCAAGCCGACCTACGCAATAGAGGGCAGCATCTTTATTGCCGGCGCCACTATTCAGTGGTTGCGAGATGGCCTCCAGTTAATTCAGGACGCGAGTGAGACTGAACCTATGGCTGAGGGTACGCCGGTAGATCATGGCGTTTATCTGGTGCCTGCGTTCACCGGCCTGGGCGCTCCCTACTGGGATCCAAACGCACGAGGGGCGATTTTTGGCTTGACCAGAGACACGGGCATCAAGGAAATCGTAACCGCCGGCCTGCAGTCGGTGTGTTATCAAACCAAAGACCTCCAAAAGGCGATGGAGAGGGATGGAATTCGGCCGATTAACTTACGGGTTGACGGCGGTATGGTCGCCAATAACTGGGTGCTTCAGTTTTTGGCGGACATCCTTGGCGCGCGGGTAGACAGACCGTCGATTGTGGAAACAACGGCCTTGGGTGTGGCTTACCTGGCGGGGCTTAAAGCCGGCGTTTATGAATCGCTGGAAGAACTTGCAGGTTTGTGGCGTTGCGACCGAAGCTTTCAGCCCGTCATGACAAAGGAGAAGCGCGACGAGCTATACGAAGGCTGGATTCAGGCCGTACAGAAGCTCTGAACCCATTCCTTAGCACACCTGCTGGCCACATCAGGCATCAGGGGTGCTGGATTAACGAATACCCAGTTCCCTGAGTCGCTTGTAAAGCGTGTTTCGGCTGATGGACAACTCTCTGGAAGCGTTCGATACGTTGCCTTTGCACATGTGGTAAACCCTCAGCGTATGGGCGAGTTTGTCATTACTGTCGCTTTTACGTTGAGTGCCAGCCTTTGAAGGTGCTTGTTCAACCCGGTCGGGCGGTTCGATACTGTCTGTCTTGGAGGCGGGGCTGAATGCTGTGGAGTCAAATTCGGCCAGGAAATCCGTCGGCAAGTGCCATATTTGAACGTTCTCACCGTCTGCGATAGCGATAGCCACTCTTAATACGTTAACCAATTGGCGGATATTGCCTGGCCAGGGATGGTTGTCCAGTGCAGAAAGCACCCGTGGTGACAGAGTTTCGGTTTGCACCGGGTCACGGTGCTGACGGTAGATGTGTTGAATGAGATTGCGTTTGTCCGTGCGGTTTCTAAGCGCAGGTAACTCAATGCAAAGCCCGTTGATTCGATAGTACAGGTCGGCCCGGAACTGTCCGGATTCGATACTGGCTGACGGAGAGCGATTGGTTGCAGTGATCAGAAGAATATCCACGGGAACGCTCTCGGTAGCGCCTACCGGAGTGACCACTCGTTCCTGCAGCACACGAAGCAATCTTGATTGCGCAGACAACGGCATTTCGCCAATTTCATCAAGAAACAACATCCCTTTATGAGCCTTTCGGATAAAGCCGAGCGAGCCTTGCGCGCGTGCGCCGGTAAAGGCCCCTGGTTCATAGCCGAATAATTCCGATTCCACCAGTTCGGGTGGTATGGCAGCGCAGTTTACCGCCACCAGCGGTTGATTCCGGCGGTGGGTTGCCCGGTGTAGCGCGTTGACCAGTACTTCCTTGCCAACGCCGGTTTCACCGGTTATTAAAACCGGAACGCCCCGTTCAAGCACTTTCAGGCTCTGCTCAGCACAGCGACGCACGGCGGCGTCCCCGTATTCGAGACCGGCAAACCCGGTTGGCTCCTCGTGGTTTGCAGATACTGGCTCGCTGGCAGTCATTTCAAGCGACGCCTTGGCAACAGTGGAAGGCCTTTTCAGTCGAGCGCTAAGCCGAACTTTGCTTCTGGTCGTCAGTTGCATGGGAGTGTGTTCGGCATGCCCCAGTATATGATTTCGATGGGTAGTAAAAAGATCATCGAGTATAGCGTCAGACGTCTGGGTGCCCAGCAACTGGTCCGCCCGCTGATTGCTGGCAATAACCTGACCCGAATCATCGCAAATAAGAATACCCGACCAGGGGCTGTCGAAATTGTCGGCGGTGGTGTTAAGCGTGAGCTGAAAATAATCTGCCGCAAACTGCCGGTTGAGTAGCCGGTTTTCAACTGACTGACTGAGCAGTCGCACCATGCCAAGGGTGTGGGCCTGGGGCAGATAGGCATCGCTGAAGACACTTAACACACCGGTAAGCTGTTTGCGGGTATCGAAGATAGGCGCGGCTGAGCCAATGATGCTTCGATGCAGTTTGAGGAAGTGTTCGTTGCGTTGTATTTGCACCGCTCTTCCGGTGGCAATGGCCGTGCCTATGGCGTTGGTGCCGCACTGCTGCTCTCGCCAGTTTGAGCCTTCCTGAAACCAGGGCTTCAGCCGAGTTTCAGTGATGCGCGTGTCGCCCCAACTTTTCAGAACGGTCGCATTCTGGTCCGCCAGAAGAATCAGGCACCGGCTGTTGGAGAGCACGTTTCTGTAATAGGGAAGTACTTCCGCTTCCGTGCTCGAAAGCAATTCTTCGTATTGACGCGCCAGATCCTCCAGTTGCAATGAATTAGCCGCTATGGCGACTGGTTCATATGCGTGATCAAGGCCGTAAGCGATGCAACGGTCCCAGGATTTCGCGACGTCACTTCTGTCCTCCAGGTGTTTTTTCTTCCGCATCAGGCCGTGTCTCTGTGTTCGTTTTGTTTTTTTACAACGCTGATAAACGCCATTAAGTGTTCAATAAGGAGTCTGATTGTGTTCAATAATCGGTGCCAAGGCTGTTCAAGTCAATGTTCAAAGTGAACAAAGTATTGTTAAGCGAACATGTTAATTTTCGGTTTAGAAATTTTTAAAAATAAAATAGCCTTTAAAAACAATGTAATAATGGTTTTTACGTATGCGGTCGGTAATATTGGTATAAGCTTTGCGTTGAGTGATTCGATATAGAAATTTCGGATGTTCGGTTTTGGGTCCGATTTTGTTCCACAAGAACAACAAGGAATGCTTATGTCCTTAACACTGGAGAACGTCTCCAACACGGTCGACGGCGTAGACTACGTGCGGGATGCCAACCTTACTTTCGAGGCTGGCTCCTTCAACGTGTTGCTTGGCCGCACGTTGGCAGGCAAAACCTCAATGATGCGATTGATGGCCGGCCTTGATAAGCCGACGAAAGGCCGCCTGCTTTATAAGGGAGAGGATGTTACCGGGAAAAACGTACAGAGCCGGAACATCTCGATGATTTATCAACAGTTCATTAACTACCCCACGCTCACGGTTTACGAGAATATTGCCTCGCCGCTGCGCCTGGCAAAAATGCCAGCGTCGGAAATTGACCGCCGGGTAAAAGAAACCGCGTCGATGTTGCAGATTGAACCACTGTTGAAGCGTTATCCACTGGAGCTTTCCGGTGGGCAGCAGCAGCGCACGGCCATGGCTCGCGCACTTGTTAAAGATGCCACCCTGGTGCTTTTTGACGAGCCCCTTGTGAATCTCGATTACAAGCTGAGGGAAGAGCTTCGGGCAGAACTGCGTGATCTGTTTCAAGAGCGCCAGTGCATTGCCGTTTACGCAACAACCGAGGCTAATGAAGCGCTCGCACTGGGCGGTACAACCACCTTGTTGCATGAGGGCAGTGTTATTCAGAGCGGCCCGGTTATGGATGTCTATCGTGCGCCGGTTAACACGCTGGCGGCGCAATTGTTCAGCGAACCTCCCATGAACATGATCCGGGGGCGAGTGACGGATACGGAAGTCACGTTTGATGAATATTCTCATCACGCACTGACCCAGGAATTAGCGGCATTAAGTCCGGGCGATTACTGGTTCGGAATTCGTCCCAGCCACATTGCACTGGTTCCGGCCAACGATGACGACCTGGAGATGTCCATGGAGGTTGCGCTCAGTGAAATCAGCGGTTCCGAGACCTTCATGCACGTTGAGAACAGCCATTTCGAGATGGTGACGCAGTTGATGGGGGTTCATCAATACCGTACAGGTGCGCCCGTTAAGGTGTATCTGCCGATCAACAAATTGTTCGTTTTCGATAATGATGAGCGTCTGGTGCATACACCATCCCGGATTTCAGGAGGAGCTGTCTGATGGCCGAAATTCAATTGAAATCTCTGGCACACAGTTATAGCGATTCGCCAACCGGACCGGATGATTACGCTATTCGCCAGCTTGACCACGTTTGGCATAAAGGCGGTGCTTATGCGCTGCTGGGGCCTTCAGGATGTGGCAAAAGCACAATGCTGAACATCATCTCCGGACTTATTCAACCTTCGGAAGGGGAGGTGCTGTTTGACGGGAAACGCGTAAACGAACTGTCACCCCGCGACAGAAACATCGCACAGGTTTTCCAGTTTCCCGTTATTTACGACTCGATGACGGTATACGAAAACCTGGCATTCCCCCTCAAAAACAACAAGGTTCCTGCTGACAGAATTAAAACTCGTGTTCAGGAAATTGCAGAAGTTCTTGAAATTGAGGACAAGCTTCACAAAAAAGCCAAGAACCTGACGGCTGATGAGAAGCAGAAGGTTTCTATGGGCCGAGGCCTTGTGCGTGAAGATGTATCAGCGATCCTGTTCGACGAGCCATTAACGGTTATCGACCCTCAGTTGAAATGGAAATTGCGCCGTAAACTCAAACAGATCCACGAGCAGTTTGACATCACCATGGTGTACGTCACTCACGATCAGCTCGAAGCCTCGACTTTCGCCGATAAGATAGCGGTGATGTACGGCGGTCAGGTTGTTCAGTTTGGTACCCCTACGGAGCTTTTCGAGGCGCCAAACCACACATTTGTTGGCTATTTTATCGGAAGCCCGGGGATGAACCTCGTTGAAGTGGAGCGCTGTGCCGGCGGTGTTTGTTTCGACTCCACTGTTGTGCCTCTGGAGCCCTGGCAGGCTGACTTACTCGAACGGATGACGTCCACCAACGTAAAAATCGGTATACGCCCTGAATTCATTGAGGTTTCGGCGATTTCATCAGACGACACCTATGAGTCAGAAGTTCTGGATGTGGAAGATCTCGGCACCTACAAGATCGTTACTGTTCGACTCGCCAATCAAGAGATGAAGGTGCGCCAGAACGAAGAATTTGAAGCCGATCTTGGCAGCCAGATACATCTTTCGTTTCCGAAACAATGGCTGATGTTGTATGTGGACGAATTCCTGATACAGGAGCAACAGCGATGAACAAAATCTCCGATAATCGTGCCTGGTGGCTTGTGCTGCCGGTATTCCTTCTGGTGGCCTTCTCGGCGCTGATTCCACTGATGACGGTGGTCAACTACTCGGTTCAGGATATTTTCGGCCCGGGTCAGGCTTTCTTTGTTGGCACTGAATGGTTCAAGAGCATTCTCGCGGATCAAAGACTTCAGGATTCACTGATTCGACAGTTTGTGTTCTCGGGTTTTGTGTTGCTGATTCAGATTCCACTGGGTATTGGCGTGGCCTTGATGATGCCAAAGTCCGGAATAAAAGGCTCTCTGTGCCTTATTTTGATTGCTATTCCGTTGCTCATCCCCTGGAACGTGGTCGGTACCATTTGGCAGATATTTGCCCGCGGCGACATTGGTTTGTTCGGTTGGGGTATTAATCAGCTCGGTATTGATTACAACTACACGGGCGACACTCTGGATGCCTGGCTGACGGTGCTGTTGATGGACGTCTGGCATTGGACGCCGCTGGTTGCGTTGCTTTGTTACTCCGGCCTGCGCGCCATTCCTGAGGCCTTCTATCAGGCGGCTGAAATTGATCGGGCGTCAAAATGGGCGGTATTCCGGTATATCCAGCTACCGCGCCTGAAAAGCGTGTTAATCATTGCGGTGCTGCTGCGATTTATGGACAGCTTCATGATCTACATCGAGCCGTTCGTTCTCACGGGTGGCGGTCCGGGAAGCTCCACAACGTTCCTGAGCCAGACGCTGACAACCATGGCAATAGGCCAGTTTGATCTTGGGCGTGCCGCGGCATTTTCTTTGATCTACTTCCTGATCGTATTGCTGATTTCCTGGTTGTTCTTCACCGCCATTACTCAAGCCGACAAAGAAAAATAAGGAGAGTGGGATGAGACAAACACGTTCCAAGAATATCGGGATTATAATTTATATCCTGCTGCTTCTGACGCCGGTTTACTGGTTGTTGAATATGTCGTTCAAAACCAATCGTGAGATCCTTGGTGGGCTCACATTCTGGCCAAAGAACTTCACGCTGGATAACTACGTGGTGATCTTCACGGATCCAAGTTGGTACAACGGCTACCTCAACTCAATGGCGTATGTGTCCATTAACGTGGTCATTACCCTTCTGGTTGCGCTGCCGGCGGCCTATGCGTTTAGCCGATACAAGTTTGCCGGCGACAAGCATCTTTTCTTCTGGCTGCTCAGTAACCGGATGGCTCCGCCGGCCGTTTTCCTGCTGCCATTCTTCCAGTTGTATTCATCGATCGGCCTTTTCGATACCTACATAGCCGTTGCCTTGGCGCACTGCCTGTTTAACGTGCCCTTGGCGGTATGGATACTCGAAGGCTTTATGAAAGGTGTGCCGCGGGAATACGATGAAATGGCTTATATTGATGGCTATAGTTTTCCGAAGTTCTTTATCAAGGTGTTTTTGCCGATGATCCGCTCCGGTATAGGCGTGACAGCGTTCTTCGCGTTCATGTTTTCCTGGGTAGAGCTGCTTTTGGCCAGAACGCTCACCTCTGTAGACGCTCAGCCTATCGGGGCAATCATGACCCGGACAATCGGAGCGAGTGGTATTGATTGGGGTCTGCTGGCGGCTGCCGGCGTGCTGACCATTATTCCCGGAGTTCTGGTGATCTGGTTCGTTCGCAACCACGTGGCCAAAGGCTTCGCTCTCGGACGCGTATAAGGAGAATTCGTATGATTGCCTGGATGAACTGGACACCCACTGTAGTTGTTTTCTTTGCCGTTATCGCGATGATTCTCGCGGTAATGACGGTTTACGAAGTTGTTTCTCCTTGCACCGAGCGTAAAGGATTTCTGCCCATCGAGACGACCCGCGGAGACAGGCTGTTCATTGGGCTATTGTCTGCTGCGTATATACATCTGGTGTTCCTTGCAGTGAGCGATATCACACTCTGGGTTGCGCTGGCGGTCTCTGTTTGCTGGCTTCTGATTCTGCTTCGCTGGGGTTGAAGAAGGGGGAACGGTCGCGGTTGTATGAGCGCTCCCGAAAATATTTTATGAAAAGGTTGTAAAGAATTCGAAAACGAACTATTTTTTAGTTAATGATCGCAAACGATCATTAAGCGTTTCTCGGACAGACAAGATTTCAAGGCTCAAGTGCTGTAACAAGCCCAAACGGAGCGCAGTGATTCTTCGCCCCATTCATAAAAAAGTAACGAGGTTGGATATGTTCAAAAACAACAAATATCCGAAGACCCTGATGCTGAGCGCTGCAATCGGCGCGATCAGCATGGGCGTGAGCTTGCAGGCCAGTGCTGATCAGTACTCGGACGCAGCCGAAAAATGGGTAAATAATTCGTTCGAAAGATCTACCCTTAGCGAAAAAGAGCAGATGCAGGAAATGGCTTGGTTTACCAAGGCGGCGAAGCAGTTTCGTGGCATGGAAATCAACGTTGTGTCTGAGACTCTCGCGACACACGAATATGAATCGAACGTGCTTGCCAAGGCGTTTGCCGAAATCACCGGGATCAAGGTTAATCACACACTGATCCAGGAAGGCGACGTCATCGAGAAGCTTCAGACTCAAATGCAGTCTGGACGTAACATCTACGACGCTTACGTAAATGACTCCGATTTGATCGGTACACACTTCAGATACGGTAAGGTCGTCGCGATTGACGACATGATCGCCGGTGACGGTAAAGACTTTACCCTGCCGACTCTGGATCTGGACGATTTCATTGGTCTCGATTTCACCACAGGGCCTGACGGTAAGCTTTATCAGCTGCCAACTCAGCAGTTTGCCAACCTTTACTGGTTCCGTGCGGACTGGTTTGAGCGCGCAGACCTGAAAAAGCAATTCAAAGAAATCTACGGCTATGAGCTCGGTGTTCCAGTGAACTGGTCTGCGTATGAAGACATCGCAGAGTTCTTCACCGTGTACGTTAAAGAGATTGATGGCGAGAAAGTATACGGCCACATGGATTATGGCAAAAAGGATCCGTCTCTGGGATGGCGTTTCACTGACGCATGGTTCTCCATGGCGGGCGCAGGCGACAAAGGTTTGCCGAACGGTTTGCCCGTTGATGAGTGGGGCATTCGTGTAGAAGACTGCCACCCGGTAGGTTCCAACGTGTCACGCGGCGGCGCCACAAACGGCCCTGCGGCAGTGTACGCAACGGAAAAGTACGTCGACTGGATGGAAAAGTACGCTCCGCCTGAAGCGACGGGCATGACCTTTTCTGAATCCGGCCCGGTACCTGCGCAGGGCCACATTGCCCAGCAGATCTTCTGGTACACAGCTTTTACAGCCAGCATGATCAAAGATGGCCTGCCAGTTGTTAATGAAGATGGTTCGCCCAAGTGGCGCATGGCTCCGTCTCCACACGGACCTTACTGGGAAGAAGGCATGAAGTTGGGCTATCAGGACGTAGGTTCCTGGACGTTCATGAAGTCGACTCCTGAGAAGCGTCGTTTGGCTGCGTGGTTGTATGCACAGTTCACAGTGTCCAAAACCGTGTCTTTGGAGAAGACCATCGCAGGTTTGACTCCAATCCGTGAGTCGGATATCAACTCTGAAGAAATGACGGAAATGGCGCCGAAACTTGGCGGCCTGGTTGAGTTCTATCGGAGCCCGGCGCGTGTTCAGTGGTCGCCTACCGGCACTAACGTACCGGATTATCCGAAACTAGCTCAGCTCTGGTGGCAGTACATTGCTCAGGCAGCTAGCGGCGAAGCTACACCGCAAGAAGCGCTGGATGGTCTGGCAGATGCCCAGGATAATGTAATGGCTCGTTTGGAGCGCGCTAACGTTCAGCCCAATTGTGGTCCGAAGCTGAACAAGCCTCGCGATCCGCAGTACTGGTTGGATCAGCCGGGTGCACCTAAGCCCAAGCTGGCAAATGAAAAGCCTCAGGGCGAAACCATCGCCTATAAGGAACTGCTCAAAACATGGGATAACGCTCGCTAGAGCTGATTTCCAAAGCGCAATGCCTGCCGCAATAGGACCCTGAAGTTGCGGCAGGCCATGCACCGTTGTCACGGTGGGTTTGGCCGGTTGCTTATTTTCCCCCATTCAAGCATTTCAAGGTAAGCCCCTCCCGGGGTACACCCTGCCGGCCCTTTTTCATGCATTTTGCTCAAATAATAATGAGTGAGGGGCGAGGGCTCATAGATGTCCAGGATTTCAGTGATTCACCGGCTTTACGCCGGTTTTGCTCTTCTTTGCGTGATCATCGCGTGTTGGGGGGCTTTTAATATCTACATCATGTCTTCGTTTTCCAACACCACAACCGAACTGACGTTGGACTATTTTCCCCTTGGGGACTTGGTTCAGGAGGTCGACGCCCATCGATCGGAGGCCGGGAATCAGGCCTTGTCCGTATTGTCGGCGAGCGACCCAGACACACTTTCCACAAGACTGTCCGCCTTGAGCGCAACCGTTGCTGAACTGCTTGCTGGGACAGGCAGGATTTCATCGTTTGAACACATAGAAGCGTTTCCGGCAGTGCATTTAGGTATCAATCAGGTCCTTGAAGAAGTCGCTGTTCTTGAGTCGTCTGCAGGCCAGCTTGGTGACTATAAATCGTCGGTGTTAGCTGTTTCCGAAGCCGTGAACGAAGGGTTGTCAGCGTTTCTCGCCAACAACGCAGAAATGAAACGGGTTCTGGTTCGGGAAGGCACCGAGCCGGCTGGAGACGATATTTACATTCGCGACCTTTTCACGACAGTGATGGAGAATCTGGGAAATATTGAGCTGTTGATCATGCAAATGGTTAGTACAGAAGATGCGTCGAAACTCGACGCAGTTGTCGAGAACCTGCGGTTCAATACGCAGAATATCGAGCCGGATATCGCGGCTCTGGTTGAAGAAATTCCCAGGCTCGAAGCGCTTCCGCCCCTGGTGAGAACCTTTATGGCGGCGGTTAATCAGGAAGACGGAATCATAAGCCAGTATCTCAAATACCGGCAGAACCGGCTCAAGCTCGAAGGGTCTGCAGGTGCAATAGAGCGCGATCTGGGCGCGATTGCCGCCAACCTGGACAGTATGAGAATGGCCGTGTCAGATCGCACAACGGCGACGGTGTCCACATTAGATGAATTGGCCAGGCGTTCGGAACAGCTGGTCTACTGGTTGCTTCCATTGGTTATTTTTCTGGCTATTGCGACGTCAGTTTGGCTTGCCGGCATGATCAGCCGCCCGCTCAAAGCAACACTTTCGCATCTGGCCGGCATGGCGAAAGGTGACTATTCAAAGCGTCTCAAATTTGATGCCAGAGGGGAGTTTGTTGATCTTAAAGCATCCGTTAATCAACTGTCAGATGCGATGGCAACCGTTCTGGGTAGTCTGCAACAGGCGGGTGGTGACATTGCGGTGATTGCATCCGGGAATGCCGGATTTGCGAGGGACTTCAACGAACGTATCCGTGGCCAATCAGACGAGTTGGGGGCCATAGCGGCCGCGATGACTCAAATGGAAGCATCGGCCAGGGAGGTGGCAGGGTCTGTGCGTGAAACCCACCATCTGGTGGGCGAGATCAATGTTCAGGTTGAAGAGAATCTGGAGGCCGCCGAACGCGGAAGCCGCTGTGTTGAAGGGCTGGAAACCCAGGCTGAGCACACGGCGAGCAAACTGCAACAGCTTGAAAAAGCATCACTCGATATCGAGCGAATTACGGAAACAATAGACAGCATCGCCAACCAGACAAATTTGTTGGCACTTAACGCTGCCATCGAGTCAGCGCGTGCGGGAGAGGCCGGTCGTGGTTTTGCCGTGGTTGCCGATGAGGTGCGTAACCTCGCTCGAAAAACCACAGAAAGCACGGACACCATACGCACTCTGGTGGAGCGCCTTCAGAAAGAGGCGTCGGAATCCGTGAGCTCGATGAACAACAGCTTCGCTCAGTTGGGTGCAGTCAAATCCCTTATGATGGGGGTTTCTGAAGGTGCACAAAAAATCCGCGGTGCCATGACCCGTATTCATGAGGGCGCTGAGCAGATTCGTCACGGTATGGATGAACAGGAAGATGTGAGTCAGTCTGTTACCCGGCAGGTTAATGACATCAGTGGGTCTGCCACAGCCAGTCTCGAACAGATTGATGGTTTGGTGACTACTTGTGAGCGCCTGGAAGCGTCGGTGGCAAATATTGAAGCCCTGGCTGGGCGTTTTCGTATTCATTAAAGATATCAGAAAAAACAGATTTTCCTAATCATTACGATAACTTGCCTTCGTAATGGTTTTATTTCGCTTGATTATGTTCGTTTTCAAACATTATTATTGCATTTGTGTTCGAAAAAAATCATGCATTGGCAAACAAAAATAGTTTACAGGAGCGACGGAATGGAACAGATAAGAGCAGTCATCGCCCGGGAGATTCTGGATTCCCGCGGTTTTCCTACTGTGGAAGTAGATGTAGTGCTTCGCAACGGCGTCGTCGGGCACGGCCGTGTTCCGTCCGGCGCATCAACGGGTTCTCGCGAGGCGCTGGAGAAGCGTGACGGCGACCCCGCGAGATACAACGGCAAGGGCGTTCTGAATGCGGTAAAAGGCATCAATGAGCGTATTGCTCCAGCTCTGGAAGGCCGGGTGGTATTTGATCAACTGGCCATCGATCGGTTCATGTGTGAACTGGATGGTACTCCCAACAAGGCCGAGTTGGGCGCCAACGCAATTCTCGCCGTGTCACTGGGGTTAGCAAATGCCGCTGCAGAATATCGGCAGCAGCCTCTTTATCGTTACCTTGCGGAACTTTACGGTTGCTCAGAGCCCACGGTTCTTCCGGTTCCCATGATGAATATTATTAACGGCGGAGCTCACGCCGATAACAACGTCGACATTCAGGAATTCATGATTCAGCCGGTTGGCGCGCCGAGTTACAGCGAAGCCCTGCGAATGGGAGTTGAAACCTTTCATTCGTTGAAATCGCTGCTGAAGAAAAAAGGTCTTTCCACATCGGTGGGCGATGAAGGTGGGTTTGCGCCAAACCTGAGCTCAAGTGAAGAAGCCCTGGACCTGATTCTGGAAGCGATTGAAGGTGCAGGATACCGCCCCGGGTCAGACATCGTTCTGGCGCTCGATTGTGCCGCTTCAGAATTCTACTCCGACGGTTGTTACGATCTGAAGGGCGCAGGAAAGAAATACAATTCTGAAGAATTTTCGGATTATCTCGTGTCGCTGGCGATGCAATACCCCATTGCATCGATTGAGGACGGAATGGACGAGAACGACTGGCACGGCTGGAAGCTGTTGACCGACAAACTCGGTGAGCGTGTGCAACTGGTTGGCGACGATCTCTTTGTAACAAACACATCGCTGATTTCTGAAGGTATCAGCAAAGGCATAGCCAACTCCGTGCTTATCAAATTCAACCAGATTGGAACACTGACAGAGACGCTGAACGCCATCGGCATGGCGCAGGACGCAGGCTACACCGCCGTTATATCCCATCGCAGTGGCGAAACCGAAGACACGTTTATATCCGATCTGGCGGTAGCAACCCGCGCCGGACAAATTAAAACCGGCTCTCTGTGCCGCTCAGACCGGGTTGCCAAATACAACCAACTGCTTCGAATCGAGCAGGACCTGGGCGCCCACGCTTTTTATCCCGGGGTGGGTGCCATTCGTTGTGCGCTGGACACCTGAACGTTGCGCTTGTCAGGAGAAAAACCATGAGAAAACCGGTATTGATTGGAAACTGGAAAATGAATGGCAGTCTGCAAGCCAACCAGGCCTTGATGGTCAGGCTGCTGCCGAGGCTTCGTTTGTACCGTAAATCCGTTGACCTCGCGGTCTGTCCGCCACTTCCTTACTTGTTTCAGGTGCGGGATCTGCTGGGTTACACCGGCATTGCGCTGGGCGCGCAAAACGCCTCGGCCTTCGTATCCGGGGCTTACACCGGTGAAGTAAGCGCCACCATGCTCCAGGAAATGGGGTGTCGCTACGTATTGGTGGGGCATTCTGAGCGGAGAACACTCTACGGAGAGTCTAACCAGGAAGTCGCAGCCAGATTCCGCGCGGTGATGAACCTCGGATTGACGCCCGTACTGTGTGTGGGTGAATCCTTGGACGAGCGAGAAACGGAACAAACATCGTCGGTGGTGGAAAGCCAGATACAGGCCGTTATCGACGAGGTAGGTTTTTCTGCGTTGGCCAATGGCGTTGTGGCGTACGAGCCGGTTTGGGCAATTGGCACAGGACGAACGGCGACGCCAGAGCAGGTCTCGGTTGTCCATCAGAACATCCGGGGGTTTATTGCTGCCAATGCGCCTGAGGCTTCCCAGGATATCAGTGAGGGTTTGCGGATTATTTATGGCGGTAGCGTCAAGCCTTCGAATGCGCTCGATCTTTTTAGTCTCGCCGATGTGGACGGTGGCTTGATAGGTGGGGCATCCCTGCACGCAGAAGACTTCGGTTCTATTGCCGGGTCGCTTGCAAAGGCCTCCGGAATTCTGGAAGGCGAGTGCGAAACACACTGACGGAGGCAGACATGAAACCGGAAACAGAATCGAGCGTGGACGGCAATAAAAGCTCGAAGAACTGGGCCAAACCAGATTTTTTCCCGAACGCGGAGAACATTCCGGAAAAATTCCGGCTTGAGGGTGGGGTGTCGATAAACCAGACCTTGATCGCCGGAGAGCTTCGGGAATGGCACGGACCTTTCGCGGAAGTTCGAAGTCCGGTTTGCCTGAGAGCGGCGAAGGGCGCTGAGCCTGAGCCGGTGTTAATTGGTAAAACTCCGCTTATGGACGGCGATACCGCTCTTCAGGCGTTGGATGCTGCGGTTGCAGCCTATGGCCAAGGCAGTGGCGCCTGGCCGAGCTTCTCCGTAGCCCAGCGGATTGAACACGTAGAACAGTTTCTTACGGAGATGCGCAGCCACCGGGAGGCGGTGGTGGAACTGCTGATGTGGGAAATTGGCAAAACCCGTAAAGACGCCAGCAAAGAGTTCGACAGAACGGCGGATTATATCAGCGACACCATTCATGAATTGAAGGTCCTCGATCGGCGTTCGTCACGGTTTGAAACCGTCGGCGGCGTGGTTGCCCAGACCCGTAGATTGCCGGTTGGTGTGGCGCTGTGCATGGGACCCTACAATTATCCCCTGAACGAAACGTTCACCACGCTTATCCCGGCACTGATTATGGGCAATACCGTGGTCTTCAAACCGGCAAAATACGGAGTGCTTTTAATAGGCCCGTTACTGAAGGCCTTCCAGACATCCTTCCCACCGGGGGTCATCAACGTTATTTTCGGACGCGGCCGGGACACCATCGGCCCGTTGATGAAGAGCGGCGATGTCGATATGTTCGCGTTCATTGGTACCCATAAGGGCGCTTCAGCGCTGAAGCAGATGCACCCCAAGCCCCATCGGCTCAAAGCCGTTTTGGGACTGGATGCCAACAACCCCGCGATTGTGCTGCCAGACGCAGATCTGGATCTTGCGGTCAGCGAATGCGTTGCGGGTGCGCTTTCTTTCAACGGACAGCGCTGCACGGCGCTCAAATTGCTGCTCGTGCACGAATCCCTGGCGGAAGAATTTGTGTCGCGGGTTTCAACTGCGGTAAACGACTTGGTCGCCGGCATGCCTTGGGAAACGGACGTATCACTAACCCCTTTGCCCGAACCTGGGAAAGTGACCTATCTTCGATCGTTGGTAGACAATGCCGAAGCCAACGGCGCAACGATCGCGAACGAGGGCGGGGGGCAGGTAAACGGTACGTATTTCCATCCTGCGGTGCTTTACCCCATAACCACCGAGATGCGGGTTTACCGTGAAGAACAATTCGGACCGCTGATTCCCGTGGTGGCGTTTCGCGATGAGGCGGAGGTGATTCGCCACGTAAGAGATTCCGAGTTCGGTCAACAGCTCAGCATTTTTGGTACAGA
>LAZR01001212.1_pt1 | contig 16740 bp, 16 predicted proteins | sample 329461 | NCBI WGS metagenome assembly LAZR01 (sample SAMN03002196, study PRJNA259156) | marine sediment metagenome | biome: sea floor; feature: Hydrothermal impacted sediments; material: marine sediment; isolation source: Loki non-amplified sample from Loki's castle hydrothermal vent sediment ...
GATTGTTTATTTTTCTTCTTGTTCCCTGTTGTGCATCTTCCAGTGAGGCATGGAATGGAGGGTTGCAAATCGTAGCATCAACTTTATCTTCTATGGCTAAAATATTTTTAAAAAAGTGTTTTGGATTGGTTTGTAATATGCAGCTTATATTATCTGACAATACTGTATTGGCATTGATAATCTGCTGAGCCGCTGCAATTGATGTAGGATTAATGTCAGAACCTATAAATCTCCAACCGTATTCTACTGTTCCGATGATGGGATAGATACAACTGGATCCAATTCCGATATCTAAACAAGTGATTTTGGTTCCTGTTGGGATATCTTGGAGAATGTTTCCACTTAGTAGGTCGGCAACTTGATGTATATAATCGGCGCGACCGGGTATAGGTGGGCATAGGTTTTCGTTAGGGAATTCCCAGTATTTTATACCGTAATACTGATTAAGTAAAGCTTTGTTCAGTAATTTAACGGCAACCGGATTTGCAAAATTTATAGTTTCTGCGCCAAACTTATTTATCGCGATGTGGTTTTTCAGTTCAGGAACGACCGTTTTCAGTGCCTCCAAGTCATATCGTTCTCGATTTTTGTTTCGAGGATGCAATCTTGATTTGAGGTGCGGGTTTTTCTTTGTCGGCATTATATTCGATATTTTCAAATGTAAAGAGAAAATAGTATAGTTGCCTCGAGGGTTAATATTAATAGTGCTATTGAGAATTTAGTTGTTTAGATTGGCTTCCATTTGAAAGCACTATTTTTGGAAAACAATCTAGCTTATCCTTGTTGTTTTAAGTTTAGAAGGGAAAGTATCTTGTTCCATAAATCCATTTAAAGTAATTGCGTTGTTATACTGTTGAAATTTTCTAGTTTGAGTTGAGTTTTGAAATCAGTTTTCCCTATTATTACAGAAGACAAAGTATTCTTAGAATACAAGACAACTAATGCTTATTAAATTCTTCCGCCATAAAATGGGTACTGAAGGCTTTAATCTCATTTCGTGCCTTTTCAAATGCTGCGTGTCTTATTTCTTCTGACCCAGTTACTTTTGAAGGGTCAAAAAAGTTTTGGTGTATGCGCTTCGCATTTGGTGCGGGAATGTAGGGGCAGTTATCTTTGGCATGGTCGCATACCGTAATAATATAATCCCAAGCGACTCCGTCATATTCCTCAACTAAATTTGAAGAATGACGGCTAATATCGATACCGCCTTCTTTCATAATAGCCACCGCTCCAAGATTTAGCCCATGCGTTTCGATACCTGCACTGTAGATCTTGGCCAGACCATTTAATTTTTTAAGATAACCGTGTGCCATTTGGCTCCTACAAGAATTGCCGGTGCAGAGTACAAGTATATTCTTCATATTCTTAATTGAGAGTATAGCAGTAATTTTTTCCCTACCTCGCTAATTTTTATTAATCTATTCCAATAGTTGTGCTGCGGCGCTCAAAGAGAAGATTGTCTTTCCAAACACCGTGTAGTTTGCCGACCTTTTCGCGCTTTCCGATATATCGAAAACCCATTTTTTCGTGTAACCGGATGCTTCCTTTATTTTCGGGAAAGATTCCGGATTGTAAAGTCCATAGGGCCTCTTTTTCACTTAGCTGAATTAGCGTATCCAACAATAATTGGCCCACGCCCTTTTTCCAAGCATTTTTCCCGACATAAACGCTGACTTCGGCCACTCCGCCGTAGACGCATCTGCTCGAAACAGGGGATAATGCCGCCCACCCCAAAACCTTATTTTTAGCGGTGGCCACTATTCTGCATGATTGCATATGGGCCCTATCCCAAGCCTCGTAGGTCGGAACTTGGGTTTCAAAGGTGGCAAAACCAGTACTCATCCCTTCTTCATAGATGCCTGCCACCTCCTTCCAATCGTCAAAATTCATTGGTCTTATCTGAATTTCTGTATCCGTTTGAAGCATTACATATATTATGTAGTGTTATACATTAGCAACATCCACCGCCGGGTGTACATTCAGCATTCGAAGCTTTTACAGGTTCGGATGTTATGCCACAGGTCTCTTTTGCCTTACAATCCGTCTTTTCTACGCCTAATTTCATAATTATTGCATCTTTATCGACGATAATATCGTTGACGAATAGCTGAGCCGTATGAAAGTTGGGGTTACTGTATTCAAATTTGACTTCGACATCTTTTTCCATTGGTTTAATCCGGTCTACTTTACGTAAAATACCTAAAGCTTTCTCGGCGGACATATAGTGGTCGGTTTGTTCTTTCGGATCTTCCCAAAGTTGGATTACGGTCTCCTTCCAAAAATCGGTACCTGCACCACAATCTACGGCATCAACGGTAACGTTCTTTATCTCAGTGATATGATATCCAGGGGCGACGAACTTTCCCGAACGATATTCGAAAAGCAGCTTCTTATTTGGTTGTTCTTTTAAGATTGATAAAAATTCTTTTGTTTTCATACGTTATTAATTTAAATCGTCTGATTATATGTTAGCAACAGTTTTGGGTGATTCCTCCAAAGAAATCTTGGAAGATGGTTTGCAATTCTTTCCATCTTTCTTTATCAATGCAATAGCATAGGTTCTTACCTTCGAAAGTACCTTTAAGCAATCCTATTTTTTTGATTTCATTCAAATGTTGTGAAATTGTGGGTTGTGCTAACCCAATTTCAGCTACCAAATCGTTGCAGATGCAATGTTCCTGTTTGCTAATATGATTGAGTATAGCTATTCGGGCAGGATGAGCTAACACTTTAGCAGCTGCAGCCAAGTCAATTTGTAGTACGGTGAATATTTCCGTTTTCGTCGCTCCCATTATTAAAAGAATTACTGCTATTTTGGATAAAAGATGTTTAACACTATGGCCAAGATTTGATTGTTACGTTCTAATATACCGATTGTACATCAATAGCATAGTTAATTACTAGAAAATTAAAATGTAATATTGCAATATTACGATAATACCCCGTAACAAAAAAGCCAGAAGCTTAATATTCTGACTTTTAAATATCGGTAATAGATTAAAACCAAGGTTTACGGCCTACTTGGTAGATATTGTAAAACTCTTCGTCTGTTTTGGTCAAATATATAATTCCTTCAATAACACCAATGATCCACACGGCGGAAGCTGCCATTCCACAAGTAATAGCTCCAAGCCCTATAGTAACTACCAACATGATAATGCCTTCTTTGGTATATCCCAATATAAACTTATGAATTCCAAATCCCCCTAAAACTATAGCAAGAATACCGGCTAAGACTTTTTTATTCTCTCCTCCAACTCCGCTAAAAGCCTCTTTAGCGCCTTCCCTCAACTCGTTCGCCGTCTTTTTGGCTCCCTCCCCAAAATCATTTGCAGCTTTTTTGCTGTCACCGGCAAAACCTTTGGTCGATTCTTTGGCTTTTTTGAATTCTTCCTGTGCCCTGTCACCAAAGTCTTTTGCTGACTTCTTTGTGTCGTCGGAAAAACTTTTACTCGACTCTTTGCCCTTTTCGAAACCTTCATTGGCTTTTTTACCAAATTCACTTGATTTCTTATTCCCTTTATCGAAAGACCCTTCCGAGCCCTTTCCGAATTTTTTCTCCTCGTCTGACATATCTAGTTTTTAGGTGGTTATAATAGGATAGCTAAATGTAGCGAATTATACAATATCAACGAAATCATGTATTTGCGTCTTTAGTAGTCCAATATTTCGAGGTAGGACTGAATTAAACGGATATAACTTTTCCCCATATCCAATTTGCACTTTCAGTGTTTTGGTTATTATTTGACAAACCAGTTGTAAAGCTTCTCGTCTACGTAAACACCCATATGATAGATGGCGATACTTGTTTTCTTAGAAACTAAATGCATAAATGGAAGTGGGGTTCGGGTGCTCAGTAATAGCCTTTATATTATAATGAATGCGTTACCACATATCGCAACATGCCACAACTTATTTGCTCTTCGAATTCATTGGGAATATTCTGAAGAATACAGGCTCTTATTCTTGAAACCGCCTCTTTTCTTACGGGTGGCAGTTGTTGCTAATATACCTCTTGAATTTGAGTGATAGGTCATGAGTTCATATTTTAGGAACAGCTAACAAGGTTAGTAAAACTCGGCTTTAATTTTATTTACAATAGTTTGCGCCAGTTTTTCAAGGCTTTCAACTGTCCAACCTGCAACGTGCGGAGAAAGAATGACATTATCGGCTTTGATTAGATAATAAAAAGCCTCTGGCAAATTTCCATCGGTGAACATATTTTCAAAAGACGACTTTTCATATTCCAAAACATCTAGTCCGGCACCTAAGATTTTCCCTGATTTTAGAGCAGCGACCAAATCTTCTGTAACAACACATTTGCCACGCGCCGTATTCAAAAGCCAAAACGGATTTCTAAAATTATGTATGAATTCGGTATCTATCATGGCGATGGTTCGCTCCGTCTGCGGAACGTGCAGGCTTAAGACATCGATTCGGCTTTGAAGTTCCATAATGCCTACTTGACGTGCGTTTTCGTCCCCGACCCCACCTTTTATATCGTAGCAGATGACCTCATCGACATCGAAACCTCTCAGTTTTTTGGCAAAGGCTTTGCCCATATTTCCGTAGCCGATAATACCAATAATTTTTCCCTCAAGTTCGACGCCCCGGTTGCCTTCACGGTCCCATTTTCCCGAACGAACCTCCCGGTCAGCTTTGTTCAGATTATTGAACAGGGATAACAACATACCTAAAGCGTGTTCACCCACGGCATTGCGATTGCCTTCAGGTGCGGCGGCTAAAAAGATACCATTGGCCTCGGCGTGCCTTACGTCGATATTCTCAAGACCAGCGCCCAAACGACCTATGAATTTCAGGTTGGTAGCCTTTTTCAAAAACTCATTATCAATACTAAACCTACTTCGAATGATCAGTCCATCATATCTATTGATTTTCTGTTCGATTTCTTGCTTTGACGACGTATAGTCTTCATCGTTTTGAAAGCCTAGCTCGGCAAATTGTGCGATGATTAACGGATGATTTTTATCTACGTGTAATATCTTCATGTATTTATAACTTCGGATAGTTGGTTTGTGTCAGTTCATGCGTCACCCCACCGGTATGGGCCGTGTTCAGTTTTTCAAACAATAAAATTTCTACTTCTTCGCCGTTTCTTGTCGACGGGCAATGTTCAACGCCTTTTGGCACAACAATGATTTCACCCTCCCGAACGGTTTCCGTTCGATCACGGAACTGCATGTATAAGGTACCCTTCAATACCTGAAAAAGTTCATCTTCGTTCTCGTGGGCATGCCAAACGAACTCGCCCTGAACTTTAGCGAGAAGTACTTGCATATCATCAACAATAGCTATCTGTTGCGGATGCCATTGATCAGCAAAAGCGGCTTGTTTTTGTTTTAAGTTAATGGGCTTCATAGAAATGGGGACTTTTGCTGTGTGGGGTTAAATATACAAAGATTTCTTTTCCAAGAAACGCGGTTAATCACGACTGCAAAAGGCTCAAAGTACCATTAGGTTACACCCCCTGATATCTGAATTGTCGAATCGGCCGAGTATCTCGAAACTGCCATCTTCATGCATTTTGCCTAAATCTTGGGTAGCGATAAAGGCGCAAGAATTAACATTGGCCAAGTCGATAATGTTTATGCCTCCGGTCTTTTCTGTAGGCTGATACGTTAATGGGTCTTCGGTATCGCGAATCATCACCTTCATCCATGGTGGCGTTTCAAAGCTTCCATTTCCATTAGAATAGGCTTGTGATAATAGTTCTGTCATCCCATATTCCGAATGTATTTTTTCAACACCGAAGCCTGATCTTAAAACACGATGGAGCTCACTGCGAATGAGTTCTTTTCTGCGGCCCTTCATTCCGCCTGTTTCCATAATAATAGTATTATGTAGCTTCATGGGATATTTTTCCGCCATATCAAGTAATGCAAAAGATACACCGATTAACAGCGTTTTTATGCCCGCGGCCTCAAGTTGTTGCAGTTCGGTCTTTAATTCTTTTATATTATCCAGATAAAAACCACTTTTTTCGTACCCGCTCTGTTTGATAAGGGCGTCGACCATATATATTAATGAAGAACCTTGGCGTTCAAGATACGATGGAAGTAGAGCTAGTACACAATAGTCGGTTACGTTACCATAAAAATGTTGAAAGGCTTTATGAAAGCTCTGTTCATATATTCGAAGATCACTTACTAAATGTTTGCTGGTCAAATTTCCCGTTGTCCCGCTACTGGTAAATATCACCTCGCTTTTTTCACCTTGGGTTATAATTTCCCTTGATTTAAAAAAACCAATAGGTAAAAAAGGGATGTCCGTAAGTTTACGTACCTCTGTTAGTTTTGTACCTAGATAGTCGCAAAATTCACGATAGACCGGGTTTTTGGCATATTGCTTCCTAAAGATTGTTAAGGCCATTGCCTCGAATGCCGTCTTCGTTTTAATTTCAAATATTCTATCCGTATTCATATCCATCTTAAACAATCTTCCCATCGCGTAAAATCTATCAAACTTTTAACGGATGTCACGATGGCAAAAGTAGTAATAACCTATCCGAATAGAATGAACCAGGTATAAACCAACTACAATTATGTTAATCCTTTTAACCTTTAAGCACATTAACGTTAATTTTTATTAAATGAGGGCCTTTTACCCTCCAATCATTTGGCTATGCACACTAGACCCCATACATTGTGAAAATCACTTACAGTTAATGTGAGTTTTAACTAATGAGGTAGTTTAGACTTCAACAAAAACAAAAGTATGAGTCAAGTAAAAAAAGACGACACCGTAAAAGTACATTACACAGGAAAGTTAGATGACGGGCAAGTATTCGATAGCTCGGTCGAACGCGGCGAACCTTTAAAGTTCACTATGGGTCAAGGTCAGTTGATACCCGGATTTGAAGATGGTGTCATCAACATGAAAGTCAATGAAAAGAAAACGATTAACATAAGTAAGGAGAAAGCTTACGGAGAAATCCGGAAAGAGTTGGTACAAGAAGTACCTAAAAATCAGCTTCCCGAAAATATAAAGCCTGAAGTCGGTATGGGATTAACTTCCCAAACGCAAGACGGCAAAGAAATCAACCTTATCGTCAAAGATGTAAAGGATGAAACTATAGTTGTCGATGGCAATCACCCCTTGGCCGGTAAAGATTTAACTTTCGAGCTTGAAGTAGTAGAGATTCTATAGATTTTATTGGTAAAAGGAATAAAAAAGCACCCATAATAGGGTGCTTTTTTTGGTTATTGAAATCGGGTTGTTGTTTGTAATTTTCTTTTCCTTTTTTAGGATAAACAGCTACTTTCAGTTTAATTATTCCAAGCCTGTTTTTTACTGAACCGTAATTGCTATTTGACTACCAATTTTCTAGTAATTGTTTGTTGACCTTCACTAATTTGTAATACATATACTCCAGGTGCCAATCGTGAAACGTCCAGCGTTTTTCCGTTAATTTGATCTTTTAATACTACTTCGCCGAACACATCATAAACTGTAATTTCTTTATCGGCATTCGCTTGGGTAAGAATGTTCACTACACCTCCGAACGTAGGATTCGGATAAAGCTTAACTTCTGAAGTGCCTAATTTTCGCCCATTTAAAAAGTCAGCGGGCTCTTGAGCGGTTAACGTAAACGTCAACAGCAAAAACAAGCTAAAGTAAAATATTCTCATACGTAGCGATTTGGGGTCGTGAGCTCTAGATGAGTTCGTTACGTAAAATTAGCGAAAGGATTTACTTACAAGATAATAATGTTGTGAAACGTAATATTTTGTAGGTGAAGAATATAAACTACTGTATTTAATCTATTTTTATACTTCACCGAAATTGATTCCTCTATTGAATGGGGTTGGTTCAATCAAGTTTAGGATTAAAGGATTCGTAAAGCTTAAGACTCGGAATTTTAAAGTATATCTCGGTGTACTAATTTCTTTGTCTAGTACATGGAATTATTCTTGAGTTGCGATTATTACGGTATAGCTGAATAGTAAAGCTGTGAAGCAAGATTTTGTGAAGGTGATAATTCGGGTTAACACTTATTTTAAGATGAAGAAGAAGAAAAATAAGAAGGATACTAGTGGAATAGCACGGAACTATCGGACAATTAGCTTTCGTGTAGCGACTTTATTATTTTGAAAGACGCGTAGTACATAAACACCTGCATCAAGTTCTGAAATGAAAAGCTCGTCCCCCGTTATGCTGATCTCAAGTACTTGGGTTCCCAGAACATCGTAAATGGAGATTTGTTTTGTGGCATTTTCATTTGTGCTTATATACACCTTACCATCTGCCACAGGATTTGGATAGAGTTTGAACCCCTTGATTTCGCCATTTGCACTGGCGTTTTGCCCATAACTAAAAGATAAGGTTAGTAAAGCGATAACAAGGTAGAGGTGCTTCATAAGCAGTTTCGTTCAAAAAACGTACCGCAAATATAATAAATTTGCTCGAAGTCCGTTGCGGTGACTGTATTAATGGTACGAATTATAGGTTAAACAACATGTCCCTTAGGCTTTTGAAATATAATGTTGAATTGGTTTTTATGAGATTAACTCAGTTTAAATTGATAAAAGTGAATTTCGCTTTATTTTCTAAACCATTATGTGGAATCGCTAGTTTTACCTTTTTTATGGAAAGCCCGAAATGAAATAGGCCCACTAAGAGTTTTTCTAAGTGGGCCTGTGTTATAATGTCAAAATAATCTTATTTAAAAGGGGTAAATTGGTTTAGTTAATTCCAACCGTCCATCCTAATCCCCAAGTGGCAATATCCGTTTGTGTTCCGTTACCGACACCGGTAATAAAATCGCCTTCGACGGGCGTAGTAGTATTAGTTGCGGCATCACTTTCAAAATTAATGGTCACATCATCAAAAGTAACGTCCACCACATTGGATATATCATTGACAATGGCATCGGCGGTCAAAGGATCGTCAATGTTAAAACCTGTGGCATAACCCTGTAAAAAGAGATTGTTAAAAACGGCTTCAGTACCTCTGCGTAGTCGGATAGCTTCAGCACCTTGTGCAGCGCCAATACCAACTGCCGTAAAATTAGTTAATGTCGGACTAGATAAAGGGGTTGCGGCGTTATTGTCTTCATTGCCGTCAGCTTCTATCACTTTGTCAGAATCAGCGCTGGTTTTAACGTATACATCGGTTAATGAACCCCGCCAACCTTCGGTCCAATCCACTGAATCGTCTTGAGCATTCGTAACCACTATGTTTGTTCCGCTAACTGTGCCGCCAAAAAATTCTACGCCGTCATCAGCACCTTCGTTGATTTGAATAAATGATACCGTTGTACCAGATCCTACCGCATAGAATGAGATACCGTTGAATTCAGACTCGGAGTTTATAGCTGCTCCGGTATATTCTAACAGCATATAGCTCAAGATTCCTGAATTATCTGCGTCATCAGTGCCTCCATAAGTAAGGTTTCCTATTTCTGAAGTAGCCGTACTGCCCGAATTGATAGTTGCATTACCGAGTATAACCAGACCGCCCCAGTCACCAGCTGCAGGGCTATTTGCATTTGATGTAATTACTATTGGATTATCTGCAGTGCCTTGAGCATCGATTTTTGCACCTTGCAGTATAGCGATATACACATCGGTTCCACCTGCTGCCGTGCGTATTTCGGTACCCGCGGGTATGGTCAATGTGGTTCCAGATTGCATAACCAATGCACCTGAAAGTGTATAGGTAGTTCCGGCATTTAAAGTGATGTCTGCCGAGCCGTCACCTAATTCGGTCAATTCTGCTGATGATGCAATAGGATCCGAAAGCGTAGACCAACCATTTGACCAAGATGTAACATCTGTACCGGTACCGTTCGAAATTCCGCTAAATAGATTGCCTTCCGTGGCTTCCGTAGCACTTGTACTTGGGTCACTCTCCAATCTCGTGGTTATATCGATAAAGGTCACATCTGTTACCGTAGTGGCCCCGTTTAATATATGGTCTATTGTGGTAGGATCATCAACATTAAAACCAATTGCGTAGCCATCCAATACTAGATTGACAATAGTAGCTTCTGTACCCCTTCTCAAACGAATGGCCTCTGCACCTTGATCTGCCCCAAGACCTACCGCAGTAAAGTTGGTAATCGTAGGTGATGAAAGCGGTGTCGCTTCATTGTTGTCTTCATTACCATCGGCTTCAATAACTTTATCCGAATCGGCACTGGTCTCGATATAAAGATCAGTAATACCGCCTCTCCAACCTTCGGTCCAATCTAAAGAATCGTCTTGCGCATTTCTAAGAATTACATGGCTAGCTTCAACGGTTCCACCAAAGAACTCGACGCCGTCATCGGCACCTTCGAATACTTCAACGAAATCTACAGTGGTTGTGCTGCCTACTCCGTAAAATGAAATACCGTTAAACTCAGATTCAGAGTTGATGGCCGCACCAGTATATTCTATACGAAGATATTGTATGTTACCAGAGCTATCTGCATCATCCGTACCACCATAAGTATAATTGCCGACTTCTGAAGTAGCGGTCGCCCCTGAATTGATGGTCGCATTGCCAAGTAAAACAAGTCCGCCCCAATTTCCGGCAGATGGTGATGCATCGTTAGAGGTCATTATAATTGGTTGTGAGGGCGTACCGACTGCCTGAATCTCTGCATCTTGCAAAATGGCAATGTAGCCATCTGTACCTGCACTTGATTTAATTGTAGTACCAGGGGCTATCGACAATGTTGTTCCGGCCTGCATGATAAGAGGGCTTGTCAAAAGGTATTCCTCATTATTCCCAGGTCCATCTAAACTTAAATCGGCTGTCTGTTCACCTCCGATTTCTATGACGGTAGGTGTTCCTGCTTCAGGATTACCACCCTCACCAGAAGTATTGTTCGTTGTATTAGTGACATTGAAAATAATATCACTAGAGTCATCTTCACAGGCCGTAAAGCCCGCTAGCATGACAATTAGTAGCAAAATTTTTGTAGTGTTACCCATGGTTTAAAATTTAAAAATGATATTGAATTGTTAGTGTTTAGATTTAATATATATACTTAAAGCTGAGTCCGATAGACATTCCTCTCTTGAATGTTTCAATATCTACGGTGCCGTCATTGGTGTTTTCTTGAACTATTTTGATATAAGGGTCAAGCACGTTAGTTGCTTTTAGATTGATTTGAAAATTATCCCCAATTGCATTGAGCCATGAAAAATTCAATGTAGGAACCCCTTTCTCAATTTGATTGCCGCGGCCTGAAGACCCTAAAGCAAATATCCTATCATTGAAATAACTTCCTGAAAGAGTTAGTGAGGAATTGAAGTTTTCAAAATCCCCTTTGTAGGTGATATCTCCATTTACCAAAAATGGTGAAGCCCCTTGTACCTGATCTTCAGAACGGTCTGGAAAACTAGCGGTGAAAATGCCGTCGACAGGCTTTAAGTCTTGATGCGTATAGAGATATGATGCATTCGCTCCAATTTTAAGCGCACTGTTTTCTCCATATGTAGCTATTGTTTTGGCTATCTCAACTTCCAGACCGATGGCCTCTGCTTGATCACCGGTTCTAAAAAATCGTCGAGTATTGGCTGCATCGTTTGCAATAACCAAGTTGACGGGGTCTGAGATAAGCTTCCCAAAAATGGCAGCTGATATAAGTTCACCTTCCGATGGAAAGGTTTCCCATTTAATGTCTAAATTATAGATTGACGAAATTGTATTTAATAGATCGGGGTTACCACCAACTTGCTGGGTTACATCCTCAAAAACGAAAGGAGCAACTTCCTTGAATTCCGGCAAGGATACCGTTCTACTAAAAGCGAGCCTATAATTATTTTTATCCGTTGGCGAGTATTTAAGGTTCAGCGTTGGTAAAAACTCGGTCTGAGAAAACTCAACGGTTCCAGGGTTTACATTGATTACATCGTAGGTTACGTTTTGGTTGTAGTTTTCAATTCGAATACCGGGTGTAGCTGACCACTGATCATCAATTTTCCATTGATAATCGAAAAAGCCGGCATGGGTAGTCAACTCTCCCGAATAGATATTCTCTGGAAGTCCAGGAAGATTATCCCTTGGACCACCAAGCGGGAAAATAACGTCGTTAGTCATCAGTGCCGGCTTCAGAACGAATAAATTGAAAACATCGTTACCAGGGTCGTTATCTAAGCTAAGAGCAAAATTATCAGTATTGAAAAGGGCATCAAAGTTATCGATATCGATAGGGCCGTAAGAAGAAAGGTTGTCATTGATATTGGTATTATATCCATATCGAATGGATTGGAAATCTCTTGTTTTTTTCCTTCCGGAATATCCCAACCGAATTTTCGAGTCATTCCCTAGGTCATAGCTAAACGTAAAGTTTCCGGTAAATTCTTCATCATCGATATTTTGAAAAAATCGCTGACTATCGAAGTTGTTGTTGGTTATAAAACGAACATTTGGCACAAAATTGGTTTGCTCATCATCGGTAAATTCCCCGATATCTAGCGTTACCCGTCTACGATCTGGTTGGTCGGCATAAGATAGGTTATACCCCGCGCCCCAAAAAAGATCAAGCTTATCGGTTAACTTATGGTCACCCAACAACTGATTTATAAAAATAATATTTTGATCAAACTGCGAATTCAATTGGTAATAGCCATCCTCGGCCAAATCAATTTCAAGTCCATTACCTTCCGTTCCATAATATCCGACATCACTTCCTGAATCGTTTATAGCTATGGAATTTATTCTTAATTTATTCTTGTCATCGATACGATAGACTAAATTCACGATGCCGGTGGTATTGGTATTGTATTGGTAGCGGTCGACATTCGGAAATAGAATATCAGCGGTTGCCGAGTAATTTGCGGAAAGTCCCTGTAAAAATTCAAACGAATTGGAATAGGATAGATTTCCAAAAATGCTCAGTCGTGAGGTTTCGCTGAAATTAAAGGAATAGCCACCGGCAAGACTAAAAGAACTGTTTACTGGAAAGCCTACCTGTGTGGGGTCGACACCATGTTGAACTACTTGGGAATATTGAGAGGTAGGCGACCTTTTCCAATATCCAAGAGAGCTAACCCCATTATGCACAGGGAAAAAATTCCATTCTCCAACTGCCCTTGTATTAAAACTTGCTCCGGTATTTATCTCGAAAAAGCCATCTCCAGAATACTGAGTAGAACTTATATCGACATTACCTGCTGCAAAATCACCATATGCCGAAGGAGAAAAGGTTTTGCTGATAGAAACGTTCTCAATGATATTAGAGGAAAATAATGAGAGGTCAATGTTTTTTTTGTCGATATCATTAGAAGGTACCGCGAGCCCGTTCAAGGTTGTACTCTGATAGCGGTCGCCAAGACCTCTTACATACACGTTGCTCGAACCTTGTTGCTTTGAAACTCCTGAAATCTGAGCTACGGCCGCTGCAGCATTGTCTATTCCTTTTCGAGTCAAAGCTTCGGCACTTATGGCCTCTTGAATAATCGAAGCCTTTTTTTGTTGGATCAATACCGAAATCTCAGAATTTTTTCTGGTAGTCGTGGTTACAACGACTTCATCCAAGGAAACGCCTTCTGAAGCACTCATCGGAACATTTACGGTAGTCACTTTACCTGCTTCAACTTTCACGTTAGGTATTTCTACCGTCTCATACCCTAGATAGCTAAAAACTACGGTAACAGTTGCCGGATCAAGACCTGCGATTTCAAATAGGCCATCAAAATCAGAAGTTGTACCTGTGGTAGTACCTTTTATAACCACATTGGCGAAGGGCAACGGGTCGTCATTCAATTCCTTGTCGGTAAGTTTTCCAACGATACTTCCCTTACTTTGGGCATTGACCGTGAGGGTTACTGATAAAAGCAACAAACAGACTAAACAATATTTCATTAATCAGGGTTCTAATATTTGCGGCAAAGAACGCTTAGGGTTGTAAAACCCATGTTACCCTCATGTTAAACCTATATTGCAATACAGTTACCTTAACGTTACGACATTAAATCAACGTTAAGCCCCTTTACCCTAGATGTATTATCTTTACTTTTGACGGATTAACCAATTCTAAAACGCCATGAAAAAGAAAGACATCAAGATACTTTTGGTAGACGATGAGCCAGATATTCTTGAAATTGTAGGCTATAACCTGACTTCTGAAGGTTATCAAGTATTTACTGCAAAAAATGGACTCGAAGGCGTTGCCGTAGCTAGGAAAAAGGAGCCTCATTTGATTATTCTCGATGTCATGATGCCCGAAATGGACGGTATGGAAGCTTGCGAGAAAATCCGTAAGATATCGGGTCTTGAAAATACGATTATCACCTTTCTAACCGCTCGAGGCGAAGACTATTCGCAAGTAGCAGGCCTTGACGCAGGTGCCGATGACTATATCACCAAACCCATACGGCCAAAAGTTTTGGTCAGCAAAGTAAAGGCCTTACTTAGAAGACTGAAAGAAGATGATGGAACCCAAGATGATATTACCAAAGTCGGGGATATTATTATCAATCGGGAAGAATATAAGATTGTGAACCAAGGTGAAGAGCTTATTTTACCAAGAAAGGAATTTGAACTACTGGCCCTGTTAACCTCTAAACCTAATAAAGTGTTCAAACGGGAAACGATACTAGATAGGGTTTGGGGCAGTGAGGTTGTAGTGGGCGGTCGTACCATAGACGTGCATATTCGAAAACTGCGCGAAAAAATAGGGGAAGATCATTTCAAGACGGTAAAAGGGGTCGGGTATAAGTTTGTGCTATAATGGCCACAAGGCTACGAAGATCATATCGTTTCGCACTGCGTTCATCGCTGCTGATAGCGTTAATTTTCGCCTTCGTATTAGGCATATTTCTGTATTTTTCACACGTATTCGATGGTACACTTCTTTTATTGGCAACCGTCATCCTTTTTTTAATTTCTTTCCTCATCCTTCAAATCCGAATAGAAAAGTTCATTTACAAAAGAATTAAACAAATCTATGATGATGTGGCACTTTTGGAGTCATCTACACTTTCTTCAGACCCGATAACCACAGATATGCGTACGCTTACGGAGGAAATCGAAAAGTTTGCCAAAGATAAAAAGGTCGAAATCGATACATTAAGGGTGCGTGAAGAATATCGTAAAGATTTCTTGGGAAACGTATCACATGAGTTGAAGACCCCGCTTTTTACGGTTCAAGGCTATATCGAAACTCTATTAGACGGTGCCATGAACGACAAAAACGTTCGTAAAAAATACCTGCAACGTGCCAGTAAAGGTGTCGATAGGCTTATTTATATTGTAAAAGACCTCGATCTTATTACCAAGCTTGAGGTTGGCGAGCTCAATCTAGAGGAAGAAGACTTTAATATCGTAGAACTGATACAAAATATTTTCGACCAGTTGGAGATGAAAGCGGAAAAAAAGAATATCGTGCTCACCTTTGATATGAACTACACGCAACCGATTCAAGTTTTCGCCGACAAAGAAAAAATAGAGCAGGTTATTACGAATCTTTTAGTGAATTCCATCAAATATGGTCGGCGCGATGGTACTACGGAGGTCAGTGTCGAAAACCTTATTAAAAATAAGGTAATCGTAAGAATTACCGATAACGGCGAAGGAATTCCGAGACGCTACATTCCCCGAATTTTCGAACGCTTTTATCGGGTAGATCAAAGCGGCAGCCGAAAAGAGGGCGGGTCTGGTCTGGGCCTCGCCATTGTAAAACACATTATAGAGGCCCATGAAGAAAAAATTTACGTTGAAAGTGAAATTGGGGTAGGATCAGAATTTTCGTTTACGTTGGAAAAGACCAAGATAGCTTCCTAATATTAGTTATTTCTTCCCGCAGTATTTCAGTAGCTTTGTCGGTAATTGGCACTTCACATTCGGTCATTCGCCTTATGTAGATACTTTTGGTGCCAGATTATCTAATTGTATGGATGCTATTTATTTTGCCATCCATTAAGTAAATGGAATGTACATCTTCAATGGAATGTAGTGGGAAGTAAAAATAAACTCAAAAGATTCAAAGAGAACGAACAGTTCAAAAATGTCATCCAACCTGATAGGGAAGCCGTAAAAAATGGTTTTTCCCTCAAAGGAAAATGGGCATTGCATTTTGGAAACGACGATCCCATCGTGCTTGAATTAGGATGCGGAAAGGGTGAATATACCATAGGTCTTGCCCAACATCATCCCCATAAAAACTTTATAGGTATTGATATTAAAGGCGCCCGTTTATGGCGGGGCGCTAAGACCGCCTTGGAAGAAAATCTTGATAATGTTGCTTTTTTGCGTACTCAGATCGAACTTATAGATGAGCTTTTTGCCGAAAATGAGGTGTCGGAAATCTGGATTACCTTTCCCGACCCTCAAATTAAGTATAAGCGCACGAAGCACCGCATGACCAACCAAGAATTTTTGGATAGATACAAAAGAATTCTAAATCCGGGTGGATTGATGCATTTGAAAACGGATAGCGAGTTCATGCATGGGTATACCTTAGGAATATTGCAGGGTTTGGGATTGGAGATTATCTACGCCAATCATGATGTCTATAAAAATGAAGGTAGCCCAACAGAAGTTTTGAACATACAGACTTTCTATGAAAAGCAGTACCTTGAGAAAGGGAAGCCGATTACCTACATTCAGTTTAAGATTTAAGTGTCATGCACCATCTTTTTATTCTCTTTTTCGCCACATTTTCTGCGGCCTTCATGGCCACAGTACCTCCGGGGCTGTTAAATATGAACGCGGCAAAAGTAAGCGTAGAGAAAGGAAAGACGAACGGAATTATTTTCAGCATTGGGGTGTCTACGATGATTATCC
>LAZR01001213.1_pt1 | contig 16738 bp, 28 predicted proteins | sample 329461 | NCBI WGS metagenome assembly LAZR01 (sample SAMN03002196, study PRJNA259156) | marine sediment metagenome | biome: sea floor; feature: Hydrothermal impacted sediments; material: marine sediment; isolation source: Loki non-amplified sample from Loki's castle hydrothermal vent sediment ...
ATTTATAGGAGTTGATTCCAATGAGAGTTATATATTCATCAGGGTAAAAGAATCAGCTTATGAACTTGATGATGCACTATTTATTTTGAATCCAAAAAAAGCAACAACGCACAAAGGAATTAAAATATTTACTTTTGTTTTGAATAACACATTTGCACATGATTGGTTTGTTAAACCAATAGATATACTAAAAAAAATACACGAGGAAGTCAGAGAAAAAAAAGAAAATAAAAACAAAAAAGCTGTGAATTTATCAGAGTATTTTCATGATCCATTTTCTGAGCCTTACAGGGCAGATGCTGCATTATTGCAGGAAGCAATGATTAAAAGAATGTTAAGCAATGCTACAATGCTTGATAAGTTTATGAAGATGATCACAAGCCCAAATCTTATCAGGTGGGCAGTGATAATTGGAGTATGTGCTGCAGCAGCTGCAGGTTTGTCATTCATGACTTATGACACATTGGTAAATGTTCCTGTATGCTCCGGATCAATAACGGTTTAAAATGCCAGGAAATGTTTTTGTTAAGATTGAAAAAACTCTGCAGGGAAATCTAGGGGATAAAAGAAATATCTTTGAAAAACTAGAAGATCTTCTGAAAGGAGATGATCTGCTGAAAGGTGGGGATCTTCTAATGGATTTTAAGATATTTGATAAATATTCCCATACAATAATTTTTAGCAGGAAAAATCAGCAGGCAAAAAGAGCTGTAAGGGATATTATTCGAATATTGCAGGAGAAAAACTAATGGAGGAGGAAACTGATTATCAGGCATATGCAGATTGGTATAATGTCATAACCATGATTGAGATTAATTTTTATCAGATGCTTGATCTCTTTGAGAAATTCTATTATTTAACTTTATGCAATAAAGATAATATAGAAACATGGAAATTAAAAGCAGCAATCCAGGCAAAAATCTCAAAGTTGAGATCAATGCTGCAGCATTATCACTCTGTTCAAAAATCAAATGATAAACTAAAGTATGGGGATGTAAATACCACCCTTGCAAAAGTATTTGTTTTGATCAAGGCATCTGACGATAAGAAGATAAGATTGGGATTCAAAGGATTATATCTCTGCAAGGAAGCAATCATTAAAGCTCACTTTGATTTAGGATTAAGCAAAATTGAAAAGGAAAAAGGAGATCCAGGTAAGTCTATGACTAGAACGAGAGGATATTAATTATATAATCTACTTTTAACGAAATGTTTATATATAAGTATGCTTATCTAGTATATCATGATAAACAAAGAAGGAGGCAATCAACATGAACAAACTTAAATTGAAGTTAAAAAAGTTGCGTGAAGAAATGCACCAAATACAAAGTAAAATTAAAAGATATAATCAATTATGTGAATCGTGCTTTGAGAAAGGAATTAAAACTTTTTTTGATTTAACGACATGGAATAAAGAAAAAGTTTCAAGAAATATTTGTAAAAAATGTTCAAAGGTAAAACCATGATAAAAAAAACTGTGTTGATTAGGAATGTTGATCAGGATCTATGGAATTGGTTTGTAGGATCATGCAAACAGAAAGGAAAGAAAGTTGGAGAAGTTATTGAGAACTTTATTTTAAAACTTAAAAAATAAGGAGGAAAAATCATGGCAAAAAAAAAAACAAATATAGTAACAGTTGGCAAACATAAATATTATTTAGATGGTTATCTTAAATCAAATCTGAACAACATTAGAAAAATAGTCAAGCAGGATTGGGATTTTGTATTTCTTATTGATGGAATGGAAGGAGGGGGCAAAAGCACATTTACAATCCAGTTAGCTCTATATCTTGATCCCACTTTAAATATGTCAAGAATTGTTTTTGATGCTGTGGAATTTGAAAAAGAAATTTTGAAAGCAGAAAAATACCAAGCAATAATTTATGATGAAGCTATAACCGGATTGTATTCAAGAGAGGCAATGCAATATATCAACACATCATTAACAAAGCTGCTTGCACAGATCAGGCAGAAGAATTTATTTATTTTTGTTCTGATGCCAACATTCTTTGATATGGATAAGTATGTTGCTATGTGGAGATCCAGGGGATTGTTTCACATATACACTAAAAACTTTCAGAGGGGTTACTTTGTTTTCTATGATCATGAAACAAAGAAAGATCTCTATGCAGTTGCAAAGAAATATTATAACTATCACATGAGGAAGCCAACGTTCAAAGGAAGATTCACTTCATTCAATCCATTTGACAAAGAGTATAGGGCGAAGAAATTAAAGGCCATAATGGATAGAGCTGATATGCAAATAAACCCCATGTTCCAGAGGGATAAGCTGATCCAGGTAATGTATTATGAGCTTGGGTTAAGTCAGGTGGATATATGCAAATATGCAGGATTAGGCCATAGCACAATCCAATTTGTGTGCAGCAAAGGCAGGAAATTGTTTGGAGAAAGGAAAACAACCCCCCACCATCTATCTATACGTTCTAACTTAAAATGAAAGAGTGGAAAGGGGGGAGAGAAGAAAGGAAAAACAGGATCTTCAAAGGCTTAAATGAAAATAAAATTAACTAAAAAAACAGCACAAAAGATATTGAAATGGAGCTGGAGCATTGTTTTTTTATATGCTTTAGCTGCCATCACATTAATTATAATTGATGCAAGTAACAATCCTGAGATCTACAATAAAGGATCTGATTGCAAGCCATTAATTAATCTCCTGGATAAGTTTGATAAATATGTAGCTCCTGTATGGTTTGCTTTTATTATCCTGGTAATATTATCATACCTATTTAATGGTTGGAATTATATCAAAAGAAACAACAATAAAAAACATGGTTGGAAATGGAAATCATTGCAATTCATCAGAAGCTCATGTTGGAATTTATTATTTTTATATGCTGTAGTCGGTGGATTCTTGATCATGTATGATGCAGAAAAACATCCTGAACTTTATTATGTAATTGAGTTTGGGCCTCAGGGTGTTCAGGGAGCAAATCCATTCATTTCTATAATTCCTGAATGGCATTACAGGGCTTCAACAATCCAAGAGTGCAAACCAATGATGAATCTCCTGGATAAGTTTGACAGATATATTAATCCTGCATGGAATGCTTTTATTATTCTTGCTGTTGTTTCTGTAATTATTATTTATTGGAATTCAATAAAAAAAGCTGCCAGGAAATTTGAGGAATGGCAAGAGGAGGATGATTAAAATAAAAGGGTATGGGAAGGGTTGATTAACAATGAGTTGGTTTAGAAAGAAAGGAAAGTATTGGTATTTTGTTGAGATCAAGAGAGAGTATGATCCTGATACTCTGCAGCTCAAAAGCAAGAAAGAAGTGCAGCATTATATAGGAGATGATCAAGCTGTGCTGCGAAAATTACTGCCTAACAAAAAGCAGGAGGATTCAAATAGATCTGAAACCGATCGTAAAACTCTCCTCGGTGGGAAGTTACCAAGGAGATCTGCAGCTGCCAGGCCTAGATCTAGGACAACTGCCTAATAAACTATGGATCCACAGAAAACTAACTGCCTAAAATAAATTTGTGGCCATGTTGTTGATCAACAAAAACCTGATAAACTCTCGTCAGGAAAAATATTCGAATTTGCCAGGCAAATCCAGCTCCGGAACAAATTTAACTGCCTAATGAAAATAACACCTTCCCAAAGTAAATCTGCCTAAAGGCAGGGGTTTTCAAAGAATGGAAATAAAAGAAAAAGAAACGCTGCTCCCTTCGGAAGCTGCTTAATTATTTTCGGAAAATTAAATAGATTTCAGCATAAGGCATTGAAAACAGTAGGAACATTAATTAAATTAACATGATAAAAATAAATAAACAAATTTACAAATTATATTATGATATGTATTTTAAGAGAAACAATGACAGGGTTCTTGATATAGGATGTGGTGCAGGAGAATTTCTTTTCCATTGTTCAAAAGATAGTTGTGGTGTTGATATAGATGAAACAAAGTTAAATATAGCAACTGAGAATAATCTGAATGTTTATAAAGTAGATATTGACAAACAAACACTTCCTTTTGATGATAATTATTTTGATATAGTAAATACAACAAGCACATTAGAGCATCTTTGGAATCCAGAAATGGTGTTAAAAGAAATTTATAGGGTATTAAAAACCAATGGAAAATTAATTGCAAGAGTTCCAAACATAAGATATTGGAAATGGGGTTTTTATATTGGCACTCATAAAACACCTATTACAAAAGAGAGGATAATATATTTAATTGAAAGTTCTGGTTTAAAGATAACAGATATTTATTACAGTAAAAGAGGGCTGTTTGGATTGCAGAAATTACATGATTTGGGAATCAACATCAATATCTTGAAGGTTTTTAAGAGGTTTTGCAGTTATTTCAAAAGAGAGCAGATAATGCTTGAAGCTGTAAAGGAGAATATTTAATTTTTAATATGATAAAAATGAAAAAAATAAAGATAAGTGTATGGGTTAATCAAGATCAGCTCAAGAAGTTATCCAGGACTTTAGGAGTTGATACTGCCAAGACTATAAGGGCCTGCATGAATTGTGCTGATAATGTCATACACAACCTATTTGGAGGAGAAGTCAAGGATGTCTTTAGACGGAAGAAAAAGAATGAGGAGCTAGATTTCTATGAGAATCCTTAGATTATGCCTTAAATGGCCTATATATAGGCCTGAGTTGTCATACAAGCTCATTCTTTGATCTATTATTTACTCATGAAGCTGGACTTGATGTAGAATAGGCCTATTTTGATACATTAGGCCAAGAGAATGTTTAGGATCAACCACTCCTTTCTTTCACCATGTTCAATATAATTACACCCATATAGAATCCTGCAAGCATTAGAGCAATAACCTTAACCCACAGAGGAGCAGCTGCTGCATCTACAATGGCAACAATTATTGGAACAGGAACTAAGGCAACACCTTCCCTCTTTAATCCTGACATCATGCACAGAACTATTATAAAAATAAATATTCCTAATATTGCAATCTGTGTTGATCCAAAAAAATCTGTTTCAAATCCTTCTCTTAATATATTGATTAGATCTAATCCTGTAAAATCTCCAAATGCCATTTACTTTCCTTGCCTCCAATAAGATATTAATGAAAATATCCAAAAGATTGTAAGAGGTAATCCTATCATCATTCTAAAAGGAAAAGGAAGCTCTAAATTTGGATTGAACAACAACTGAAACGGAGCTGATATTGATTTGATTAAAAAAGAAAATATCCCACTTGCAGCAGAAGGCAGATCTGTGAATCCCTCAAACCCTCCTTCTGTTACAGCTCCCTTGCTTGTTATTCCTTCAACTTCTGATTTAAAATCTGAATCAATATCTCCGGCCTCTCCTTCCTCACTAAATGAATAAAAATCATTAATTAAATTTCCTTCTTCTCTTGTTGAAGTTGGATCTAAAGCTCCCCCTAAAACTAGCATAATATTAATAGACATCATTATAATCAAAAGATCTCTAAAATCTGCCATGTAACCTCACTATTTGTTTTTCTTGATTAATTAATTTTATACAATTCTTAATATTAAATTTATGTTCTACCCTCTTGCAATCATTATGTTTTACATCTTCATTAGAATAAACTATCTTATGTATTGCCTCTGAATATTCTTTGCTGCTTGTTCCCCATGCACTAACATCATAATCAGGTTTTCCAAATTCTATATAAACAAAATCCTTGTAATTATCTTTCTCTCTATTAATCCATCCAAAAACAGTTATATTATTTTCTGCATCAAAATATCTATCCCAATTAACATAAGGCAATCCCATTAACTTTTTTTCTATCTTAAACTTTTGTTCCCTGTTCATTTCAATCATCTGCTCTGCTTCCTCCAATGAAGTATGCTGCAATCAAAATTATAATTATTGGAACACTTATCAAGGGGTTGAACATCTGCAGGCCAGGTATGGATAACATTCCCATTGTTCCTCCTGCCACAACATTTAATCTTCTATCTCTAAGCCCTAGACTTGCAGCTGTAGCTACAATTAATAACACAATAAATGTTCCTATAATTGTCAGATAAATTATTGGAATTTCATCATCAAGCAGATCCATAACTGCTGCCAGAGTATTATTTCCTGCTGTAACATTGGTTATATAAAATTGCCTGTCGATTATAAAAGGTGATCTTCCATCAACATCTATAAAAAAAGTTATTTCTATTGCTGTAAAGGCTTGTGTTAAATTAACTTCAATGGTTGCTGTGCCTCCTCCTGCAGATCCTGAAACATTTGTTTTAATTTCAGAAGATTCAAAGGTTGTATTAACTCCAAAGAAATTTATTACAGATCCTTCAACTGATGCTGTTATGATAGTAAAATTTATTATTCCTAATTCTGTTATAAAACTATTAACAGGCAGAGTTAAGAAATCAATATTATTAAAGATTGTTGTGTAGTCAATTAATATTGAAGGATCAATGTTTATTGTATATGTTGTTGATGATGGTGTCAAGTCAAATATTTTTGTTTCAAAATCAGTTCTTGTGAGTGTAAATCTATATTTTTTTGTTTGATCAAGATTAAAAATAACCTGGCCGGATATATCTGTTGTCCTTTGAGCTATTATAACGTGAGTTAGATTTATTTTATCACTAACTGACACAAGAACATTATCAAGGTTTGCTAATGTGGAAGCATCCTTTATTGTAAATGTTATTTCAGCTGTAGTTGTAGCATTGACTAAGAAAGCATTTAATTCAACATTGCTTGAAGGCAACAATGTTAATATATAATCTCTTGTATTAAAACCATTAGATCCAATGGTTATTGTATATCCTCCTGGAAATAAGCTCTCTGCAAGGATTGTTCCATTATTTGTTGATAAGTTCAAAACCTGATCATCACTATCAAAATCTGCAGTAACTTCCTGTAAATCAATAAGTTCTGTTGTGCCTTCCCTAAATATTTTTATAAAAATAGAATTGATTGGAAATGGTTGAAAAGTTAAATTCTCAATAGTATCATCAACTGTAACATTAAGAGATGTTGTTGCATGAGTATCAGATGAAAAAAAAGCTGTGAAATTTCCATTGAAAATGCTAAAATTAATCTGCCCAGTTGTTGTTGATAATGTCCTGTCATATGTTACATTAATACCTACAACATTTACTGTAAAACTGTTTATTTTTTGATTTGAAAATATATCTGTAGCATTGATTGATAATAAGTTTCTTCCAAATTGAAGCTCAAAGAATTTTGTTTCTAATGGAGCTAGGGAAAGATTTTGTGTTGTTTCAAAAAAACCTGTTGCATTTCCAATAATATTATGACTTTTTGCATTTAACCTTAGTGTTGCAAATCCTGTTGAATTTGAATTATTTAATTGTGAATCAACTCTAACCCAAAAATCATCTATTTTGATACCATCAACAATGTCAGAGGCATTAATATAAACTATTGCCTGCCATATCTTTGCTTCAATATTATTACTTACATTAAAATTTTCAAATATCCTGTCAAAATACCCCCCTGATTCTGATGATTGAATTGTTATATCATATATTCCCTGTGTGAGATTCTCAAAATTTATATCTCCTGTTGTTGTTGAGTTTGTTAGAGTATCTGTTGCATTAGTTAATATTACTGTAAATGAATTTATGCTAGAATCATTATGAAAATCTATTACTGTTATTGAGAAAGTATCGGATGGTGGTGCTATTGGGCAATAAGAAGTCCCATCTACTGTTACATCAAAGAAATCTTCAAAATCTGATGAAGCTAAAGATAAATTTACAATTAAAGATTGACCTATATCTCCAGTAAAAGATGCTGGGCTTGAGGTTACATCTCCTAAATATATTGCTGTTCCAGACTTATCATAACCTATATCAGTTCCTGATGCTACTTGTGTTTTGTTAATAAATAAGCCATTTGTATTTGCTCCTGATGAAATAGATGATACATTTACATTTCCACCTGCTACAAACCATGTATTAGTTATAAGGGGAGCATTTGGTGTGGTAATTTTTGCAAGTCCACCACCTGCAGAATCATCCATGTGATAATTTTTTTGCCCGACTCTATCATCACTATTAATGACAGATTCTGATGATACTCCTGGGTTTCCTGCAGATACTAAACCTTTTACATCATTTACAGCTCCTTGTTTTACCCATATCAAATAAGAAATATTCCATATATCTGTAAAGACGGCTGCATCAACATAAGTTACAGCATCCCCAACTCCATCAAAAGTCCCAAAAGCAGAATTGCCTTGTCCTCCACTTCCACTCAACACAGGATCTCCCACGATTGTTCCTTGAGTTCCTAATCCTTCATTAGAAGTTAAATTTTCAAAATCATTAAAAACAAGTGCATTGGCACAAATCTCCTCTCTTGTAAATCCTGAAACTAAAGAAACTAATAAATTCATTACTAACATTAAAATAATTAATTTTAGTTTCATTTAATCCAATAGTTTCTGCTCAAAACTTTCTTATCATTTATAAAAACAAACAAGTTGTCCTCTACAGCTTTATAACCTAACTTCTGATAAAATTTATTTGCTGATGTTGTTTTCACTATGAATATTCCCTTAAACTTCTTATGTATTTTCTTCATTAATCTTGTTCCTGCTCCTTCGTTTCTAAATTCTTTATCAACAATTAATTCATGTATGCAAAAAATGTTTCTATGAATCTCAAATACAACCACTCCTGCTATATTAGACAGACTAACAAAATGATATTTGTTTTTCTTTATGGCTTTCTTTAGCTTAATTACTACATCTTTTGGTGGCTTGTTGTATTCCTCGTCAAGCATTTCAAAATATTTTTTCATTCAAGTTGCTCCTTCTCCTGCTTTGAATACTTTGATAAACAAAACAAAAAACGATATGTAAATAATAGGGATGATTAATGATATTAGAATTTTAATTATTATTGGTTGCCCTTCTTTGAAGACATCTAAAACAGGGGATAATATCCTGCCTGAAAAAAATATTATAAAAAATAATATAATTAGAAAAATAAAATTAGTTCCTAATTGCCATGCTTTTTTTGACCTCATTTTTAAAAATAAAAAATAAAAAATAAAAAATAAATTATTCTTATCGTTTGACAAATATTGCCCTAGCCACAAATGCCAAAACTGCCAATGCTGCGAACACTGCAATAAAGGATAATATTGTTCTGGAAATGGCACTGCTTGCATAAGCTGGTGGGAAGTTGTCATAGGTTAAATTCCATTGGCCTGTCCTATTGATAAACAAAATCTTTCCATTTGTTAGATCAACAGTATATTCTGCATTCTCAACCAATGTCCCATTCCTGCCTGTGCAAGCTGCATCTGTTCTACAGCTTGAGTTCAATACTTCCATTGTTCCAGCAACAATCCTATTATTAGCCAGGCTTATTGTTTGATTGAATACTGTGTTTGTCAGATTCACTTCCTTGTTATCTTCATTGATTTGTTGCTGTCTAACTCCCAATTCAAATGAAATAGTTACAAGAACAGCTACTCCAATGATAATTGACATTATTATATTCATTGGACTTATTTGTGCTTTCTTATTTACTTTTAACATAGTAATCACCTCCAAGTGAATATGAATTAAAACCCTAGATCAATCTTAAAAGGATCATCAGATGGTTTCTTTTTTGATTTTTTCTTTGGGCCTGTTGATCCAAATATATTAACATCAAATTTTCCTGGCTCTTTAAGTGCTGTAGCTCCAACTTTGCCAAGAGCTTTTAATCCCCTTCCTGCTAGTGATCTCCCAAATTTTTTCTTCCTTAATCCTGATACACTCTTTTGCAATTTCTCTTTTTTAGAAAAAACTCTCTCCTGCAAACTGAGAACTTTTTCCTCCTGCTGCAGCTTTGCTATTCTTTCAAGTGTTTCTTCCTGGCTTGGGAATAATTTTTTAAAAAATACCACTTATATTCCCTCCATTTGTTTTCAATAAATTTCCTATAATATTTTTGCCTGATCTCCTTTGTTTTTTTCTTTTGGCTATTAATCCTTTTGCTGTTATGCCTCTTAATTCTCCTGGAGTATCAATTCTGAATGTTTTTTTCTCTACAAGCTGATTGGGAGGTAATTTTGATTTCTTAGACGGACTTTTAAATTTATCTCTTAATAAAAATGTATTATCATCAAATACAGAATCAATAGGTTGCTTTGATCTCCTTATTCTAAATGAAGCTGCTGCAGAATTATCAACAATATCAGCTCCTATGTTGTTAGCTCTTTGACTTGGGAAGGATCTCTTTGTGTCAAACTCTATGTCCTTGCCTTTCTCTCTCACTAAAACATCAAAACCTGGCCCTCCTGGCAATACTACATCAAGATCTAAATCAGAAACTAATATTTTTGGAGGCTTAATTCTCTTTGGTGGTTTCTTTGGTGGTTTCTTTGGTGTTGTTATTCTTAGAGGCTTTGGGAATGTATCAAAAAGTAAATCCTCAACTAATAATGCTCTTTGCCGTTGTTTCTGCTCTAGTAATTGATCCTGGATAACTTCCTGAGCTGTTCTTGATTCTAAGGCCTGAATCTGCAAAATATCAACATCTAAAACTGCCCTTGTGTCTTGTGCTAATATTTCAGCTTCAATAGAACTTAAATCTAATTGCTGCAGTTGTCTTAATTGTTGAAGCTGATCTGTTTTAACATCTGCAAAAACATCTGCAAAAATACCAGTTCCTAACAATAAAGGAAAATCTAATCTCCTTCTAGTTCCTGTTATAACCTCAGGCTCTAATATTTCAGGCAGCTCTCTTTTTGGTTTTGGAAATTGCTTAAATGTTCCTGTAAAAATATCTGAAATTAAAATTCTTTGTGGAGGAATCAATCCTCCCAACCCAAAAACTTCTCCAATTAATACTTTCTGTCTAGGAGGAGGAGGCTTTCCTGTTGGTATTTCTCTTAATGCAAAAGCTGCTAATTGTGCTTTTGTTGCAAAAGATTCCCTTAATTGTAATTGTCTTTCTAAAGCTCCTAGTTTTCTTGGAGTTACTAAACCCTCTGTTCCTGCTAACTTAAAAACCTCCTCAGTTTCAGGAGTAAATCTTCCCCTCTCTATTGCTGCCTGCTCTCTAGAGATTTGAGCTTTCTCAACCTGTCCTAGAAATCTTCTAAGTTCTTTTGGAGTAGTAGGCTCTAAGATTTCTGTTTCCAATATACTCAGTTTCTCCTCTAACTGTTTAGGAGTTATAACCTCTCCCTCTATAGTTCTCTGTAAAAACTTAGGAGGCTTTTCTGCCTCAATTAAAAATGGTTTCTTTTCAAAAGTAAAGGTAGGATCTATATCTTTAAATGTTAATTCCTCTAGCTTAATATCAAAAGCTGCCTCTCTAAATCTAGCAGAAGTTCTTAATTTTGCTCCAAATCCTCCTGCTGCTGCAAATTCAGCAAATACTAGAGATTCACTTACTAGAGTTCTGATTAATCCTTTTTTTCCTATCTCCTCCTGAAAAGCAGGAATACTTAATGCTGTTGCTCCTACTCCAACTGTTAAAGTTATTGCAGGAGGAGCAATTACTGCTAAACCAAAAAAACCTAATGCTAAAGGAGCTGCCTCTATTGCTTTAGGTACTCCTTCTAAAAACAACTCAGCTTTTAATTGAGTTACTCTCCCCTCTAATCCTAATATTTCCCTAGTTTCTTTCTCTAACTTAGCTGTTTCTGCTGATAGTTTTGGAGGCTTTCCAAAAAAATCAGGAGGGGGTAAGGTTATGGTTTCCTGTTTAGGTTGTATAAAAGGAGTAGCTGCTCCAAATTCTACTACAGAAAAATCCAAAGAAAACTGAGAGGGAGTTATTATTGAGATTGTTTCTTGAATTGGTTGTCCTTTAGGAATAACTCCTGTAAAATCTGTTATTTTTCCTATATCAAAAAAAGGTTTATCTTTTCTAGTTTCAATAACTCCTGCTCTTGCAGGCCTTTGAAATGCTGATAGATCTAATAAATCAAGAGAGGGCAATATCATAGTTTCCCCTGCAGCTATTGGCCTAGAAGGAGCAAATCCTAAAGCTGCTAATTCTAACTGTTCTCTTTCTGCTGCAGTTCTTTCTCTAGCTGCTCCTGTTGCTGCAAACAAACTTTCTAATCGTTGTTGTCTTGTTAGAGGTCTTGGAGCTTGAACTCCAAATTGAAAAGTAGCTGTTTCTCCAGTTGATAGTTGCTGTAATGTCCTAGCCTCTAGAAATTGTTTTTGTGTTTGCTCAGGTAATTTAACTCCTGTAAAACCTCTTGCTGCTAAAGACTGCAAAGCTATTTTTCTCTGCTGTGCTGCAGTTAATGGACTGTCTTTTATAATTAATTCTCCTTTTGCTGTTGCTCTCAATCTTTCTACTTTAGATGCTGCTTTCTCTCTCTCTGCTTTTGCTTTTAATTCTGCTCCAGTTGGAGCAACGAATGAAGGTTTAAATATTCCAGTTTGTCTTGATGCAATAAAACTCTGAACTTTTGATGTTTCAACTACAGAGGGACTTCCTCTCCTACTTACAAACTTAGCTTCGGTTATAAATTTTTGAGCTGCTGCTGCTGTTGGAAAAGTTCCTAATGCTCTAGCATCTGTCCCCTTTCTGAATTTTTCAGTTACTACTACTGTAAATGTCATTTTTGATTAATCTTTGAAAAGCAACTATTTAAATTTAGCTATTTTTTGGTAAGGGAGAAATTAAAAACCTTGCCTTTTTAAAAAAAGAGAGGCAACCCCTTACCTCTCCTCCAAACACTTTAGGGATTTCTTCCAAATAATTAAGGGTACATAATTATCTGGGTAAGCATGATCAAATTGAATATTTTTCATTAAGCATTAATTTAAGATCATGGATTGCTTTTTCATTCCTCTCAATAGTTTCCTCTTTGATGGCTCTCTTTTGATTTCTAATTAAATCATAAAGTTTAGTTGCAATCTTCCTTTCAGAAGAATTATATTTAAATCCATGCCTTATTTTAAATGTCATTCTCTTTTGGTTTGTGATCAACATAAGGATCTAATTCATATTGAGTTCCGTTTCTTTTTGCTCTAGCTTTCTGTAATTTTTCCACTTCCCCAGAGGGAGTTCTATCAGTAATTTTCTTTTTTATTTTCATTGTGCCTCTGTATATAATTTTTTTTGACATTCTTTTGAGTATTTACATGAAAAGCAATCTTTCTTTGAATAACAATTTCCAAAACATCCTGGTTTCTTCTTTTTAATTTCCATGTTTAACCTCCTGATTTTTTAACAGCTCCATCAACTGCAAGTACAGATTTACACTTCTTACACTCCATATCATCATTACCTACTATATTCTTGCAATTTGTGCAAACATAAAGTATTTTTTTGATTTTATTATAGTATTTATTTAATTCTTCATCTTGTTTTCTATTAGTTTCAACTATCATAAAATAAATGTTAAACAATGTAGCAACTATTATAAAAAAAAAAATTATAGCAGGAAAAAATAAAACTAAATTTTCTTCTTGTTGAATAGAAATAAATACAATAAGAACAGCAAAAATAACTGTAATTATAATCGCTACTTTTATTGCTTTCTTTGTTGTTGTTATCCTCTCTTTTTTATATTCTTTGAACTTTTTAGATTTAAAAAAATAAAAAATATTATCAACTTCTTTTTCTATTTCTTCTGTTTTCATTAAAAAAACCTCCTGATTTTTTTTGAACACACACCCCTTTTTTTCCTTTGCAACAACGCTAACAACTCTAACAACACTTATGTTTTTTTTGTTTTTTGGTTTTGGTTTTCAAATAGTTTAAATATATTCAAAATAGAAAAACACCTGCATACTTCCCCATCACATCTTCCTTACGAAGTCATGGGGTGTGTGTTCCGTTCGGAACAATAGTATTGCCTATACCCTGTTATTTTGTTGATCAACAAAAACTCGGTATTCCCTACAATCTGTTGATCGCCTCTGACTTTTTAATATCAGAGTTGGATGCATAGCATCCCCAAGCCCATTTTCCAGAGCTAAGTTTCCAACAACTAAACATAATGGTTTACTCATTATGAGGGGTAAGAGGTATTTTTCAACCATTCAAACAAATCTATTCCATAGGCATCCCTCTTTTTTTAAAACCAGAAATCAGAGCAAAAGCTGCTAAAAACAAAAAATTTATATAGAATAGAAATAAACTACTTCTATCCTGCAGCAGTTAAGGTTTTGAATCCTTGCTGTTGCTTGATATTGGTTTTCATAAATACCTTTTTCTTTGATGATTTTAAATACTTTTTGGTTATCTCCCCCCCCCCCCACCTTTTAGCCAATAAAGTGCCTTCTATACCCCCTGTAATCAGTTAAAGAGCTATATCCTAAGGATATTGTGATATTATGCAAAATAACACCAAAACAGGCTATTTCTAAAAAAACTTAGGCACTATGAAAATTAGTTGGTTTAAACCCTTATTTTCAATAAAATTTATAATTTATTCTCTAAGACATCTAATAATCACTAAGTTTAAATAGTTGCTAATCAAAAGTATAATTTCACTTGGAGGTGATTTGTATGCGTAAAAAATCATTGTTGGAAAAATTCAGATCATCAAGGAAGGCACAAGCCGGAGTGATGGGCCTTATATTTCTAGTAATTCTTATTGTTGGTGTTGGAATACCATTAACTCAGCAAGTTATTGATACTTCAAACCTATCCGGAATTACTGCAACTGTTGTTGGATTTATCCCAGTATTTTTAGCATTGGCCGTTTTGGCAGCTGCTGCAAGGATGAGTGGATTAACAGGAGGAGGTTAAAATTATTTTTTTTCTTTTTTTTAATTTTTCAAAATGCAACTAATATTTATAATTTTTCTGATTGCTGTGTTCTTTCTATCAATTATTATTTCTCACAATAAAAATTCAAAAGCTCTTGGAGGCATTGCAATTATAATTGCAATTATTATTGGAGCAATATCATTATTTGATGGCATTGATCTTAAGATAGGAACTAACTCAACTTTAAATGATGATAACAGGAGTATAACTAATGTTGATATTTATGAGCCTGTTGATCCTAATTTCAGCAGGGCCATAGGGTTGATGTTTTTTATTGTTGTTTTTTATCTTGCCTGGATATTATCAACAAAAGAAAATGAATAAAAAAATAATTGTTGTTTGTGTGATATTTATTTTGTTATCAACAATAGTTGTTGCTTTTTTTGATACCATACAGCAAGCAATGATATTTCTGCAGGCAGGATCAAATATAAAACTTACACCAAATCCAATAGTTACTTCTGGAAAAATATCTCTTGTTGATGATCCTTCTTTTGGAATATCACCTAATCAATTTTCAATAAATAAAAGTGGTGCTTTAGAATTAACTGGAAGGGCAAGGCCATCAAGAGAATTAATTTTTAAGGCAACAAATGCAGTAAGAGGATCATCATCACCGACAGAAACTTTAAGGGATGTTGGAGCAAGTGGAGGAGTAAAAGATCCTGTAATAGCTTTCAGCAAGACAACACAGCAGGATATATTTGGAACTTTCCACCATCCACACGAGATGGATTCAACAACTAATGTTGCTTTTCATTTGATGTGGATTCCAGGAGAATCTTGGACAAGTGGAGCTTATAATTGGAGCTTGGAATATTTATTAAGATGTGAAACTATTGAAGATGAAGCAGAACTGGGAGCAGGTTGTGCAGATTCAACATTAGGAACACCAATAACAATAAGCGAAATAGTAACACCGGATAATGCTGTAGATTTTATAGAAACAGAATTTTCAACAACAATAGATATGGAACATAATCATATATTAATAGCACACTTTTTCAGGGATATAAGGGGAGCAGATACAGCAGATGATGTTGGAGAGGTAAGATTTTTTGAAGTTGAATATACAAAAAACACTTTAGGAAAATATAAATGAAATCAAAAGATGGTGATGCATAAATGCCAGGAAAAGAAATTGTGGAAGGAAAAATAGCTCAGGATTTATCAGTTGTAGATTTTGAAGATGTTGATGGAAACAAGCCAGAAGATATTGAATCTACTCTGCAGATGCAGAAATGGGAAACAGAGCCGGAGGCAGTAAAAGAACACGCTGACATAAATAAAGATACTGTTCTCGGAAATTTAGATAATGTTGAAATGGTTGCAATAAATCTTGGAGAGGAGTTTATAACATCAATGACAGCTTTAAGATCAATGATGAATGATGAAGATATTGCAGAATATTTTTTTCCAAAGGAATTAATATTAAGTCAATTAAGAGCAAAGGCATCAATCCTGGCATTATCAAATTCAAAAGAGGGATTTCTGAGAAAATTGAAAGTAACCAGGCAAGTTTTCAAAGGTTATGGCATTGAGGCTTTTGACAAGGGGATGCAGGAAACAAGCTCAAAGATTAAGTGGAATCCATTTACAAAAACAAAAAAATAACGGAGGATGATTAATTATGAATTTGAAAATAACATTGTTGCAACAAATCAAAAGAATATCTGAGGATCAGCTGATGAATATACAGGAGATCATTGAGAAAGAAATTGAGAGGAGATTAAACAATGCTGTTAAAACAGTTGGAGCAGCTGCTATTGATGTTAAAATTAAGGAGGATGATATAAATGTTAAGTAATCTTGAATGGATATTAATATCAGTTTCAGGTCTATCAGTAACAGGTCTGTTTATTGTGTTTATAACTTCTTTTAATGAAATGATTGAATCAATGAAGATATTTTTTTATAAGATATGGTATGGCAGAAAATATGCAAAAATAAGATTTATAGGAGTTGATTCCAATGAGAGTTATATATTCATCAGGGTAAAAGAATCAGCTTATGAACTTGATGATGCAC
>LAZR01001214.1_pt1 | contig 16735 bp, 14 predicted proteins | sample 329461 | NCBI WGS metagenome assembly LAZR01 (sample SAMN03002196, study PRJNA259156) | marine sediment metagenome | biome: sea floor; feature: Hydrothermal impacted sediments; material: marine sediment; isolation source: Loki non-amplified sample from Loki's castle hydrothermal vent sediment ...
CACACGGATACTTCCTCAAACCGCATTGGGTGGCAGTGGTCCAGGCAATCCGGAGCGCGGACCCTTCCTCAAAGACAAAGGTGGCTACGCCGGACCCGGTGCTCTCGGCGGCGTTGGACTTGATCTTGTACAGGGAGCCCTCACCCGTGCCAGCCGCCCCATGGTCATTGGTGAACAGGTAGCCCTCCACATACTGGTTCGCCGTGATGGCCGTGGTCGAGTTGGTGAGGGTAACGGTGGTATCACCGACTGACCGGGCGGTAGGCACCGCGAGGTCGGCCTCATGTCCGGAGACCACCACCGCCTGCTGTTGCAGGGTTCCGGCAGCCAGTGCCAATCCACCAGCCTGGGCGTAGATGAACTCCTGGCCATCGATGAACTTCAGCATCGTGCCGAATGGATGATTCTTGTTCTCCTCATTGAGGTACTGCATCCCTTCACTACCCCAAATGGTGTTGTCAAAAGAACCCATGGTTAGTTACCTCCTGTCGTTTGGCTGCGACGGCTTTTCTTTTTCTTGCGTACCTTGGGATTTGGAGACTCATACAACGGAGCTACCATTACTGGAGGCACCAGCGAAAGCCCCCTCCTTCGATACCTATACATACTGTAGGGGTCGGCCGGAAGGTTGGGCAGTGCTTCTCCATCCGGCTTGAAGTACGTGGCCGTCAGAGGCCAGTTCCCAAGGTCACGGATGACAAAACCCTCCCGTTTCAATTCTTCCGCCAGCAGTTTCTTTTCCAGCGTCGTCGCAACCATTTATCCCCCTTAGTTACTGGTGCTCGGGTCGCCGATCTCGAAGCGCAACGGGGCCCCGTAGCCATCGTCCAGTTCGAATACCCCGTAGTCGGAAGTGATTACCGCCTCCCAGGCTCTCAGGGAAGCATCCCGCTCATTCTCCACTTCCTGCCCCTTGGACTCAATGAGCACCATGGCAGCCCTGGAGAGGATGGCACCGTATCCGCTGTCCGAACCGGTGATCTTTTCGATGTTCCCAGTCTCAAATATAGGTATCTGGCTGAGTTTGACCGCGAAGAAGTCCCTCAGTAGGTCTTCTGAGAAGCCACGAGGGATGTTGACCGCAGCGGTGGAGCCGACAGGCGCCAGACTGGAGGTGAGCGCAAAGACGGCGTTGGGGTGGTGGATAATGGAGATGGGTTTGGGGAACTTTTTGGTCTTGGCGATGGCTATGGCGGCCCCTATGTTCTGGGCCGTCATGTTCTTGTCATCCGCCCCCAGATTGGCACCACCATTCAGGGCCGAGAACAGGGCGATAAGTTTCTCTTCCTTCTTTCTCGCCATCGCATCGCCCATCTGCCGGCCAACGATACGGAACACCGACTCATTCTCCTGCCTCAGAAGTTTGTCGGTGAGGATGACCTTCAGACCCACCTCTGCCGTGGTGAGGTCCGTGGTGGTCATACCGATGTCCTCGCTGTCCACCATGTCCTCACCGTCAACGAGGTCACTGGCGTTCATCTGGGCCACCTTGGGCACGGTAACCTGCTTCTCGCCCTGCTTCAGCGTCATGTGCTCCACAACGGCGGCCACAGGCATATTATGCTCCTCTGTGAATCGGGCCTCAGCAATCGCTATGCGCTGTGCGTTTTCAAGGTTTCCGGTGGTTGCTGACTGTATTGGCATATTACCTCCTCAGAAATCAGACCCATCCCTTGTCCTCGCGCAACTTGTTGTAAGCGGCGCGGGCGGCCGGGTTTTTGGGGTCTGCATTGTAGGCGTCCATAATCTCACCCTCGGTGGTGTTTCCTCCCCCTTCGGTTATCCCGGAGTAGGGTTCCTGCGCCTCGCCTACCGGACGCAGTTGCTTTGCCAGTTTGTCCATCGCGGCAGTGGAGCCGTCCGTGGACTCAAGAAGGGTTACGGCGCTAACACCGTACTTTGTGGCAAGGGTGGCGGCGCTTTCCTTACTGGTGCCCTCCGCCAGTTTGGTCTTGTCGGCAGTTCCCTCAGCCTTTAGCCTTTCGATCTCTTGATCTTGGCTTGCGATCTTATCGGCCTGGGCCCCGGCCTTTATCCTTGCGTTGACAGATGTCGTCTTCGCTGGGTCGTCCCTGGCATCCTCAAGGTCAGCGTCATCCCGTTCCCTTCGCCATGCCGCCCTATCATCAGCGGTTTTCAGTTCACCGTCCTTTAGGCGTTGCTCCCGGGCCCCAAGGTCTGCGTCTGTCCTGCCAGCGGCGGCAAGGGCATCGCTCACCATGGTTCTCCCCTGCTCCTCGGTGTACTTCAGGTTTGAAGTTCCCGCTCCATCGCCAGAAGAGTCCCCGGAGGAAGAGTCCTGGTCCTGTGTCGGTCCGTCCATTAGATGTAACCTCCTTGTTTTTCCCAATAAAAAAAGCCACCCTTTGGATGACTCTGCATCTCATTAAAAGGTGGCTAACTCGTAGCTCTTTTGCTATTCTTTTGTTAAGTAGGCGGGAAATATCTAGCTAGCTAGTGTATTTTACGGCTGTTACCACCAACCCACCACTAAGATTCTACCACCACCTTTTCCGTTTTGTCAACCTTGAAGATGTTAAGATGCTTGCAATGAGAGCGCCAGCACTTGATGACAGCCCTGCCCAGGACATATTCACCAATGACTGTCCCGCATTTATCGCACCGCAGACGACCCTCAGAATCTATCATACGAGCCCCCGAGTAACGTCACGGCCCCTACGCCCACGGCCACCCTTTTGCTCCTCCAGGGACTTCCAGAAGCCTACCCGGGCCCCCTCTTCATCGAACCATGGGAAGTCTCTACGGAACTGCTTGCGCTTCTTAGCCGCCTCAGACCGTGACTTCTTGCCCTCTTTAGAATCATCCTCTATGGGAGCCCCTTTAATCGGAGCATATATCTGATTGAAAGATAGTTCAAAGTTCATTGACGGTATCTTATTGAAGTCCTGCCTGCCATTGCCCAGCAGTTGTAACCATACTTCATTATAATAAGTTGGATGATCTCGAAGGTATCTGTTATCTTCAAAAAAGAGTTCGTCCCTTTCAGGCTTGCCCCTCTCAATAATCAAAGCGTAGTCAGCGAAGTTGTCCACATGTTTACTGCTAACGCCTCGGTCCCAGGCCTCTTTTACCCTGCGCTCACGAGCAAACTTCGGATTACTGAGAAGGAATTGCTTACGGGCAATCTCCCTTTGTTTCTCGTCTGGCTCGTAGAACCTCGTGCCTCTCTCGGAGTAGCTGGCATATTGGTCGAACTCACGCTGGAATCTCACGGCGATATCCAGAGATTGGATAGGCTTATCTCTCAGGTCAGAGTGCCACGCTCTCGGCGCATCCGGGTTGATGATTGCTCCAATGGCATTCCAATACTTCGTATGCTTTTTCAGGAATAGCTCCTGCTCCATGCCCTTGGACTCAAACAGATTGTATGTGACGTGGTTCCTGATAAGGTCAAGCCCCCCCCGGTCGAGTTGGATGCCATAGCCCTCCCGCCTGTAGAACGCTTCCTCAAAGCCGAACTCACGCTGGAACAGGCGGTCCCGGTCACGTTTGATGCTTGCCTCTGCCACGCTCCGGTCAGTCAGCGTCCGGTATTTATCCGGTATGGCATCGTACTGATCGAGCTGAGTCTCCCACTTCTCGGACAATTCATCGAACTTCACGTTAGGGATTCGGTTGAAGTCAATGGCGGTGATGGCATTACCCTTCATAGCCTTTTCATCCAGAAGCAACTTGTAAAGGTCGGGGTGCTCCTTGAGGAACCGCTCCCCTCTGAATCCCTTGGTGGGAAGAAGTTTGTAGTCAGCGAAGGGTTTGAGCAGGTTGATGCGGTCATCATCCAGCTCAAGACCTATCTCGTAGAATTGTCTCTCTCTCCGGTCTCTCGCATAGGCTGGATTCTCGTCAAGGAATGCATCCCGCTCGGCCCTCTGCTTTGAGTTATCATCGAACTTGATGGCATCATACTGAGCGTCATTCTCCCTGTTGGCTGCGTCTATCCTCCATTTGGGAACGTCCTTCGGGTCTATGGGTTGGAGTGCAAAGGATTCCTCTGCGTTGGCAGGGTCAGTGCGGAACCTCTCAAGGCCGCTCTTATCATCGAAACGAGCCAGTTTAGCCTCGGCGCTGTTATCACTAAACTCATCCTGTATCTTGCCCTGTTTTACATGGGCCTCGACGATCCTGGGGTCAATATCCCTGTCCCAGCCAAAGGCTTCCTTCCTCCGGTTGTCGTCATTCCATTCCTTGTGAGCCGCTTTGAAGGCGTCAACGGCGTTCTGGTCGTCTTTGTTCACGGCCTCGTAGAGCTCGTCCACCTCGCGCCATTTGGCCGTTATCCTACTGACAGGGATATTCCAGGCATCGTGTTTGCCACTTCTCTCAGCCTCTGGCAAGCCACCATCATCGGTGAGTAGGTCGTTTTCCAGGGCCCAACGGTAATCATCGATATGGTCAGCCAGCCAAACCCTTGTCTCGGAGCTGCCGGCGCCATCCTCGTCAGTCTGCCGGCCGTATTCCACCCGGCCCTCAATCCTTTCCTGTGGCACCGGTGCATCATTGGTGCCCTTCTTGATGGCCTCTATGCGGCGCTGATCGTCCACCCAAAGCGGGTTATCATCCTTGAGTTTGTCGATGGCAAACTGGCGACCCGTCTTATATTTGGGGTCATCCTTATCGGATATATCGGGTAGGGTCTCGCGTAGGAGATCTTCCTGGTCATTCAATTCCCGACTAGCCACCTGAAGTTCAAGAGCGGCAATTGGCGTCTCTATCGGGTCGAATCCGCCAAACTGGTCTTTGCGCCACTTTCGGTATTCGTCATCCTTGGCGAGAATCAATCTTGTCTCTGCGCTATTGGGACTGAACTCTTCCTCAGCGTCCTGATATTCAAAGTTACTCTCAATTATCTTCCTGGGGGGCAGATAACCTATGGAATCTACCGGCATACCCCACTTCTTTGCCAAAGCCTTCGCCTTATCATAGGCCTCCAGTGTTTGAATCTTTGCCTGCCCAAAAACGGCAAGTGCCGCATTCTCCTCTGGATTGGCCTTCAACCAGTCCACCCATGGGTTATTGAATATCTCGGCAGCATCCTCCGGATTCTCCTTTTTCCACTTATCCTGTCTCGCTTTTGACATCGCATGGAACTTCTTGAGCAATTGAAACTCTCTCGGAGTGAAGTTGCCAAGATGGGCATTCCGGGTTCTTTCGTCAGCATCGAACTCTTTGAGCTTTTCCTCATCGGTAATCTTCTGGCGCTCTTTCCACTGTTCGTGGAATTGAATGAAGGTATCACCCTTTGAGGGGTCAGCATTCACGGACACCAACTTGGTTTTTGTTATGTCCGCTGTCTCTTCACGGATGGCCTGGGCTACGGCAAGGCCCTTTATTATTGGGGCAAAGCCTTTCTTGGGTGTTAGCTCCTCTGGGTCAACCCCCTTGAATTCACCCGCATGGTCTGACCAGAAATCCTTTCCATCATATACGGGATCCAAAATACTGTAGGGCACATTCTCGGGGAACTTGGACTCACCCAACCGGGTGATGTTTTCTGCCCAGTCACCGCTATACGTCTGCGTTCCTGCTCCTAATATTGTGGGCAAAGCAACCAGTCCAGCAGTGCTGGGAACATCCTGCCATGCCTCCCAGATGTCCGCGATGGCGAATGGGGCAAGTCTGTCAATCCATTGGTCGGGGTCTTTCCAATCCACCTCGTCGCCAAAGTATGTTTTGCCCGTCACGCCCTCTCTCAGAAGACCAACCAGGGGAGACGCCTTGGTCTTAATAAAGTTTGTTGTAGTCCTTATTGGGTCAGCTACGTATTTCTGCCCCGTGGCTGAAACTATTCCCGTCCCAGTGATTATCCGACTAAAAAACACTACGAATTGCTGAAAGCCACCCCAAGGATCAATACGGGTGTTACCGATACGTGCCTTCATAAAGTCCGTACTTCTAGGGTCAAGTTCCACTTCCCACCAATCTTGCGATGCCCCTAAAGCGAGTATCCCACCGATGGTACTAATGAAGGTTATCATATCCTTCCAGGCTTCAACCCTCACAAACTTATTCGAGGATACCAAATGCCGGGGGGTTAATAGTCTACCAAGATTCAGCCTCATGGAAAAGAACAGGGCATTAGCAGCAGGGGCCAGTTGCTCGGCTCTGCCAAGTTGGGCCCTGCCCGTCATATCACCAAGTTTCTGGGCGAAGTCCTTCATGTTTGCTTCTATGCTGAAGCCCTCCCCAGGTTTGGCCTTCAGTTCACCAGAGGCATATCTCTCATTGATCTTGAGCATTGCAGCGTGATATTTTTTGAATATCAACCAATTATGTGCATTAGTACCTGTAATAAACGCCCTACCCGATATCTTGACCCAAGGTATCTTTGCCGTAAACCTCGGTATGGGCCTATCAGCTCCCAAGAACCCGAACTCCTCAACACCCTTATATTGAGAGGTTCCCTTTGGTAAATCCAACGGCCTCAGAAAGTCATACCCCGCATCTAAATACAACTGGTACAACGGGTCCTTGGTGATGAGTGTCTCCGAAGCCTCTGCCGCTCTTTGGCTAAAGATTGAGTGCCATGCCTGCCTATTGGCATCGATAAATTGGGGTATATTATTAACGATGAGAGGGGCCTGCTGTCTCCAGTAAGAGAGGTCGAATGAGGCTAGATTAGCCCGCATGAAGTTACCAATATCAATAGCTGTCCAGCCCACCATCTTCAAGGCCCTTACAATGAGAGCCCTATCCTTAATCGGTATCATGGACGGTTGAACCGAGGCATCGCTAACAGATTTCCTATACTGGGAAACCGAAGGATATGCGGCAAGTACCTGTCTAGCTATACCTATTTCCACCTCATGCAACTCGGCTGTTATTCTGCCTTCATCCAGCTCTATACCTAATCGTAGCTTGGTAGCAGCAAATACCTTCTCGGCCTCAGTACGAGCATCTTCTACGGAGCGCGGCACAAACACTTCCCCCAATTCTATCTGCCCGAAAGGTGGATTAAGGGCAGAATTTATGGGGGCCTCATAACGAGTGACTGGAGGATATGCTGCTAGTGTTTCCTTGGCTATCGCCATCTCTACGTCGTGGGTTGCCTGTGTTATACGCCCTTCATCGAGGGCTATACCCAGTCGCAGTTTGGTGGCCGAAAATTCTTTCTCTAACTGGCTTCGTGTGTCCTCGACGGTCTGAGGTTTGAACTCCTCATTCCATAGCCCCTGTCGCCTCTCCTCATAAGTGCGGCCTATCTCTTGAACTGTTGGGTCGGTTGAACCAAGCAATAGCCCCTGCCACTCCGCAAAACCTTCCTTGGCAAGTGGAACAGGCGGAAGACTCCGGGCATAGTCCAGCCATTCTTGATCGAGTTGAACCGGGTCCCCTCCCTCATCAGCAAAGACCGACTTTATACTGTCCTCCAGGGGTACACCCTGGTCGAGCATTTCCATTATCTCCGGTTCGTTTGCGAATACACGCATCAACCGGGTAAATGCTGATTTCCCTGCTGTCCCTAGCTCTCTGGGGATAGTCCTTCCCTGAAGGGCATTAGATAGTGCATCCACGGTGGACATAAGTTCAAAAGGTTCGTCTTTCAAAACTTGCCGGACCTTACCAAACAGGGCATCCCTCATGCCGGTTGTCAAATCTTGGAATTCATCCGTGCTTATATCAGGTAATGCTCCAGACATGGTTTCACGTTCGGCCTGTCTTATGGCATCCTCGTTACTCTTCCCCTCAATAATCAGTTTCTCGATTCTCGATTTAAGGTTGCTGGCCCGTTGACCACGAACCAACTTTCGCCACTCCAGGGTGGCCTCTCGCCTTCTTACGTTACTAGGCTTCTGTAACGCATTACTAAATAGGTTAAGAACTGCCGTGGTCTGCTCAGGGGTTATCTCTGTGGTGCTCGGAGGTGGCGGCACGATCTCCTGAGACTGTGGCACAGGAACGGTGGTGCGCTTCTTTTTCGCCGGAGGCTTTCCAGGCACAATCTTAGGCTTCTCGGCAGGTTTGGCCTTGACCTTTGGTTTTCTCGCCGGGGGTTTGGGAGTCACAGGCGGGATGGGTGGAGCGGTGATTGGGCGCCCCAAAACATCTATCTTCCCTGATAACAGGGCATGGGGGAAATCAGATTCAAATGCCTCAAAATCCTTAAAATGACCGGGCCTTATATTCCCTTCCTTGTCGAAAGGGGTTGGCACTGTTGGCTCAAATCCGAATTTAACCCTATCTATATGGTGCTGTATCTCATGCCGCAAGGCAATGATTTGTTCTGCCTCAGAGACACCCTCCCTACTAGTTGGTATGGCTACCTCAAGCGAGCCATCCTCTAATACCGCTGCTGTGCCACCCAACTCATGCCTTCGTTGGGTGCCCGTTGTTCGTACTTTTGAGACCACCTTAATTGGGGGTAAACCAAGTTCCCGCACAAAGAAATCTGCTATACCTTGAGGGTCTGCTGTGCCTGCAACCTCTTTTATTTTCTCAGCCGCAGGCCCCCGTGCAACGCGGTCTAATTCCTTCCCGGATAAACCCCTTACTACCTCAAGGGATGGTATCTCAGCCACCGCAGGAGCCGCCTCTCTAGCCGCTAATGCTGCATCTAAGTCTCTCTGAGCATCCTGGACAACTTCATCAGCCCTGATTATCAGGTCAGGTTCCCGTGTTGTTTCTCGCACCTTCTCGGCTACTTCAAGGGCGGCACGGGCCTCTTGTTCGGCAGTTATCTCAGGTGCCTCGGCAACCTCAGGAGCCACAATCGGTTCAGCAACGGCCTCCACCGCCTCAGCAGGGGCCTCAAGCTCCTCCACAAGAGCAGGTGCCTCCGCCCTTTCCTCAAAGCCAGGACGGACCGGCTCCCGAGCAGTTATCCTCTCGCCTCTGGTTGCTTCAGCCTCAAGCAAGGTGGGCAGGTCTTCTACTGACTCGATGCCCAGGTCAACGGGCTTATACCAGTTCCCGGTCTCGGGCTCTTTCTGAAAGCCCTTGCCCTCCAGTTCGGCATCAGAGAAACCCTTTGTCTCCAGGGCATTTGCCCGCCTGAACGATGTATGGGCCCCAGCAGCGACCCCCAACCCGGCCAAGGGGCTAGTAGCCACAAAGGTCTTGGCGGCTATATCAGGTAGACCCTCAAATAAGTCCTGGTTCTCGTCAAATATCCTGATGGCCGCATTGGACACACCCTCTTGTAGCGTCTCGGTGAAAACCTCCATGAACTGGATGGTGGAGTAGTTTTTGAGGCCCTGCTTCGCCAGCTTGGCCAGCGTCAACCGGGTGGTTTCTTTGATTATCTCGGTACGAGCCTTCCTAAAAAGAAGCGGTGATAGTGCCTTGAACAGAGGTAACTTCCCCAGGCCTTCCAGGGAACCAATGAGTACACCAGCGGCAAGGGCTATGTTTGAAGCCTGACTTTCCGGTACACCATTATCGATAAGTTCCTGGACAATGGCCCCGGCCTCGACGGGCACCATGACGGCACCACCGGCCACAGCAGCCAAGGCAGGACTCTTGGTTGTGATCGCCACAGCCGCAGCCGACCCAGCAGAAGCCACCAGGTAGGGCACAACGCTGGCAAACTCATAGGCCCAATAGTTACGATCCAATGCCAAAATGGGATGCTGAAACACACCCTCGGCCCACTCCTTTGTGCGTGGTTGCCACTCGGGATGTCTCTCGACAAGCGCCTGAAACTCGCGCCGATGCACGTTGCCCGTGGCCCTGAGTTCGTCACGGATTCTCCTATTCCTGGCATCCCGCCTTTCGGCTTCCTCATCCCCAATCATGTTACGCATATTGTCATCAACATCAGGGTAGAGGAGATTGGGGACGATGGTATAGAAACCGCCCTTGATATTGTCCCAGGCCCCGAGAGAATTCAATACAACTGCATCCCAGAGGTCTTTGGTTATGCTCTCAGCCGGCAGTTCGGTATATTCCAGCGTGATCGGATTGTACGAACCAATCTGGCGACCGTCCTGGTCAAAAAACCTACCCGTACCTATTTCAAGGGTCACGGGTTTATCCGTTCCATCCACGGGTACTGTCACGTCCTGGAGGCGCAACATTTCCTCACGGGCCTCGGGGCTGAATCCTAACTGTTCCAGGACTCTATCTTTAGCTTCTACACGCCCTCCGGTCCTCACATCCTCAAAGAATTGGTCGGGGGCTAAATCCATGATTGCTTCGAGCTGTGCAACCGATGAGCCAGGGAAGGCCAGTTTAATCAGTCTATCTAACTCTTCCTGTTCTATAGTGGGGTCTCCGAATAGTTCCCCGATGTCCCGGTCCGTCACACCCTGAAACAGGGTCTTGAGTAGAATGTCCCCCTGTGGACTTCTGCCCTGCTCAATGATGGCGTCAATGATGCTTCGCGGGTCTTGAGTAGCGAGTCTACTTACCAACCGCGCTATGGTGTCGCCCTCAACCGTGAGGCCACTGGCCAGACCAGGGAATAGTGCGCCGGCCGCCCTCTCCAGTTCGTCCTCGGTGACATCTGTTCCGGGAATAAGGCCGACCTCGGGGCCAAGGGCTTCACCCGCAATAGTGGCTCGTGAGACCTCTTCGCGCCTCGCTATGTCCTCTTCGGTGGGGACACGCTCGGTGCCAATGAACTTAGCCCTTTGCCCAAAGGTCTCAACGGGAGGGGTCGGTGGAGGGGGAGGAACAGTAGGTGGTGCCGCTGTCGGTGTCGTGACTGGAGCGGGTGGTTCTGGAGGTACAACAGGCGGTTCGGCGGTAGGCACACCCTCAGCAAGAAAGGGAATAGAACCAGGAGCCCCGCCACCCGCAACGAACTGGGCGTTTTCCTTACGCCGGCGCCGCCTCTCTTCCTCGTCTATCCCCCCACCAGCCGAGCCTGGACTAACTACGCGTCGCTGGACCATTGTTTCCTTTCCCGAAGATATCCCTCACTCTGGGTCCGATTCTCCCGAATATGGATGGTTTCGGCTCTTCCTTGCCCACATCAGCCATGAGCTTATCCAGAATATCAATCATCATTTGCTTTGTCCACTCAACGGTCACGGTAGCACCTCCTGCCCGTTACCCCCGGCCCCATTCCCTTCACTCAAAGCCCCCGACAAAACGCTCCTGCTGGCCTGGGGTTGATCGATCTCGGGATTCTGTAGCAGTTGGCGGCTGGCCTTTATGGTGGCTACAGCCTGCTCGAACAGCCTCTTGCTCTGGAGTAGTTTCAGGTCTTTCTCGGCTTCATCCTTGATTTGTTCGGCCTCGTCCACATACCTGAAAGCCATCTCAATCAACTCAATGCTGGCGTCATTTGCCTTCGCCTTTTCCAGCGCCAATTCCCTCATAAGTCCAGCCGGGTCTTCGACATTGAGGATATCCCTGTGAATGACGCTGAGTGGCAGTATACCAATGGCTGACTGGGCCTGGGCCAGGTTCACGGTTTCCTGTGTCTTGGAACTAATCATAAAGCGAGATGTGATTCTGTATTTGGATGGGTTCCCTAGCATATCGGCAGAGAACTTGTTTTTGCTGCCGGTTTTGCCTACCATGAGTTCGCCCATGCCGCCGTTAATGAATTGCTCGATATTCAACTCGGCCAAGCCCTGCCTCATTATCTGGAGTGCCTCCAGCCGCGGGGCCTCAAGTTTCTGCCGGATCTCAAACTGCCTGGTAAACCAAATCCCCGGCCTGTCGAGTTGAGAGCTACCCAATTCAGCATCACTAGCTCCGCCAACGGCTATGGCATCTTTGACATCCTGCCGAGCCTGTGCAGACCCACGGTTCATATCCCCGGTCTCGACTACCTGCGCCCTCTCTCCCTTTTTAACCTTTCCTACCTGTCCAGCTTTTGGCGCCGGCTGTGCGGGTTTACCGTCAAGTACCTCAAATTCCCGCTCATAGGCCGGGTAAAGTTGGCGCATATTATAGGTCTGTTCAACGCTCAGGGTCCGGTTCCACTCGTTATAGAGTTTGCTGTTATTGAAAAAGATGTCCTCGGCCTCATGCTCCAGGAATCCCTTGTCCCTGAGACTGAAACCCGTTGGGGGTGAAGCTATGACGAAGGGCGGCTTGCCCGAACTGTTCGGTCCACTCACAACCTTGCCCTCGTTTATCCAGAGCTCGTTGACTTTTCGGCTCCAGTAGTCGCGCACCTCGCTATCGTTTATCTCTTCGCCCCCGCCCTTCCCAGCCCTTAGCTCTTTATTGGGATACTCCAGTTTCAGATCGTCCATATTCCTGAAACTTATGGGGGCCACCCACGCCAACCCATCCTTGTCGTACTGATGGGGGGTCCAGCGCATGTCCACCGGCAGGCAATCGATCTGAAGTTCCCCGTCCTTCTCGGTGACCAGCCACCGCACTCCTATGAAAGAACGGATGCAAACGTGGCTGGCCAACCACGACTTGAGGCTCGTGAGTCCGAATCGGTTCAGCAGGAATTCATCGGCCTGTTCAAAGCTGGCATCCACGAACTGCACAATGTTTTGCTTAATCTCTTGAGAGATGTCTCCCTCGACAACCGTTTGCCACTTTGCGGTCATCAGATCGGCCTTGATTGCGTCCGCAAATACGCTCGGGGCGTTGCTCGTGACGTTGATAACATTTTTTAAGGCGGCCTTGCCATCGAAACCCAGGAGTTGGAAGTCCTCCATGTAGAGCTGGTCCCTCGTCCTGTCCATGCGGCTGTGAAGGGGCTTGAGGGCGTTCATCCGCTTTTCGATTAGTGCCCAGGTATCATTTTCTGGCATGACTCACCTCGTTCTCGGTTAGCAGTGACCTTCTCCCGTATATCTCCCAGCAACGTAACGACGCATCACGATCCCACTCCCAAGTATATTCATCCCTGAGCAAGGGGACTAAATACTTTGCCGTAAATTCATCCAGAGAAAAGGGAGAGGCCAAATCCATAGCCCTAATATATTTGTCATAGATCGTAGTTGTAATAACCACATCGTCATCCAATAAAATACCGATAACTTCCGGGAATGTCGGATGACCCTCCCCTAACTGAAGATGGGTTTTGAAAGTAATCGTCACGTTATCCGGCATGTTTGTCTCCTATCCAGGTCTCGCCGTCCCAAGTCTTCCCGTACTTTTGGGACATGACATAAGCCAGTAATAGTGATTCCATTGAGGTGAACTTTTCTTCGTAATGTCTTTTTACTTTAGTTAAAGCCCACTTAGGGTATTCAAACCAAGAACCATCATAATCACTATTATGAAACTCTTCCCAAAAATCTTCTAATTGAACATATCCTCCTACCATCTTCCATAACTGGGCCTGGGTGGGGAGCCAGGCATGAGGAACATATGTCCTACCTGTAAACTCCCCCTTAAACATTAGTTCATGTACAGAAACAATATTCCATCCCTCTCCCGAATTGTCTTCATAGGCAAATAAATCATCGCTTTGCCTATCCCAAGCACTTTGTAGTTCCTCGGCCTTAACACACATCTTTATGAAGGTTTCGTCAACTGGCGGTATAATTTCATTGTCGGGAACCGTCTTTGCATCTCTCCCCCTACATATAGTCCGTGGCCTCGGGCGCTTCGCCACTGGCCACTGTCTCAGGTACAAAGTCGGATAATACGTACCTTTCTGATGCGAGTAAATGGTAACGGGCCTCGTTGTCTATCTCCTCGGTAGGCTCGTAATTAACATCCAGTTTGTAGCTGAAGGCCCTCTTCTGGTCCCGGTAGGCGGTCAGGTCGTCAAACACCATGATCTTGTTCAACTTGTGCATGGCGTACACCCGGCCTATCTGGGTATCAACCTTCCGCATATTATCAGCCGGTTCCTGTATCGGCCAGCCATGGGATGTGTATTCGCCCCTCCAGCCCGCTTCCTGGTGGCTCCCGCCCACCCGCTTGATGACATTCCGCCCGGAGGTAATCTTCTTGAACTCCTCTGTCTGATTATACACGCTCTGGGCCCCAGGCATATACTCATTGACGGCGTAAATCAGGCTCGTGGCCGGGTCCACGGCGTAAAACATAGCCGCGGGGTTAGCTGTCCCAAAGTCGTGGCCGGAGTACCAGAGCCAATTACTCGGGATCTCGAACCTTGGAATGACACAGGTGGTCTCGTCAAAGGAATCATAGATCATCCCGGCCGGCCGTTCGTATATCCCACAGTACATCAGATTGAACTTCCACGCCGGCATGGTCCGCTTGGCCCTCTCGTACTCCACGCGGGGAAAGGCCGGGTTCATCAGGGAATCGAACTGAATCACGTCAATGTCCGTGTCCCCGGCTTTCCACCGGTCATATAGTTCAACCTTCAGCCAGCCCCACTCGTAGAGAGTCGTCGTTATGAAGATTCTCCCAAGGGCCAGGGACACACGCCTCAGAACCGCCTCCCAAGCCTCCCGGGTGAACGCTGGCTGTCCGGCCTCGTCCAGCCATGCGCCCAGGCAGGTCGCGGATTCCAAGCCGTATTTGGCATCAGCAGAGCGAAGGATAATGCGGCCCCACATCTTGTCATCCTTGTGCTTCGCCAGGAACTTATGGCCGGGACTCTCCCGCAACTCCATGATCTTCTCACCGGCCCAGTACCTACCTATGCCCGAAAGTTCCTCGAATACGGTCTGCAACTGCGGCAACATGTTGAGCTTGAACATATCATAGGTCGATGTAACTGCCAGGTAGTCGCCAATCCCCTTGATATTGGGGTTTTCTGTCCTGAGCCGTGTAGTGACTTTTAATATCTCGTTCTCCAGCCAGTGGGCACCCAGACACGTCTTCCCCCCCTGCGGCCCCGCCAGCATCGCCACAAAGCGCCTGGTGCTCTCGAAAGCCCTTATCTGGCCATCATGGAAGTTCAGGCTGACAAGTTGACCCTTCTCGTCCAGTTCCCGGAACGGGGCTACGGCGGTGGTCATTTCCTATACCCCCAAAATGCCACCATTACAAGGATAAACATGACAATCAAATAATCCCACCAATCGAGTTCGCTTATCATTCTATCGGCTCTAGGTAGGTCAAGAAAGTAACAACACTCATAACGTTAATATTCTCTGTTGGGACAGAGCCATGGTACACCCCAATTGGCACTGCGCCTTCGGGCAGTTCAACCTCGTTGCCCTCAATGATAACCTCAACCAGTTTGTATTTCACGCCGCCACCTTTCCGCAGTTAATATCCCCACAGGTATCAAAGACCCTGCTATACCGTACCTCTGCGCCCTTGCCCCGCTCAAACTCAATACCACAGACTCGGTAGGTTAGCCACTCGTAGCCCGGATGCTCCTGTGTCTCCCTGAGAGTATCGTGGTTTACCTCTTTATGAACGTCCGTGGCTATCCCATCATGGCTAAAGACCACTCAGCGCCCCCCATCGGTGGTCATAGCAACCTCGCCAGCATGACAACAATCGCTACGCACATGGCGAGGAAAAGGACGAGAAAGGCGATGCAGCCGATGTAGATGAGGGTCACAACCCAGGGCATTTTCATATCCCCCCCCAGATGTCCCTCCAAGCCTCCAGCGCAGAATCTTTAGATAGTCTCTCTACCATCTCTCCCCCCTATCCAGTCAATTCTCCGGGTATCTATCCCAAGTGGCGATGATGCTGTAACGTAAACTCCGCCAAAGCAACCGGGCAAGCCAGTTGGTAGGTTTGGCCCATACGGTGATGTTTACCATGGGCTTCTTGCCCAAAAGGCCCAGAACAGGCGCTTGCCCCTCCACGCTCCCGGTGAAGTCTTGACCGTTTGATACTCCCTCCATATCATCCCCTCTCGTTAAGCCTTTTCTGGTGAAAATCACTACGATTGCATTATCCTAATCTCTTGAAGTAGGCTCTATTGGCCGTCGAACCGACCCCCTTGCCACCCCCGCCTTCATACAGCTTAACACGCCAGCGGCCTCCCAATAGTTCTCCACGGCTATGACGGGCTGGGGATTCAATGAGAATATGGTCTTGTTCTCATTCACGACTATAATGGGTATCCCAGCCGACCAACAGGCCGTATGCGGGACTCCGGAGCATCCTGCCAGGGCCACCAAAACATCGACATCATCACGGCTCCTTTAGCTTCGCAATGTCGCACTATACTTCTTACGTAAAGCCCTGTAGCTTCGGGCTTGCACCAGTTCCAAGATTATGTTTGTCAATCGTCCGGTATTGGGTTGTCATCAGCGTCCAGCTCGGGAGGGATTTCCCCCGGGGACTTGGATACTTGCTGCCCAGGCTCAAATCCCATCTTTAGCCCTCCACGCCGGCGCCTGTGCTCTGGGATGGATGGAGACACCAGATCGCCCTTGAGAGGCCGCTGGGGGCCAAACCGGGCATAACCGCTGGTCCGGGACTCGGGCTTGAAGTTTGCCACTACATCGGCGGCCTGGGGCGGGTTGGCGCGGATTATCTGGGGCTCAAGGCGCAGGACACCCCCGGCCAAGGGTGTGACATCGGGTGTGACATTATTTAGCGTTATGTCGGGTGTGACAGGCCCAAGGTGTGACATTTCGCCGGGTGTGACATTTTCCGTTGAAGCTGCGGGCTCAGGGTGTGACATTCTCTGTTTCCGCTTCCTCAGCTTCGCTGCTTCCTTCCGAGCTTCTTTGTCCTTGAGCATCAGCCCTTCCCCTCGTCATCGTGTACTATGTGCAGCGTGACTGATTTTACTTCGTACTTCTCAGGCTCATACGCTCCATCCATCTTGTTGAGCTCGGCTATGGCTGAGATGTTGCCCGAACGCACGAGGCTACCTTTGTCAGTGCAGTTATCCTCGTTGGCGAACTTGGACAATAGCTCGCGGCGCTCGTCAACCGTTGCACCTGCGCGTTCAGCCTGGGGC
>LAZR01001215.1_pt1 | contig 16729 bp, 24 predicted proteins | sample 329461 | NCBI WGS metagenome assembly LAZR01 (sample SAMN03002196, study PRJNA259156) | marine sediment metagenome | biome: sea floor; feature: Hydrothermal impacted sediments; material: marine sediment; isolation source: Loki non-amplified sample from Loki's castle hydrothermal vent sediment ...
CCATCTTTCGACATGGCCGCGCTGCGATTCTACTACAGCAAATTGAAGCGCGACGTGCCGTGGGCATTCCGCGCCGAACGCGACTACCGTACCCTCCGTGAATTGTACGGGCGCACGTCCGACATGCCCAAGACGACCACAACGCACAACGGCGAAGCCGACGCCCGTTGGCAGCTCGAACACCTGATCGGCATCATGGAGTTTATCAACGCATGAGTGACCCGAAGAAGTTGGAATACGCTGAAGAGTTCATGCGCGAAGTAGTCATGCACTGCATCGAGGGCGGCAGCTTTCGTAACTTCATCTACGACCGCCTTGGCTTTGACGTGGACGCTTACGTGCCCATGTACGAAGCCGGCGGGATGGAATTCACGAACGCGTGTCCGGTGAACATGAGCAAAGAAGTCATGCCCCATATCGCCTGGGGAGGCGTGGCCAAGGTTGAGTACGTCCACGCCGATGAGCGGCGCATCGGCATCTCGTGGAAAGACGGATCACGACCGGAAGAGGTCAATAGGTGGCCTGGACACGAGTACGCTGTGGGCGACTCAGTTCTCCGGATCTATCTATCCACGGCGGATTATGGCATGACGTTCGCGCTCGAGGCTGGAAGGAATTACGCCGCATGGAAGCTGGCGGATGAAAAGGAGAGATCATGAGCGGACACGGAAACCCGACCCAGGAAGCACGCGACTATGAGATCGACAAGGCCTTGATGGCTGGGCGCGTGATCGTCTACGGCACGCCCACCATGCTGCAGCTCGACCTCGATTCGATGGAGCAGTACACCAAGGCCGTCAGCCTGATCACCCACTTCAAGTCCCACCTGGGGATCCCCAGCGTCTTTTGGACCGAGTCCAAGTCGGGCAATCGACACATCTACATTCACCTCAATGACCCAATGCCCCGCGAGGATCGCATCGCCTGGCAGGGATTTTTGGGCAGTGACCGCGTGCGTGAGGCGCTGAATTACCTTTGGATCCGGGATGGTATGACGCCGGAATGTTTTCTCGTCGAAAATGCCGGTTACGTGTTGCATATCTTGAAGCTTTGAGGTACAAAGTGACTCCACTTGGAGGAGTTCCTTTTGACAGTTGCACAGTGGTTCGCCAAGCACCCCCAAGCAAAGAAACGTCTTGATAAATGGGTTGGGGATAGGCGAAGTGGGGAAGAGTCGGATGGGATCCGAGGTCTTTTAGCTCATCTCCAAAACTCTCACGCGTTCCCGTTCCAGGATCATACCTCACTTTGGAAGTTCGCGAAACGCGAGCACGGGACGATCGAGTCTCCTAAAAAAGCGCCCGCGGTGCATACACATACGCGGACTGACACGGAGCTGCGAAAGATCGAGAAGGGCGACACCTTCTTTGTCACGTCAGCGGTTTCGAATTGCTACGCGGATCCGGGTTTTCTCCAGGCAATTGAACGCTGGCGTGAAGAGCTGGGCGCAAAGGTCATCGTCAACGGGGTTCGGTACCAGAACCCAACGCGGCCGAACGAAGAGGTCGCCGATGAGTGGTACGACCCCGCGCTGGCCCGGTACATGCTCAACCAGGAAATTCGGCCACACCCGAAGCTGTCGATTCTCCCCACCAAGGTTCAAGCGACCGCATCGAACCCCTTGCCTCCGCGCATTGCCGGCCTGACCCAGGGTAGGCATACGATTCTCGGGCATCCGCAATTGGCCATGAAGACCGTGCCCACGCTTGATGGTGAAGCGAAGGTCATGTGGTCGACGGGCGCGATCACTCGACCCCAATATTCCGAAACGCTCGCGGGGACGATGGGCGAGTTCCATCACGGGCTGGCCGGCGTCATTGTGGAAGTCCGCGACGATGATGTGTTGATGCGCGAAGTCACCTGGGACGGCAACGGGTTCACGGATTGCGAATGGGACTTTCGAGCGGATGGCACCTACGAGGCACCCGCCCCGCTCGCTCTCGTCATGGGCGACATACACGACCCGCTGGTATCGAAAGAGGTCATGGAAGCCACCTTTGGCGAGGGAGGCATCTACGACTGCATGAAGCACGAACGTATCGTGCTACACGATCTCGCCGACTTCCGGAACGTGAACCCGCACGACTGGGGGAAGCTCACGCATGCGGCGCTTGCTCAGTCCGGGCGAAACAGCGTACAAGACGACATTGACTCAACCGCACAGTGGATCAACAATCTGCCGACAGACCCGGACCTCGTGGTCTGTCGTAGTAACCACGATGAATTCCTAACCCGGTGGCTTCAGGACGGTGAGCGCAATGTGACGCCGGTCAATAGGAAGCTGTACCATGAACTCTCGTTTCAGATCCTCGACGAGTTCAATCGCACGGGCAAGTTCCCCGTGACGCTGGAGTTGGCGCTTCGGGGGAAGGTTCGCGAAGGCGTCCGGTTCCTGAATTTCGATGAGTCGTTTCGCCTGGCCGGCGTCGAGATGGGTCAGCACGGGCACTTGGGGCCAAACGGCGCGCGCGGATCAATCCTGAACTACGCGCGCATGGCCGTTCGAACGATCATCGGGCATACACATTCGCCCGGTATCTGGCAGGGATGCTACCAAGTGGCGCACTCCGGCGTGCAAGATCATGGGTACAACAGAGGTCCGTCCTCGTGGTGGAACGCGCATGTGACGCTGCACGCGAACGGACAACGTCAGATGCATTTGATCACCGTCAAGGGACGGTGGCGCGGATGATGGAAAGTCTCAAACCCGCGCTGCAGTACTACCCTTTCTCTGGAGATTTTGGCGATCCTCTTGATGATTGCTTTCGCGATAAGCTAGTGACTTTTCGTAAATCCGGTCCATGCGCCCATTGCTCTGGTGACGTAAAGGCCAAAACCCAGGGACGGTCTTTGACCATGTACTGGTCCTGCGACAAAGTTGTTCGCACCTATCGATACTGTACCAAGTGTACGGAAGCTATGGCGAAATTCATAGAAACAGATGACTTCGATCTTTTGGATAATAGGTTCGCAGCGTGAAAGACGCCAAGGCCTGGATCCAATGGTACTACGAGGTCAAGGACTCGCATGGGGCGCCGGCACTCTCTTTCATCGATTCGACCGGTCGGCTCTACGGAAAACATTGCACGAAGTGCCGCGGAAAGAATCGGCACGCTCGGCGCGGCGGAGGATACGCTTGTGGCTACTGCGGAGCAGACTGGCCGTATGTTGACCGATTTATCCTGAAAGGCGAGATACAACGGTCGCTTACGACGTCGGGGTTCGAAATCAAGAACGCCCGTCAGTTCGACATTGGCAGGTTGATCCACAATTTGCTACTATCCCAAATGATCCCCGGGCACCTCTATGTGGCGAACGCCATGCACTTCTCGATTCGTAAGCTCGTGGAGTCCGGTTCAGAATATTGGCCAGATTGGGAGTTCACTTGGACGCGGCATGCCGTTCACGAAGCAGTGAAGCGCGGAGCCAGCGTCTGGGAGAAATCACTCACGGAAGCAGGTATACATTTCAGTTCGTGAGGATCTAGAATGAAGTATATCCCGCTGCGCAAACAGGGCTCCACCAAAGCCCCCCGCGATACGGATTGGACAAATCGTGAGTACTCGGCCAAAGAGATTAAAGCGTGGCGCGAATCCGGCGGCAATCTCGGCTTGCGCCTGGGACCAAAAGATCTTGTTCTCGATATCGACCCGCGCAACAACCCTGAAGGCCTCGATGCCGATCAGATTCTCGCGAAGCTAGACGAGGAACTCGATATTGATCTGATGTCGTATCCGCGCAGCCGCACCGGGTCAGATGGCATTCACGTCATCATGACGAAGCCAGAGGATATGCGCGTTCGGAAGTACCCCTTCGGCAAAGAGCGTCGCGATCTCGAGTTCAAGGTGGTCGGATCACAGATTGTCGCGCCGGGCTCCATACACCCCGAAACCGGCCGCAAATACGTGGTTGAGAAAAAGGGGAAAGCACGCCTCGCGCCAGACGCCCTACTAGACAAAATCAAGAAGATTCTGAAAGAATCCAAGAACGCCGCGCCGACGAATATCGAATTGTCCCAGATCGTGAACTGCTTGGCGCTGCTTGATCCCCAGGATTTCAGGGATCAGGAAGACTGGTTGAAGCTTGGCATGTCGGTCCACGCGGCGAGTGGCGGGTCATCCGAGGCGCGAGCAGAGTGGACCAAGTGGTGCTGGTCTGATCCTAATTACGAAGGTGACGAGTCGGTCGGCGAGCGCTGGGATTCGTATACAGCGGGCGGCGACATCAGCGCGTCCACGCTTTTCTACTTCACGCACAAGGCTGCCGGCGGCGTACCCCCAGCAGACCCCGAGGATGACTTTGAAGATCTTGGTCCCGAGCCCGAGTCGGACGGGTACACCCCCCGCTGGCGGCTTACTCGGGGCAAGGCTCCGACGATCAATTCGCAGCTCGTACACAATAGCGTCGAAGCTGTTCGCGTGATGGGGCCGGACATTGGGTGGAACGAGCACTCGAAGTCTTTGGTCTGGAAGACCTCCTTGATGCAACTCGAAGATCAGGACGTTCGCGCCATGATCATGGCGGTGTCCGACACTTGGGGCCTGAAGTGGAGTGGCGATCCGAGTGAGAAGTCGATGAACGCGGCCATCGAGCGCTACGGCCGAGACAATGCCTTCCATCCAGTCAAGGAGTATCTCGAATCCTTGGAATGGGACAAGGACGACCGAATCAGCACCTGGCTCTCTGAGTACACCCAGGCCCCAGCAACCAAGTACGTCCATGCTGTTGGGCGCCTGCTGCTGGTTGCCGCCGTCGCACGCATCTATCGCCCTGGCGTCAAGTACGACAATGTGGTGGTCTTCGAGGGGAGGCAGGGCTCCGGGAAGTCGAGCCTCGTGCGCGTGTTGGGCGGGAAGTGGTCGATCGAAGGCTTGCCCGTCTTAGGCTTGCAATCTGAAGCGGATATCGTCGATCGCATCCGAGACAAATGGGTGATTGAGATCGACGAGATGCTCGCGACGAAGAAGAGCGACGTGGATCACGTCAAGGCATTCGTCTCGCGCACGTCGGACAACGTCCGCCTCGCGTATGATCGTCGCAAGATGCACTTCCCTCGGCAATGCGTGTTCATCGGCACAACGAACGACGACTCCTATCTGCGAGACATGACCGGCAACCGTCGCTGGCTGCCCGTCAAGGTCGAAGAGTGCGATTTCCTTCGAGTCGAAGTAGACCGCGATCAAATCTGGGCGGAGGCAGTGCAGGTCTATAAAGCTGACCCGATGCAGATCCTCGCGCTCCCTGACGCCTTGTCTGAAGATGCTATGCGGGAACAGGAAGAGCGCATGATGGAAGACGCGTTCGAGGAGCCGATTCGAAACTATGTCGCAAAGATCGGAAGCCGAGATCCAATCGCGAATGAGACCATCATCACCGAAGCGATTACGCGGACATACACGAGCATGAAGCAGCCGGAGCTGGTACGGGTCGGTCAGATCATGCGCCGAATTGGCTGGGAGAAGTACCGCATGCGATGCCAGGATAGCGGCGCGAGGAGGCAAGGATGGAAGAAGAAGAAGAAGAGCAAGTGAAGCATCGACTTGAAAACTCCCCCGTTCTGATGGTGGTCCACAGATCCAAAGTTTGCGAAGGCCTGCCATGTACGATACACAATCGCAGCGACCATCACATGCGCTCGTGGGCGCAATACTACAGGTCTGACCGTGGTATGATGGAACGCATCTGCCCACACGGCATTGGCCACCCGGATCCGGACGATCCAACTGAAGACCGCATCCACGGTTGCGATGGATGCTGCAAACCCCCAGCTAAAGGAACTTCCGAATGACCTTACACTCAAATCTCGGTGCGAGCAAGGCATCCATGTGGATGAATTGCCACGGATGGTACAACGGTTTCATGGCGCTGCCAGGGAGTCAACGCGACAGCTCCGGCATCGCCGCCGATGAGGGCACGGCCGCGCACACGCTCGGTGAGTATGTGATCAAGAACGAATTCTCGACGGCGCGCGAGTTCATCGGACGGACCATCCCCGGCGAGTTCCAGTCGTGGCCAGTCACGAGGGAGATGGCGGACGCGGTGGACATGTGGCACGACTCGGTTCGGGACCACGTCGAACGTTTGCAGAAGAAGTATCCGGACGAGGAGGTCAAAGTCGTCTTGGAGCACCGGGTCGAACCGCTCGAAGGCCGCGAAGAAGAGATCTTCGGCACATCGGATACGATCATCTACTGCGACAGCGAGATCGTGGCCATCGACTTCAAGTATGGCAAGGGCATCATCGTCGAGATCGAATTCAACGATCAGCTCATGTTCTACGGCCTGGGCGCGCTCCGGAAATTCGCGCCAGAGGCCGAAGTCGCAACCCTGGAGATTGTTCAGCCTCGCGCCAAGCATGAAGCTGGATTCATTCGCCCGTGGGAGATCGAGGCGTCCGTTCTGCACGACTACGCCAGCACCATGGAGGCTGCGGTCAGCTACGCGAAGCGCCCCGATGCGCCACGAGTCGCCGGAGACCACTGCAAGCCGTTCTGCCCGATGGCCACGAAGTGCCCCGAGCTGGACAAGTTGAGCGTATCCGTCGCGCGATCAGACTTCCAGGATCTGGATGTGCTGGCTGAGAAAGATGTCACCCCGGAGCATGTCACCCTCCCTGACCTCAGCGACCCCAAGCAGATGTCCAGGGCGATGAAGCTCGTGCCGCTGGTGACCTTCTGGGCGAAGAAGGTGAAAGAGGCCGCCGAGGAATTGGCGCTCGCTGGGGTTTCAGTGGAGGGGCACAAGTTGGTCCGCAAGCGAGCGAATCGCGCCTGGGACGACGAGAACGATGTCGAGCAGAAGTTGCGCAATAGGGGCGTGCGCGTCGGCACGATCTTCAACCAGAAGCTTCGATCGCCCGCTCAACTCGAAAAAGAGCCTGAAATAGGCAAGAAATGGGTCGAAAAATACTGTTACAAGCCCGAGGGAGGCTTGACGTTGGTCGCAGAGTCTGATAAACGTAAGGCTCTGATACCGGAGGTCTTGACGGACTTCCAAGCCCTGCCGGATGATCCGGACTCGGGTATTTAACTCAACTACAAGGACTACTTACTAATGGCTACGGAACAAGAAAACAACAAGTTTTGGACTCCCCAGTTCAGAGCATCGTTCACGGAGTTCGTGTTTTCCCCCAAACGGGAAGACGGCAAGGTACCGAAGTTTGGACTCACCTTGCTCTTCCCGAAGTGGGAAAAAGAGCCCATGAAGTTCATCGCCATGCGCAATGCGGCGGAGACAGCGCTCGTCGATCGTTTCGGCAAGAAGCTGGTGAAAAAGAAGGGTGCTCTCAAGCGGCCTTTCCTCGACGGCGACGAGAAGTCGTGGGACGGATACGAAGACCACTGGTACGTTCGGGTCACGTCGAAGTTCCCGCCGAAGATCATCTGTCGCGACGGCGTAACCCCCATCCTGGACGAGACCGGCTTCTACGCCGGATGCTACGCCCATGCAACCGTGAACACGTTCTGCTATGACATAGATGGCAACAAGGGCGTGTCCTTCGGCATCCAGAACATTCAGTTCATCAAGGATGGCGAACCCTTCACGGGCGGTACCAGCGCGGAAGAAGATTTCGACGCGCTCCCCGAGCTGGACGAGGAAGATGGCGCCGCGACTGGCGACGACGCCCCGTTCGACGACTAGGAAGTAAGGGGTTCGAACCCCAAGGGCTCTGGCCGTATCGCGATTTCTGCGGACAGCTTTCAGATCCGAGGCCGACCGGCCGGAGCCCGCACTTCCATAACCCCCTGACCAGAGGTGATCTCATGGTCCAGTTCTTCAACGCGGTTCCCTGGTGGATGTACTCGATCATCGCCAACGTAGCCATCGCGTTCGTCGAGTACACAAACCGCACCGCCAAGTTCGAGCATTTCGGCGAACAGATCTGGGCGATGTGGCCACTCATCCTTATCTCCCAGTTTGGCCTGTTCTATACGTGGCGCGACGGCCCCTCGTTCATGTATGCCTGGGCGTTCTTCACGACCGGGAATATCATGTGCCGCGTGGTCTCTTCGCACTTCTTCGTCGGTGAGAAACTGACTATGACGGTGGGCTTCGGCATCGCGCTGATCATACTCGGAGGTCACTTCGTCCGGGAAGGGATCATCAAATGATTGAAGTAACGGTCAACGAGAGGTATCGAGACTTCTTTGTTCAGGTGGGGGATAAGCTTGTCGGTAGGGTCCGCGCATTCAATCAAAGTGGATGGGTCAACGCTTACATCTTCGATGAAAGCGAAAGTGGTAACTATCGATACCTAAGTGGCGAATACAAGTCACTGAAACAGGCAACGAATCGTGTCCTTCAAGGAGCTGGCTTTGGAAATTGCCAGGGCATCTCCGTGCGAAAGGTACAAGGATTCCGATCGCAGTGATCTATTTAGATTTTGAAACGCGGAGCGCCGCCAATCTCAAGAAGATTGGTGCCTTCCTCTACGCGCAGGACAAGAGCACGGAACTGATGTGCCTCGCGTATTCGTTCGATGATTCCCCAGTGGTGCGTCTGTGGCACCCCGGATTCGAAGATCAGACGCCCATGATGGCGAAGACGAAGGCCGCGCAGGCTTTGCCCCCACGCAACCTCGTCGCCCAGCCCGACCCCACCGAACTGCTCGAGCGACTCGAAGCCGGCGAACCTGTCGAGGCGCACAACTCCTTCTTTGAGCGCTGCATCTGGCACTTCCAGTGCGTCAAGAAAAGAGGCTGGCCGAAGATCTCGTTTGGGCAATGGCGCTGCTCTGCGGCGAAGGCCGCCACGTACGGGCTGCCTCGCAGGCTCGAGTATCTAACCGGCTCAAACGGGCTGAACCTCAAGAAGCACTCGAAAGACATGGGCGGCCACCGCATCATGTTGAAGCTGTCTCAGCCCCGCACGAAGACCAAGAACGGCCCGCAGCCGAAGTGGCATCAGAACCGAGACGAGTTGCTGAAGCTTTTTCGTTACTGCGTTGGCGATGTGCGCGCCGAGAGGTCCGCGTCTCGGCACCTCCGCGACCTTCCGCCCGACGAGCTGAAGGCCTGGCGGATGAACCAACAGATGAACGCACGCGGCATTCACATAGACCGCGAGCTGTGCGTCGCCTCTATCGCTCTGGCTGAGGAGTACCGTAAACGCGCGGGCAAGCGTTTCGCTGAGATCACTGACGGGGAGATCGACAAGCACACCCAGAAGAAGCGTCTGAGAGAGTGGCTCAACGCAAAGGGCATCCAGGTCGATTCGGTCGCCAAGCCCATCTTGGAAGAGGTCGTCAAGACTGCGGAAGGCGACGTCAAGGAAATGCTCGCCATTTGGATGTGGGCCAACAAGACCAGCGTTGCGAAGTACGTCACGGCGCTTCGCAACATCGGCGATGACGACATCATTCGCGACACGTCGATGTATCACGGCGCGCACACCGGTCGCGACGCCGGCAAGAAAGTCCAGTTCCTCAATCTCCCGCGCAACTGCCCAAAGGACATCGAGAAACTCTGTGAAGCGATCAAGAATGGCTCCGACCTGAGCGAGTGGGGCAATCCGATCGAGGCGGCCTCACGCGCGCTGCGGGGCATGGTCACGTCGCGCAAAGGGCGCGGCATCATGGCGGCCGACTATTTTTCCGTGGAGGCGCGCGGCGCGTTCTGGGTGTCCGGCCACGAGAAAGGCCTGGAGAATTTCAGGGATCTCGATGCGGGTCGGCTCCCGGGTCAAGACATCTACACGCTGCAGGCATCAGAGATGTATGCTCGCCTGATCACGAAAGAAGATGATCTGGAACGCCAAGGCGGTAAGGTCGCGACGCTCGGATGCACGTACCAGATGGGCGAAGTAGCGCTGATCACCTTTGCGGAGACGTTGGGCGTCACACTCACGCCCGAAGAGTCTGCAGACATCGTCACCAAGTTCAGGGCGACCAACAAGCCCCTCGTCAGCTTCTGGTATGAGTGCGAGAACTCAGCGATCGAGGCCGTGAAGTTCAAAGGCTCGACGGTCAAGCAAGGATACTTAAAGTGGCGGGTTCACGGCAAGTTTCTATTCTGCCAGTTGCCTTCCGGTCGCTGCTTGTCGTATTACCGGCCGTCGCTCAAGATGAATCGCGTACATCCTCGCCCAACGGTGCGCAACCCCAACCCGGAACCCTTTGATAAGCTGTCGCTTCGGTATTGGGGCGAGTATAAGTCTAATCGCTTCGGCTGGGTCTTCACGTACGGGGGCAAATTGACTGAGAATATTGTCCAGGCCCTCTGTCGCGACATCATGAGAGATGGTATGTTCCGGACCGAAGAGGCCGGATACCCCACGCTGTTCACGGTGTACGACGAGGTCGTAGCCGAACCAAGAAATGGATTCGGATCGGTCGAAGAGTTCTGTGATCTGTTGACTCAAGTGCCCGAGTGGGCTCCAGGGTTTCCGATCATGGCAGACGGTTGGCGAGCCAACCGCTATAGGAAGGATTAAGCATGAACGTTTACCAGCTCTTCACGAATGACCGCGACCAATATTTCGTGGTCGCAGAGAACATGGAATCCGCGATCATCAAGCTGAAGGGGCATATTCGCCGCAAGACGGACGACGTGTACAATCGCGAGGAAGAGGAAGACGGCGAAACGCATGTGCCGCAGGAGCGTCGCAGATACGCCGAGGTCAAGCACGCCGATTTCCAGTTTAGCGCCGAGTTCCTGCTGGCATGACGTACGCACGCTCGGTTGTTCGTTTTGTTGACGTCATGCTCGAAAAGCTGGACGAAAACAGGCACAAGGACCATTGGTCAGATATGAGTCATAAATGGCTACTGAATCGATTGCGCCAAGAGACCATCGAATTACGCGGTGCGATCAAACGCGGGAGGGCTACGGAGATTGCACGCGAAGCCGCGGATGTAGCGAATTTCGCCATGATGATCGCAGACAATGCTTTGCGAGAAGAGGAAAGAACATGACTGAGACCAAACGCAAGACATGGGCCGTGTGCGATGCGAAGTACGTCGGAAGTCTATGGAGTGAGCTTTGCGTCGACTTGGTCTTGACGTCCCCTCCGTACTACTCGCCCAACTACATGTCGGCCGACCCCTGGGTCGAAATGGTCACGGCCGGGTTGCTTTCTGCGGGCAGCATACTCAATAAAGGTGGCGTCATGGCCATCATCCTCAACGAAATCGGCCACGAAGGGCAGCATCGCAAGGTGATTGCTAATCTTCAGGAGCATGGGTATCTGCTCTTCGGCGAGGACGTTTGGTTCCACGGCGGCAACCTAGGAGACGACGAGTACGACCCGATCTTCTATCTGTCTCGTGGATACGGAGGCCATCGGCCACGTCGAGTCCATCCACATCGGGCGCCGCCTCACGCGTGGATCGTCATTAACCCATCATGTGCGAAGAAGAAAGTCACTTTGTTCGGAACGCTACACGTAGATCTCGTGTACTCCGTGATCGATCAATTCACGCGGCCCGGACATCTGATCCTCGATCCATTCTGCGGAACCGGAGTAATCTCGAAGGTAGGCGCGGAAATGGGCAGGATCTGCTATGGCAGCGATATATACTTCGAGGTCGTGGAGTATGCTCGAATCCATAGTTGAACGCGCGCTGAAGCGCCTGTGCCGGCGGAAGCTGTCTCTCTGCATCAAGTCCGAGACGCTAGCGCGGGGCTTCCCTGATCGCATGGTGCTCGCGTTTCCGCGTCGAGTCGAGTTCGTGGAGCTGAAGCGAATCGGCACGACGCTCGAACCAGCGCAGAGGATATGGAGTAAGCGCCTGCGGCTATTGGGGTTCACCGTGCGCGTACTGCACACGCCGGAACAAGTCGAAGAATGGGGAGAGAGGTTCTTCAGTTGAAATTCATCCCGCGGGTGTATCAGCACCGCTTCATCCAGGATCTCCTCGACGACCCATTCCATGGCGGCTTCATGGATCCCGGGCTCGGCAAGACCGCAGCGATGCTCCTGGCGATGAAAGAGGCCGGCGCGCTCCCTGCGCTTGTGATCGCGCCGCTGAACGTCTGCCACTTGACGTGGCCTGATGAGGTCGAGAAGTGGGATAGCTTCAGCGATCTCAGGACGTCTATTCTGCACGGACGGCACAAGTCGAAGGCGCTAAAAGAGGATGCGGACCTGTACCTGATAAATCCCGAAGGCCTGCCCTGGCTCTTCGGCAAGCGAAGCGACGATCGCAAGAAGTGGGTGCCGGGCAAGTGGAAGAACTGGCTGGATCGCCCACCCACGCTGATCGTCGATGAGTCTACGAAGTTCAAACGCGCAAGCGGAACGCGCGCCAAGACACTCAAGCGATTTCTGATGGACTTCGCCCGCCGCCATATCCTTACCGGCACCCCGGTCCCGAACGGCATGCTTGACCTTCACGGACAGCTGCTGATCCTCGATCGCGGAAAGTCGCTGGACCACCGAGTCACTTACTACCAGAAGAAATACTTCGATGCCGTGCCCGTGCGCGGCCGGCGCCACCGCGTCAAATACGACATCAAGGACGGCGCGTTCGACGCAATCCTGGAGGCCATTCGTCCGCGGATCACGACGCTCCGCGCCGAAGACTGGCTGGAGCTGCCAGAGCTAATCACCACGTCGGTCCCGGTGATACTGCCGCCCAACGCGCGCAAGCTATATAACGAGATGAAAGAGCACGGGACGATCGAAGCTCTCGACGTCTTGGCCGATCAGGACTCCGCGCTGAACAAATGTCGGCAGATCTCAAATGGCGCGATCTATCTACCTGACGGCAGGGTCCACCAGATCCATTCCGCCAAGGACGACGCGATAATCGAGCTGATAGAGCAAATCGGCGCGCCTGTGATGATTCTCTATGAGTTTCTACACGATCTCGAACGCATCAAGAAGAAGCTCAGCCACTTGCGCATCGGGCAGATCGGCAAGAACGGAGCCAATGCGACCAAGAAGGCCGTCAAGGATTGGAACACCGGCAAACTGGATGTGCTTATCACGCACCCGCAGTCCGGCGGGATTGGTTTGAATCTCCAGGATGGCGGAGCCCATCAGATATGGTATACTCCGCCCTGGGACCTCGAGCACTACCAGCAGACGGTCAAACGGTTGCACCGCCAAGGTCAAGAAAGATCCGTCATGATCTATCACCTCGTCGGCCGAAATACCTTCGACTCGCGGGTCATGAGAGTTCTGAGCACAAAGGGCGCAACACAAGACGACATGATGAACGCATTGAAAGAGGAGATAGGATGGCTGGAGGAGTGAACCCAAAGGACATTCTCGGTCAGACGAAGGTTAGCCTGTCGAAAGTGCCTACCGCGGCGATCATCTATGAAGCGCTCGCCATGGTGGACGGGGCCAAGAAGTATGGGCCGTTCAATTGGCGCAAGAACAAGGTCATCGCTTCGATCTATGTCGACGCGTGCCTGCGCCACGTCGGCAGTTGGTTTGACGGCGAGGAGATCGCGACCGATTCGCTGGTTCACCATCTCGGTCACGCGAGGGCATGCCTTGGCATCTTGATCGATGCGCTCGAGACCGGGAACCTGGATGACGATCGGCCACCGTCCGGCCCGGCAGCGCGACTGCTTGAGGAGAGCGTGGTCAAGGATCTCTCCATACCAGAAGACGTATCGACTGAGGAATGCCATGAGCGCCCCTCGAGCGTTCTTTCGGACCTGGCCGACTGATGGCCACGAATGCAGACGACGTGCTCACAAACGTGCTGATTCGCGCGTGTAAGACGCTACGCGAAAGCGGCGTCGAACCCGAGGACTTCACCGACTACCAGTATCATGTGACTGAGGAGCTTCCGAAGATGGAACGGACTCGGCAAGCGTTGGTGGCGGCGGCGGATCTAAACCACAGTGACGAAATCATCCAGGGGCTGACGGACGAGTTCTTTCACTCGGCCTTGAAGGTGGCGATGGGCTCCATGCTCATGCTTGGTAGCTTCCCGCTGTTCCCCATGGTGGACGACACAATGGCAAATGAGGTGACGACCAATGGCTAGATGCTTACGAGATCTCAAGATCGGCGACATGTACGACGAGAACTACGTCGTCACTGAGGTCGATGACGCGGCGGGTACGATTTCAATTTCGCCCAAAGGCCCGAAGCACACGGTACGAAGGGTCATCTTCTGGACGCTATTCGCGCTGATACAATTGGCGGGGACGGCGTGGTGGCTGTGGGGGCCGAATTCATGAGCGAATCGAACACGATTTGCCCGCATTGCGAACGCGAACCTGGATCCCGACACGGCCGCCTGCTCCTGGGCGGGTTACGAGTAGGATCGATGTGCCCCAGGTCTAGTAGCGAGCAGAAGAAGCTCCGCGTGGGCTTCAAGCCAATATCGAGGGGCCGACTCTTCTGGACGAAGGGGCCAATGCTCGTGAAGGCAGGGCGCTGGCGCATGCCGGTCGCGATGCACAATCCGGGCGTACCGTACGTGAAGCCTCCGAAGCCGTGGTATGCCGGCGGACTGCCCGGCAGAGGAGGCCCGGACAATATGAAGGAAACGGTATCTGACTTCGTGAAACAACTTCGCGATGTGGTGGGGGCAGCGCAGGCATGAACATGGACAAGAATCGAATACTATCGTACGCCATGTCGTATAGCCTCCTCGTGTTCTGGGCGAGGATGGCGCTGGTGGGATTGGCCATGCTGGTTGGCGCAGGCATCTCTATGGGAGGGGCGATCCTGTTCTGCTACGCCTGCCACATCTTCGCGAATACCTGGGCCACGGCCAATCTCTGGGCCATCAACTCGATCAACGAGAAGAACATGAACGACGGCATACTAGAGACCAGCCCCCTGCACTAGAAACGCAAAAAGGGCTCAGCGCCGAAGCGCTGAGCCCTTTGTGTAAGCGGCGGCCAGACGTAACCCCCGAAACGCCTGACCGCCAAGCGGGGAGCGTAAGCTCGACCCGCCTATTCGAAAATCGGCCCTTCAACCGAGCCGAGACGAAGAAACGCTGAGAGTCCGCTCGTTGAGTCTCGCCGATCCCACCGAAAAGTCCGAAGCCGTAGGATCGCCTGTAACGATACTTCTCAGGAATCGGGATGTACCGGACCTGGAAAGGATTTCGAGCCTAGTCCTCGACAGCCTCCAGCTCGTCAATCATTTTTTCGATCGAATCGTTTGCGTCTTCGACCAGAGTGAAGAGCTGATCGATCCGGGAGCATGCGTCGGGAATGACTGCTTCGACCTCGGGGACCTCGCACTCGCCGCCGCGAATGCGGTCGGTCGCCACGATGATCATGTCGGCGGCCTCCAGGATGATCGCCACCTTGCGGGCGAGGGGCTCGATCGAAGTGCCGTCCACGAGCGTTCCGACCTTGTCCTTGAGGTAGGAATAGTGATCGCGAACAGACGAATACCGATCGCGTACGCCTTCTTTCCACACACCCAGCGACGCACAACCGGCCAACCCGATTGAGAGCGCCGCTACAAAACCCACGAGGGCTTTCTTCATCGTTCGTTCTCCTCTAATCGTCCAGCTCGAAATGAACCAGATCCATGAAATTTTGATCGTTCAGGTCGTAGTCTCGATCCCAGTCCCCGCCCCAACGGAGATTGATGCCCATCTCTTCCGCCTTCGCTATCACGTAGCCGGCGAAAAAGTAGAAGCGCTTGGTGTCTTCCCAATCAATCGGATATGGCGCAACGTCCACTGCGCGCGACGGGTATGAGTTGTGCTGCCCGTGCGGCCACCGAACCTTCGACCGGCCTGTTTGCTGGTACTGGTTCTGCCGCTGCTCGCCTCGATGTCCTTCCAGTATCTTGCAGTCGTGAGTCATCACGATTTTCCGGAAGAGCTGCTGCAGTTTGCATTCTACCGTTCGCAGCCGGTATTCTGATTGGCGTCCGAAGTTGGGCATTCGCCCTCCTATGGCAAATCGACGTTGAAGAACTTGGAGTACTTCTGCATTGCGAGCGCGCCGCCGGTCTTGAACCTGGCTCTCAGTTCAATTCTGAGATTGAAGGGACCGGTGGGGGCGCCAGAGTCGATCTTGATCTGGGCTCGAGTGTACGTAAAGCTCGTCCAACCCGCGCCGAGAGGGCTGTCTCTGATCTCCGTGCGAATCAAGTTTTCCCCAGCATCCTTGTCGAAGAAAGTCATGATGTACTCGACGTCCGTATCCTGAGACCCTGGGGTTCCAACGTTCGCATCTTGAATCAGGATCTCGTCGTTCGCCCGGTGAGCCCAAGTGGTAGCAGCATCATTCGCACCGATATCATCCACGAGGGGAAACCGAGTGCCGTTCACCCGTATGTTCGGAGGGGACTGTGGCCTCCCGATGCGGTCAACCGCGGTGACGGAGACGGTACCGGCACTTGCTATATCCAACACGTCCTGAGTGGTTTCAGTAACGTGTTTGATATCTACTGAATCTGTCGGATCTTTCTCCAGAGAAATGGCATTTCCGTCCGAAAGGAAATAAACTTCTGCCCCTATTAGGTGAGTTTGCGCCCGCGTATCGAGTAGTCCGCGGTGGATATTTGTGAACGTAAAAGTTCCGTTACCATTGTCCACGAAGGTTTCCCAACCAAAGATCTCATCCTTACTGCCATCGACATTCGTTCCTTTGAACACAGCGATGTTCAAGCCGGATTGGATGTTGATGGCGGTATCGTCGGTTAGTGTCTCCATGCCGCTTGCGCCTACGAGAATAAATCCCGCAGCATGCACATCAACAGTGTTCGAATCATACTCTGCTTGAAGCGTTCCGAACGGCGTCATGGAGTTGCCGGATCCCTCCTCGGCAAAGCTCCCGGTTTGCGTATCATC
>LAZR01001216.1_pt1 | contig 16728 bp, 21 predicted proteins | sample 329461 | NCBI WGS metagenome assembly LAZR01 (sample SAMN03002196, study PRJNA259156) | marine sediment metagenome | biome: sea floor; feature: Hydrothermal impacted sediments; material: marine sediment; isolation source: Loki non-amplified sample from Loki's castle hydrothermal vent sediment ...
AACATATGCCTCGCAGTTGCCCCCGCCATTCGTAAAGCATCCCAACTTTCGTTTATCGATCGACTGCCACCTGCGATTTGCCTTGTAAAAATGTCTGTGTTCAAAGGAGCTTGAACCACCTTTACGTTTTTCCAGTTCACGTCAAGTTCCTCGGCCACGATCATGGGCATAGAGGTTTTAACGTTCTGCCCAACTTCCGGATTTGGCGATGCTATCGTAACTGTGCCATCGGTTCCTATTTTAATGTATCCGTTAAGATCATATGCGGCATCTGCATTTGGATTATTCTTGGCCAGACCTGAAAACCAACTGAATTGTAGCATTAATCCCGCCCCGCCAGCTGCAGATAATTTCAGGAAAGATCTTCTGTTCGAATGTGTTTTTATCGTCGCCATAATTACATTTCTTTTGATGCGGTTTTTATTGCCCGGTTGATTCTGGTATACGTGGCACACCTGCAAAGATTGCCGTTCATGGCACGTCTTATCTCGTCGTCGGTCGGATTTGAATTTTGGGCCAATAAAGAGGAAGCGGTCATAATTTGACCTGCTTGACAATACCCACATTGCGGAACATCATGTTCAATCCAAGCCTTTTGTACCGGATGATCACCATTTTCTGAAAGTCCCTCAATGGTAACGATTTTTTTGTTTTCCACCGCACTGATCGGATAGGAGCAGGATCGAACGGCATCACCGTCGAGATGAATAGTGCAGACGCCGCAATGCGCTATCCCACATCCGAATTTTGTGCCCAAAAGCTTAAGGTTGTCCCGTAAGACCCATAAAATCGGTGTATCGGAATCTACATCTACTTGATGTGTCTGTCCATTTACGTTTATATCGAATAGTGCCATAGCGTCAATTTTTTTAATATAAATATAATATTGGTTTTACTCCGATGGGGCGTGTGCTCCATTATCTATCCAGGTATACCAGACTTCTTTGAATTCTTCGTAAGAAAGTGGTGGCAGTTCACGGTCGCCTCCCATGTTCCAACCACTTTTGACCAGCGTATCTACAGCATGCTCTCTTAATTCTTGCATATTCTTATGTCCATTTTTTTCGGGATCAACCAATTGTAAGGCTAATTCACGGGGAGATTTACCTTGAAAAACCATTTTCATGTCAGCAGGCGGTAGATGCCAGCTTGGATTTCCCGGAGGTGTATTTTCTCCTGGTACTCCTGTCGCGGCGTGACAGGTGATACATTTCATGGTAGAAACCCCTTTACCGTCCTCACCTCTTTGCGGTAACATGTTGTGCACATGGCTATCATCACCCTGTAGCGGAATGTCTCCTATGGGATGGCAGTTCATACACCTAGGATGCATCAGTACGGAGTATACTTGTTCGAAAGCCTCTTCGGAAGCCTCCTTGTTCTGGTCATTTTCTGTGGGAATTGAAGTATAACCATCGTTTCCAGGACGAAAATCCTTCACGCTAAATGCCATTGCAATTAGCGAAACGGAAACAATAGCGATTATAAATTTACTATTGCCTTTAGATAAGAATCTTTTTAATAGGGATGAACTCTCTTTCATAGTGTACAGTCTTAGGTCAGCTTGGCCGTGAGGGTACCGTTTTAAAAGTAATATAAAAAAATAAACATTTTGGCCCTTAAAATCCATTGCATTAAAAAAAAAGGCAATTTAGTTAGTTTATGCTGGTAATGGATTTCTGCGATACTGCCTTTTGATTTTTCAGGGGACGATAAATAGCATCACCAACCAAATCGGGATAAATGGAGTTATTGCATCCCATTATGGTACCGATTATAATTTATTTTTTCCTTCCAAAAAAGACAAGAAGGGACATCAATAGCAACGTAATCCCCAAGATGGTCAAAAAACTTTTGGCCACACCAAGATAGCCGATTTCGTTGGCGTTTAGAAAGGGATAGGGGTAGAACCCCGAAAAATGCCCTTTGACAATGACAAAAACGAAATAAAGTAAGGGATACAACAGCCAATACAATGTTGGCCTAAGCCTGATGTCTGAAGCACTGGCGTACAAATACCAATATACTAGAAAGTAGACAGGGATTATGGTGTGTAATAGTTCATCGATTATCCTTTGTAGCCCCTCGGGTTCCCAAATTCCCCTTAGAATTAATTGATATACAGTTCCGACCAGTAGTATAAAAGTCGTCAGCGCGGTCAAAGTACTTTTTCTTGAAAAAATTGAAAGGAGCCCATTTGAGAATCCAAAGTATTTAGAAGTGAGATATAGGGCTACCAAGGTATTTGTCAAGATGGTAAAGAAGCTGAAAAATCGAAAAATAGTCTCTGGTACATCAGTCACCCTGTTTTGTAGCATCAAGATGAATTGACCTATTACGGCGAACCAACCAAGCAAAATGCCCACTAATTCTAAATTTTTCTTCATTAGGCTGAATTTAAGTGCGCCGTTTTCAGAAGTTTAAATTAAGTATAAAGTCAAAGCAGTTTTGCTAAAAATTAGTCTGAAAAGTTTTTCACCTCGTGTTTTACCCTTTCATTCATAACGGCAGATAGGTAAGGGACAAGAGGGTCAACCGATAATCCGGTTACCGTGTTACGAAAGTTGTTCTACTAAGGAAAGGTTATCGAATGTTTTACACTTTTTGAATTATTATGAAAGCGATTGTTGACAATAGCTAAAATAAATCCAATTGATGAATCCGCTTCAAAGTTTTAGCGTTTGTTTTTATTTCAATCACTAGATGGTAATCAAGACACTGACCCTAATTTTCCATACAGCTAGTTAATTTCAGAAAGCTATTGACGTTTTATTGAAAATCTTCTACCTTTTGCGTAGAAAGTAAAGTTCTTACGACCGTCCAAAATTTCTTTGTAGCAGGATTTATAGTAGTAAAGGTATTTTCGTCATCAATATACGTTTCTACTAACATTTTGAGATATTCTAGACGAGAGTTTGGTCCGATAAAATTCTCATAGGCCATACTCCAGTTTTTAAATTCCCTTCCATAAATAAATCCGCTAACTAGCAAATCGACGTTGTAATGCCTTATATCTTTTTTAATTTTATCGAAAAGAGCGGTAACTACCTTTTCTTCACCCTCCAAATATTGAACGAATTCATGATGATAGTATAAGAGACAACCTGTGATTTGATTTTTGCGATTGAAATCTTTCGCTTGATTCAATAGATTTTGTATCTGAAGTTGAGTTAATACTGAATGTGTTGTCGACCTATAGATTATACAATACATACGCTAATAATTACAGTGTGTATTTGTGAAAATCACGATACAGCACTAATTGTAAGGTTAATGGTTTTATTGGGGCTTTAAAAGTAAATGTATGGGCAACCATTGGTTTTATCTATTGCCCACTATAACAACTGTTAAAATTGCTTCTTCAATTTTGTACTAAGGTTTGCTAACCCATTAATTTAAATTCTTAATTTACTCGGTGATAGGCCATATCTTTTTTTGAACTTTTAGAAAAGTGGCTGTGGCTTGATTTTCCAACTTGATAATAGATTTTTGACACGATCCAATTGGTAGTACCGAATCGATATTTGGCTTGGCCCATGCGTGTTGAAATTCTCAGCCATTTCCGGAACATGGTCTGCTGCAGGGTTTTCTTTCAAGATTAGCATTTCTCGGTTTTTAATCAGTATAATGAAAGGGGAAACGTTAATATAGTCTATTTAACACTCAACCAATGAATTAAGACTAAATATATTTTTACATCCTCATATTTTTATGCAAGGCTTAACCGTATTGCTAAATCAATTTTTCAATATGTAATCTTTATGCAACTGAACCGTTTAGAGCTAGCTATTGATCCAAATTTGTTAGCGTAAATTTACGGGTTCGCCTAGATTGCGGTTGGGAGATTTGATAATAGGGAATGACCGGATGGAGGTCATATAGCCTTATTTCGGAAAGTCTGCGAAAGTTCTAGACAAGCGGCATCCTTATTTTAGATTTGGGAGGTCCTATATATGTGGGGCCTCCCTTTTTTGGTTTTGAATAAATAGTATTACGGCCTATGGCAATACAAAATGGATTATTTAGATTTTTTGAGGCCGCTGGTTTTTTAGAAAGGGTAGGAGAGAACTAATTTTAAGTATTCATTAAAAGCTTAAAGTACGCACGGGTTTTTCTATTCATCCTTTAATGCACAAACAAAGGCATTACGTCATTAAATAATGAATTATTTTCACGCTTGGTTTGCTATATACTTTCAAGGGATGCCGCCGGAAAATGCAAAAATCGCTAGCCTTAAACCTTAATGAACTTTTGTAATCAAAAATTAGCGCTCTCCCAGCCTAAATTATGTCTACTTACTAGCTGGGCAAGATTTATATTTCCTAATTTAGAAATTAAGGCCAAGAGTTTGGAAGTTATAAAAGGTAAAGTCGTTAGAGCCGTGTTTCAGGCTCAGTAGTCTTTACGTGTTTTTAAACGTTCTTGTAGAAAGATAGTACGAATATCATACTCACCAGAATGTAAGCTAAGATGGTGTATAGAATGTAATTTTTTCCATTAGAGAAAGGTGCGCCAGTCCAATTGACTTTTCTGATACTCCTAGACATAACTTGAGATTTATTTAGCGTAAAGCTATTCAAACCTATGTATATCAATTAATGAATTTCGGACAATCTTTAGCAAAATCGCCCCAACTTTAAAGCCGCCCTAAATTATGTCTCTAGCGGAATGTAATCACCTGATCAATTGTCTGAAAAATGAAAAAGCACTTGTGAATTTTGCCTACCAATACTTAAAAGGATTCAACCTATTTTAATCTTTCACCGATCCTTTAATCAGGCTAGGTGAAATTCCATGACGTTCTTTGAACAATTTAGAAAAGTAGCTCAGGCTCGAAATGCCGACCCGATAACTCACCTCAGAACAGCTTAGGTCCGTGGTGTTGATAAGATGCTTGGCTTGGCCCATGCGAAGGTTCGTAACGTATCGGCCCACAGAAACCCCATAAAGATGTTGAATGCCCAATTGCAATTTCTTGACACTCATTTCGAAAATTTTGCTCAAACCTAATACTGACAGCTCTTGGTCAAGATGATCCATAACGTAATCCCCTAGAGACGTTATCCGTGCAAGCTCGGCGTTTCTCAAGGGCGGTACGGAAACTGAATCATTCGTATCTCGAATATAGGCCTGTATCTGCGAGGCGAACATATTTAGTACGGCACCTTCCGTTAAAAGTTCGCCGACCAAATCTTTGTCATAGTTTTTGCAGACTAACGCAGCATACTTTTTGGTTTCTGTATCAATACTTCCCAAATGCCTAAAAGCTTGGCTTTCATGGTCGAAACGAAATAATTTTTGGACCCTGGAATGAATCCGTTTTGCATTTCTTGCATTCGCCTTGCCCAGCGTTACCATATCTATACCTATGATAGCTATCTTAAGTTTGGTGTTGGCTGGATACACTATTTTTGCTTCCACATTGGTACTGCCCGCGATTATCAAATGCTGATTCTGTAATATATCAAGGAATGCATCATCGTCTTGGAAGCCATGAAAAAAGTGACCTTTTACATTATAAGAAAAATAAATCAAACCTTTCTTCGAGAATTTTAGCCGGATTTTGAAGTCGGACCTGAAGATAATATTAAATACCCATACCCTCAGACCCGGAAAAACTAGATATGAACTTATAAACCCTTTACCCCGTCCATTGTCAATTGTAATCGTGGAGGAATCGTTGGTTTCGTCTAGAAGTGTTTTGAAGTGCAAAGCCATTTCAGGCATATAGTTGGCGAGTGGGTCTTCGGTTAAGTTCAGCATCGCTATGATTTTCGGCCGTGGGCCAATTGGGTACCAACATAGACTATTATTTTCCGGTAACGGCATGAATCGTCGAATATTCCTACTTTGCGAGGATTTACAGGTTGTACGGTGGATACTGTATTGCAACCAGCTACCTGTAACTATCTTAAACCGACCGTTTACAGTTAGTTACATTCTGAATTGCGTTAGGCAAAACGATTTAAAGTTCCGATTTTTATATCATGAAACGTTTACCGTTTGTATTTTCAATGGTCAGCATATTCTTTGCTGGTTGTACTATTCTCTTTTTTGTAATCGCTAATTATAGGGCCGCAAGAAAGAAGAAAAAACACTATCAAAAATCCAATCTTTTCATTAGCTAACAGAGTAGAATTTGATATAATACTGACAAGACCATTTTCATTGTAAAAGATTTTTAGCGGTCTCCGATTTGGAAATTAGGTAACTTAATTAGTCTTTAAATGTAATTTTTTTTCATTGTTTATAGACCTAAAAGTGTCCAAACAACATTCGAAATCGAAAATTATATCCTTCTATTAAATAGAAATTGGTCTCAACTGCAATAGTACAGAATATGAATTTCCCAATAAAATCTTCGATTTTTAATTTTAAAATACTATAGACTTACAATCAATGGGCGCTACGTATCATATAAAGTATTATACAACTTGTACATTTTAATAAATATCCAATTGAATCCTCAAAATTCGAAGGAAAACCGTTTATGATTTTGATAGTGGGTATAAGGATAATTTAGATTGTTTATAATATGAGATTATACGCTACTCAAATTAAACAGGTTGTAGTCCACTTAAATTTTGCTTTACGCTAGGTGACGATTTTGATACATTCGATTGAAAAGATGCTTCATATGCCTGTAAGACCGTCAAATGTGAAATTAAATAGGCCAACGAGCTTTCCGCTCCTTGGTTGCGGTTTACCCCATAATCTTCAAAACCGTCACAGCAACCTTTAGTTTCAAAATCATACAGGCTCATACGCATATCGTTTTCACCTAGAAACCATGTAAAGGAAGTGAATAATTTCTTGAGATAACTGGGATTACCGGTTATTAGGAAGGCTTGATGATACATTAAAACCATGGCCTGTGCATCTAAGGGCTGTTGTGCGAACATGGATCGCACTTGATTTTTGATATACCAATCTTTATTCCCTATAATCGATAAATGTCCATCTTGCATGGTATGTTCGGTTAGAAATTTCATGGTGGTAAATGCGACTTTTCGTATTTTTTCATCTTCAAGAATCTGGACAGCATGAAGTAAAGCCAAGGGTAAAATTGCATTATCGTAGGCCAAAAGGGTTTCGAACCACTCCCATTCATCAGATTGGTTTTGATCGTAATGGTTAATTAATGTATTAGACAATCTTTGCAAAGATTGTTTCATGTCATCATCATTGGGATTTGTTTTTAAATAATAACAGATGCCAATAATTGTATTGGCAATTCCCCTAATTGAACTTAATTTTTCAAAATTCGGGGCAGCATCAAAAAACACCAGTTTACCAGTTTGGTAGTAAGCGTCGTTCGGGGCATTTCCGAGTAGATAACCCAATGCCCAGATGGTACGTCCAAAAGAGTCCTCGGAACCCATTTCATCGAGAAAATTACGGTTGAAGCTTAAAAAATTACGAAAGCTACCGTCATCGTTCTGCATGTAATGGATATAGCTCAAATAAATGGGCATCAGCTCCAATGCCTGTACGTCTTTCTTCTGCTTATAGCTCATGCAAACCATTAAAAGAGCTCGTGCGTTATCATCAAGACAATAGCCCTCTTTTAGGTTGGGAATGCCGAATTTCGCATGTTGGATGATTCCGGTATCGTCGGTCAATCTTTTAATATGGACTAATGAGAAGGGTGGCAAAAGAAGTGGGTCAATGGCATTTTTCTTTTTAATAACTAAAGGTTTTTCATAGGCCAATACATTGGATATAAGTTTAGTGTAGGAGGCACCAATTTTTGGCCAGATCAGGTTTTGACCGTATGCAGCTGCCTTTTTCTGAATTTCGTTTAATATATCCGGATTATCCAACAGTTCGTTCAATACTAGGGCCAAACCATCGGAATCCTTGAAATCGAAAAGTCTTCCTTTATCACCGGCCAATAATTCAGCCGCATGCCAATAGGGTGTTGAAACGACAACACAACCAGAGCCCATTGCGTAGGAAAGCGTTCCACTGGTTATCTGCGCTTCATTTAGGTAGGGGGTGATGTAAATATCGCAGGCAGACAGATATTTGAATAGTTCGGTTTCATCAATAAATTCATTAAGCAATAAAACGTGATCGCCCAATTTTAGCTTTTTTATCAGTACTTGAAGATAATTTCTATATTCTTCCCCATCATGCCGTAAGACATTTGGATGTGTTTTCCCCAGAACAATATAGAGTACCTCGGGATGTTCCTTTATTAGTTTAGGTAAGGCTTTTATAACGGTTTCTATGCCTTTATTTCTACCAATAAATCCGAATGTCAAAAGCAGTTTCTTTGTATTCAGCCTATATTCCTTTCTAGACTGTTCTTTGTCAAAATGAATATCGGGAACACCATGCTCGATTAAAGCAATTTTATACTCGGACACATCGTAGATATCGATAAGAAACTTCACCGCCTTCCGGCTCATCACCACAACCTTATCCGACATTTTACAGATTTCTTTGAGAATAGCTTTTTCGGTATATGATGGCGTGTCAAGAATGGTGTGTAGCGTTGTTATAATTGGAATAGAAAGACGATGTAATAAAGGTAAAATGTACACGCCACTTTGCCCGCCATAGATGCCGAATTCATGCTCTAGAATGCAGGCATCGGCTCCACTGAGATTGATGAAATTTGCGGCTTCCAAATAGTCGGTCTGCTGTTCTTGGCCTATGGTTAATTTAACCTCTGGTGGATAGTGGTATTCCTGTTCATAATCGTTCATCGCAAAGACCATAATTTCATTCATTTCATCGCCATGTTTCAACATAGCATGGGCAAGGTTTTGGGTAAACGTACCTATGCCACATTCTCGTGGCGGGTAGGTACCAATATAGGCTAATTTCATTTTGGAGTGATTAGGTTAAAGTTGTTGGCTCAAGAATTGATTTTGAAACCCAGTTTTATATACTTTCTATTTTCGAAAGCTTACTGAATACCACAAATGCTGGTTCTGACGTATTAATTTGGATCTGATATTTGACAGCGCTGATATTCTTAGTTCATTAAAGTCGGTATCCTTTAGAATTTTGAGATGCCGACATAGGTAAAAAAGCAGCTTATAAGATATTCAACATTCAAGTAAGAAAGTTGGATAAAAAAAAGATTATGTTGCATAATTCACAGATTATAACGTGAATAAATGCAATTCATAATAGTATACAGCCTGCAAAAGGTGTGATTTCTGTAATGGATATCCGCAATCCTGTAACAACAATTCCTGCTGTTATGAGACCTTTACTTGGTTGCAAAAACACATTTGCACTATTAAATTGGTATATCATGAAAAGTAATGCAGTTTTACAGACAGATGTTCAAAACGCTATACAATGGCAACCTATGTTACATGAGGCCGAAATTGGTGTTACGGCGAAAGATGGTGTGGTTTCGTTGTCGGGACACGTCGACAGTTATGTCAAAAAGATGGAAGTCGAAAATGCCGCTAAAAAAGTGCTCGGTGTAAAAGCTTTAGTAGAGAACATAGAGGTTAAGTTCTCGAATTCATTTAAGAAAACGGATGAAAAAATTGCTGAAAAGGCTTTAAAAGCCTTGAAGTCCAGTTATTCAGAAGTCGATGACAAAGTAACCATTGAAGTTAAGGAAGGATGGGTTACCTTGAAGGGTGAACTGCCATGGAACTATCAGAAAAAAGCAGCCGAAACTGCAGTACATCATTTAAAAGGTGTCAAAGGAATTACTAATAAAATTACCATTAAACCTGAATTACACGATGCTATTGAACAGCGCGATGTTGAAGATGCACTTGCAAGAAGTTGGTTTACTGACGATCATGACATCAAGGTTGAGGTTTCTGGTACAACAGTAACCCTCAGTGGAGATGTACGTTCTTGGTACCAAAAGGAGGAGGCTGCGCGAATAGCCTGGAATACGCCCGGCATTTGGAAGGTAAACAACGAATTGGTGGTAAATTATGATTTTATATTAGTGGATTGATCAAATAGCGTAAGTGTCTTGGAAGAAGATTCAGGGTAGTGATACCTTTTCTTCAAATCGCTTGGGTTCTGCTTTTGAGACACTTTCTTTACCCGTTTCCGTAACGGTCTTAAAATAGCGACTTTTGTTAGCTGTCTATTTGGTTACAACTACATAGTTATAAAGGAGCTAGATTTGAGCTATAATTTTACATGGATCTCTATTCTTGAAATTGTAGCAAACATGGCCGTGATTCTTATTCATAGCCACTTTTTATGATGGTAGAAATCATTTTAAATCGCTCATTAGCCTTTATTGTATTACTGGTATTAGCGGGAATTATAATAGACTCCCCCGTTTCCAAAGTCTGCGATAGGTCATTTATCAAAATTTCGGCACGGCCGTCAATAATTTGGATAAACGTATCGAACCTCGCTATTTTTTCCGTTAGGTTTTCGCCCGAATCAAAGGAAACGGCAGTGACGTTACCGGTAGTTTTCTTTATGATGGTCTTAATAACAACGGCATTAGGTACATATTCTATAATTTCTACGATAATAAATGCCTTCGATTTTTCAATATCAGTATTTTCCATAGCCTTTGCTATTCTATGATGCCTACAATTGGGTTCTACGAACTCAAGAAAAGCTGCATTTAAAGGTGCCGGATTTTTACTGAAATTGTATTACACGTAAAAAGTCAAGAGTTATAGTATTCCCACATCGGTTTTCTGTTTCGGATACTGAAGTTAATGGAAGTAGGTCAAGTATGTGACTAAATGTTAATTTAGATATCCTCAAGATTTTTAAAACGTTTCTTTTTCATTTGTTTAAAATAAGAAGGCGTAAGCCCCGTTATTTTTTTAAACTGGTTAGATAAGTGAGATACGCTACTATAATGGAGCTTATAGGATATTTCGGTAAGGTTCATCTCATCGTATAAGAGAAGTTCTTTGACCTTCTCAATCTTGTTTATAATCATGTATTGCTGTATGGTGATTCCCTTTACCTCAGAAAAGGTATTGGCCAAATAGGTATAGTCATACCCCAATTTTTCGCTTATGTAATCCGAATAGTTTACTTTGGGCAGCTCATCGGAATAGTGGATCATTTCAATAATCAAGGCTTTTATTTTGGCAATAATAATATTGCGTTTGTTATCCAACAATTCCAGCCCATAGACCTTCAAATTTTTGGCCAATTGTTTTTGTTGAGCCACAGTAATATTCTCCAAAATCTCAATCGTACCCAAATCCACATTTACAAAGTGAAGCCCAAGTTTTTCAAGTTCCTGTTTTACGACCATCTTACAGCGCAAACTGACCATGTATTTGATGTATATAAACATGTAGCATCTATTGGTTGTTATCTTATACTTGGTATAATGGACAGAATTTTTTTAAATTTTGATGTCCTTAATTAATAATCCGAACATCTTTAAATCCGTTTTTACTAAAACTTTATTATAGCAATGGCAGTTGCACTCAAGTTCATTGATTTACGCAGTCAGTTTATTACATGCTAATGTAAATTAGTTATAGAAATCCCACATTTCGTATTGATTTCATACGTTTTTTACAGGCGGCACAATTAACTTTATTACACTAGCCAATTTTTTAGAATGCAAGGGTGCTACGATACAAAAACAGAAACAGAAATAGCTATCAACTACTCAATATTCGTTCTGAAAAGAGGGGGTCGATAAGAAAGTGTTCAAGATGCCCTTACTGGTCATATAAATGAACCTCTTAATAGTAATTAGACCTTGCCATAACCTCATCTAAATTATCAGTGGCATAACATTAATATACGATAATCTTATCGATGTATGTGAAAGTATTGGGAAACAAAAGAGAATAGTAGGCCAAAAAAAATGGGAAGAATTAACCATCGAATTAGTGTTGGATGTACATCCTATGAAAATCTTGCTAAAATGATAAATCAATTAATTATACAACTTCCAATCGTATTTATGTAAGCATTGTTCCGCATATAGTCTTCACCTTTACCGGAGTACGGAAAATTCCTTCTGTACCTTAAGACAATAGAATGAAAAGTAACGGGCAATTACAACTTGATGTTCAGAATGCGATTAAATGGGAGCCGTTATTGCAAGCTGCGGAGATTGGCGTAACCGCTAAAAACGGTGTAGTGTCATTAACCGGAGTGGTCGATTCCTATGCGAAAAAAGGAGAAGCGGAAAGTGCGGCTAAAAAAGTCAGGGGCGTAAAAGCATTGGTGGAGAACATCGAGGTCAGGTTTCCAAATTCCTTATCAAAAACGGATTCGGAAATTGCCGATGCAGTTTTGGTGGCATTAAAAAATAACTACTCCATTCCGAATGAAAAGATAACTGTAGAGGTTGAGGATGGGTGGATTACCCTTGAGGGGGAATTGCATTGGCAGTATCAAAAAGAGGCTGCCAAAGACGCCATTAAATATCTTACAGGGGTTAAAGGACTAACTAATGATATTACTATTGTAGCGGAGACACATGACGCTCTTGAAGAAAGGGAAGTAAAAAATGCCATTGGCAGAAGTTGGAATATTGATGATAGTGATATAGTTGTTACGGTATCCGGTACTACGGTTACATTGACCGGTAATGTAGATTCTTGGTATCAAAAAGAGGAAGCAGGTAGAATTACCTGGAAAACACCGGGCATCTGGCATGTCAACAATGCCCTAACGGTTGATTACGATTATACCCATAGCTAGACCTAAATATAACCTTGCAACTTTAGCACGGTTGTATAAATCACTTTCTTATCTATCGTGAATTTGCTAATGATATGAAATCTCTATTGAAGTTCGAGGTTGCAAAAATCTAAGCATAACATTGCGACCTATATTTTGTATCAAAGTGTGATATATACAAGTCTGCCTTTATAATATGTAACACTTAGCAACTTTTTATAATAGATTTTTACAAGCGAAATTCTTAAATAGTGTAACGGATTACTAATAAAATAAGCTCATGGATATGTATAATGGTTATCACTTTATGGGAATGCACTTTGTATGGTGGATTATTTGGATGGTTCTTTTGTTTTGGATTTTTGCTACTCCCTATGACCTACCTGGTCAACGTGCAAAGAAAGATACACCGCTAGAGTTGCTAAAGAAACGTTTTGCCTCGGGCCAAATCAGCAAAGAAACTTATCTAGAAGATAAAAAGCTCTTGCAATAGTACCTTATCGAAACTTTTATGTTTGCTAGAATACGACTTAGACATTGCTGTAGGAATGGATGAAAAACCGGAAAATAAATCGGAAAAAATTAATAAGGGAAGAATAATTTCTATTCGCGGTAGTGTCATAGATGTGCGTTTTGACACCCTACTACCTTCTGTGTATTCCGTTTTACATACAGGAAATAGCAACGGCGTAACCATTGAGGTATTGGCACAACTTAATGATAATACAGTTCGCGGCATTGCCTTGAATCCGACCCAAGGTCTGGCGAGGGGCATGGTCGTTGAATCTGATGGTCAAGAATTGACCGTACCGATAGGGCAACACATCCTTGGCAGAATGTTCGATGTTTTTGGGAATACCATAGACCACCTTGATCCACTCCCTAAAGGAGAACGCCGTAATATACATCAGGCGCCTCCCACACTGGCACGACGGGCTGTCAAATCTGAAATTTATGTCACCGGTATCAAGGCCATTGATGTGCTGATACCCTTGGAACGTGGTGGTAAAGCGGGACTGTTTGGTGGCGCAGGTGTGGGTAAAACCGTATTGCTGACGGAAATTATCCACAACATGGTGGGTCATGATAATGGTGTAAGTATGTTTTGTGGTATTGGCGAACGTTGCCGCGAGGGCAATGAACTTTATAATACCATGAAGGATGCCGGTCTGTTGAAAGATATGGTGATGTTGTTCGGTCAAATGAACGAGCCACCCGGGGCGCGTTTTCGGGTGGGGCACGCGGCACTGACGATGGCTGAATATTTTCGGGATGAAGAACATCGTGATGTTCTGCTATTGGTTGATAATATTTTCCGATTCATCCAGGCCGGGATGGAAGTTTCCGGACTGATGGGCCAAATGCCTTCGAGATTGGGCTATCAACCCACTATGGGAACTGAATTGTCGGAGTTTGAAGAACGTATTGCCTACACGGATACAGGTGCTATTACCTCGATACAAGCGGTGTACGTACCTGCGGATGATTTAACCGATCCCGCTGCCGTGCATACGTTTTCGCATCTTTCCGCTTCCATAGCCCTTTCCCGAAAAAAGGCAAGTGAGGGACTTTATCCCTCTATCGATCTTTTACAATCAAATTCAAAAATGACCACTCCGGAAATTATCGGACAACATCATTATGATTTGGCACAGAAAATTCGCGAGACACTGGCGCAGTATGAAGAATTAAAGGACATCATCGCCATGTTGGGCATGGAACAGTTGTCGGTTAAAGATCGAAATATAGTAAATAGGGCCAGAAAATTGGAACGCTTTCTTACCCAGCCCTTTTTTGCTACGGAACAGTTTAGCGGTATCAAGGGTAAACTGGTATCGCTTGATGATGCTTTGGATGGATGCGAGCGGATTCTGTCGGATGAATTTAAAGAGTATCCAGAAAGCGCCTTTTATATGATTGGCTCTATAGATGAGGTCAAGAAACCGGAAATAAAGAAGGAGCCTAAGAACGAGAGTCCGGAAACCAACTCAGAAACAATCAATTCGGCCAAAAACCAAGTAAATCAAAGAGAATCCATAGCAACAAGTGCTTAGAAATTTAATCAGTGGTTATGGACCTTAAAATTTTACTGCCCTATAAAATATTCCTTGAGGTGCACCAAGTGCGGAGCGTGGTTGTTGAAACCAGCATTGGGTCTTATGGCCTTTTACCACAACGTTTAGATTGTGTTGCGGCTTTAGTGCCGAGCATTTTAACCTATACGACAGAAAACGACATAGTTAACTATGTAGCAGTAGATGAAGGGGTAATGGTAAAAGCCGGAACGCAGGTTCTGGTATCGGTACGTAATGCATTTGGCGGTGCAGATTTGGGCAAGCTCGGCGAACTCATAAAAAATAGGTTCAACGCTAAGGTTGAAAAAGAACGTGAAGCCAAAACCGTTATTGCCAAACTGGAAAGAAGCTTTGTTTACAGCTTTGATAAATTCCGAAATAGCTAAAAATGGAATCGACATCAAATGAAACAGGGAATTCCTTTGGTACTGAAATCACCAAAAAAGAACAACGCAAATTAAAGGCACAGCGTGATAAAAATAGTGTTTGGTCCGGCCTGGGAATGATGGGTATGGTCGGGTGGTCTGTCGCCGTTCCAACGGTCATGGGTGCGGTGTTGGGGTTGTGGTTGGATACATCGTATCCGCAATTTTTTTCTTGGACCTTTACCTTGTTAATGGCCGGTATTTGTATCGGAGGGGTTGTCGCTTGGTACTGGATACAGAAAGAAGATCGCGAAATGCATAATAGAGACGAAGAAAATGAATGAAACTTTACTAATGATAGCCGCTTTTATTGGCGGTGCGGTATTGGGGGTCCTATTTTTTGGTGGACTTTGGCTCACGGTGAAAAAGGCGGTAACGGCAAAAGTACCGGCGCTCTGGCTTGTGGGTAGTTTTGTGCTGCGCACTGGCGTTACACTTTTAGGCTTCTATTTTATCGGTGGAAAAGACTGGCAAAGTTTAGTGCTATGTTTGTTGGGCTTTATCGTTGCTAGGCAACTGATAATTCGTACAACCAAATCGTGGGACGCTAAACACCTAAGCCTAAAAAACGAGAATAGTTATGGAGCTTAGTCCGGATCAAACCATTTTTTGGCAGAACGGTTTTGTGACCATCAATCTTACTTTGGTTACAACCTGGGGCATAATGCTGTTCTTGATTATTTCAGCGGCACTGCTTACCCAAAATTTGAAAACGGATATCCATATTTCTCGGTGGCAATGTTTTCTGGAAATGATTGTCACGGGTATCAACGGGCAGATTGAGGAAGTGGGCCTTAAGAATCCATCGGCCTATATCGGGTTTATTGGCACTTTATTTCTGTTTATCGGTGTGGCGAATATCGGTATTATTCTACCGGGATACACACCGCCAACGGCATCGCTTTCTACCACAACCGCACTGGCGATTTGTGTTTTATTGGCGGTTCCCTTTTACGGTATTGGTAAAAGTGGATTTTTAGGATATCTCAAATCATACCTGCAGCCCACTTGGATCATGCTTCCGTTCAATATCATCAGTGAAGTTTCCCGAACCTTGGCTTTGGCCATTCGACTTTTCGGCAATATTATGAGCGGTGGAATGATTATAGCCATTTTATTGAGCATAGCACCCTTTATATTTCCGGTAGTCATGAATGCCTTGGGCCTTTTGACGGGAACCGTTCAAGCCTATATTTTCAGCATTCTCGCTACGGTCTATATCGCAGCGGCCATTAAAAATTCCAATAAAAAAGAACCGAAAAAAGTGAAAATCACAACCTAACACAAATAACAAATGGACAGTACTACTACAATTGCCCTAGTATCGATAATTACCGCAGGGCTTACAACAGCTATCGGCTGCATGATGCCGGCTATTGGCGAGGGCAAGGCCGTTTCTTCGGCATTAAATTCTATTGCGCAACAGCCTGATGCCGCTCCCACTATTACAAGAACCTTGTTTGTGGGTTTGGCGATGATTGAGTCCACCGCTATTTACTGTTTTGTGGTGGCGATGATACTCATTTTTGCAAATCCGTTTTGGAATCACATTATTGCCAATTAATACGATATGGATATCAACTGGTTTACGGTAATAGCACAAATACTCA
>LAZR01001217.1_pt1 | contig 16723 bp, 35 predicted proteins | sample 329461 | NCBI WGS metagenome assembly LAZR01 (sample SAMN03002196, study PRJNA259156) | marine sediment metagenome | biome: sea floor; feature: Hydrothermal impacted sediments; material: marine sediment; isolation source: Loki non-amplified sample from Loki's castle hydrothermal vent sediment ...
CATTATATAATAAAAATATTAAGAGTTAAATACATTATCAAAAATTAAATTCCCCTATGGGGTCAAACCTTTTCTGTGTTTTCTTCTTTTTACGGGGTCTTCTCTTTGCTAATTTTCTTTGTATAGCATCATCTCTTAATTGTTGTTGTCTTATTAATCGACTCTGCCTTTTAATAACAGGAGCTATTTTCTCTCCAGTTTTAAGTATTCCCCGACCAAATCTACGAGATAACCTCTTGGCTTTTCTTCCAGCCTCAATAAGCCTCTGATTTTTCAACATAAACAACTCCCTTTCTAATGTAGTCCTTTCTGAAATCTGTTTAGGAGTTAATTGTTGTTTTACAATCCTTCTTCTTTGAGCAGCTATTTCTCTTCTTAGCTGAGCCATTGATTTCCTTTTTACTACCATATTAAATTTTTGTGAACCTTTTGGCTTGTCGTTTAATATTTGGAACTAAAGAAATAATTTTTTTTATCTGTCTGTCAGTAGACAGATCAATTTTTTGTGTTTGTTTTAAGCCGTTGCCCATATTATCGTATTATTATTTTATTTTTAAGGTATAAATACATTATCTTTTCTTTGTAACCTTTGGAATATTTATTTGAGATATCGATCTAAATTGTCTTCTTTCATTAGAGGATAGATTATTTCTTTTTAATTGAACAGTTGCCCTGGTTTTTGCGAGAGTCAAAGCACGTCTTTCTTTTAATGTGATCCCACCAAGTCTTAATTTTCTTATACTTCTTCTAAAAGCCGTTGGGGATTTGATAGATATTTTTCTGGCTAATGCCTTATCCTTTGGTGGAAAGAAAATACTCTTAGTTATCCTTACCATCTTATCGTCTTCTAATTTTTCTAATCCTTTTTCTAATCCTTTTAACCGCCCTTCTATTTTTTGCCCTGGCTGTTCTTCCAATCTCTCCCGTCGTTTCACCAGTCACTTTCGTTCTTCTTATGATTGTGGGCTTGACTATTCTTCTTCTTTTTCTAATTATTCCTACCATTTATTTTTTACCCCCTTATAACTTTGTAACCTTTCCATAATTTCTCACTAATTTTATATTTGGAACTTTGAATTTGTTTGGGTTTCTTTTCTTTCTTTTGGTAGTAGTATCTATTTGTTCGAGTGTTTTTAATGCGACCCCTGTTAAAATAAGAGTCCCAGCAAGACCTATTAATGAAGTTCCTTTTACCATTTAATCTATTTGAAATTTATTTCGAGGGACAGGATTTCTTTGAATACCTCTCTCTACTTTTCTCGGCACTTTAATTTTTTTAGCCTGTCTACGTCTATCTTGATCTATTCTCATTTGGAGTCTTCTTATCTCCACAGGTCTAACGTCAATGATGAATACCATGATTATAAGTTGGCGGCAGTGTCAATTAAGTTCTCTCCCACCAATTAAGCATGAAGCCCTCCAAACATGAGGGCAAAATAATAAATTCTTTAAGTTTCTCTTCTACCGCCAAAAGCAAAGGCAGCTACAAGGACTCCTATTACTAATCCTAAGAAGATTATCGTCCCAACTAATCCTATTAAAGATGTGTAAGTTCCGAACTCAGTCGTCAAATCTTCACTCGCATCACAAGCAGCCGATCCGAATGTATATGTATAACTCGTTAATGTTTCATTCCAAACTCCTGTAACATTTGTAATTTCACCCGTCGCCGAATCGATTGTATAATCGGTTGTTAGGACAAGTATATTATTAGATACAGTTCCAAATCCTTCGGATACATTGAATAAAACCGTGCCTCCAAAGTCACCGAATGAACAAGTGGTAGCATCAGCAACAGCAACAGTTCCCGAACCAGGAATAATTACTGTTTCGTTAGTTACAGATACAGCTTCAGTTCCAGCAAAACTCGATGCTAAACTAACAAAAATAACAATCGCTACTATAACTAAAACAGCGACTAATACTAATGTTAAAACAGCTCCGAATGCTTGACTAAGTTGAATACTTTTCTTTTGTTCCATCTTCTAATTAGGATTTAATTAGACACGTCTTCCGCCGAAAGCGAATGATGCTACAAGAACACCGATTACAAGACCCAGGAAGATTATCGTTCCCACCAATCCTATAAGTGACGTGTAATTACCGAACTCTGTTACTAAATCATTAGATGCGTTAGCTTCAGCACTATCAGCGTCAAAACTCGCACTCAATGTTACGAACAAGAAGATAGCAATAACCACAAGAACAGCTACAAGAACCAAAGTAAGCACAGCTCCGAAAGCCTGACTTAATTGTATTCCTTTCTTACTATTAATTTTTCTTAACTCCATTTAAAAAACCCCCTTCTAACTCTATTTAACCCATGACCTAAGATCATGTAAAAACTAAATAAAATTTGTATATCAACATTAATAATCGTTCTGTAACAGATTGTAACAGATTGTAACAAAATGTTACAACTAACTTTCTTTTAGAAATTTCTTAGCAAGTATTTCCCCAGCCTCATAATCACTGGCTTCTATAACATCATAAGTTGCTTCTTCTATTTGCTTCTTTTGTATATCCAAAACCTCACGCATCCTTTTCCCAATTCTAATAACAAAGCTGGTCTGTTTTTTATCTTCTACCATTACTCCCTCGCACTTGCTAATTTAACCCAGAACGCTCCTAAGGATACCATTAAGATTAATAGGTAAATCCATTTTTGAGCAACCATCGCAAGTATTCCCAATATGATCGAAAGTATTGTTGCTGTAAAACTTGCTAAGACCCAGGCTCTACTCGCTGGTTTACCCTCAGCTAAAACCCCTATAAACTGAACAATCCAAATAACAAAGATCATTATTGGAAAGAATAACCCATCCGTTGCGGTATTGGATATCCATTGGAATAAAGTTAATAGGTCTTGGGTATCGTTTACGGTGGGAACTGGATAGTATGTTGGTGTAAAAGCCATTTATATTTTCCCCCTGCTAATACTTGATATCCAAGTCCAAACTATTAATGTGGTGAGTATAGCAAGTCCTATCAAAAAGATTATTCTTGTTACCGTTGGATCAACTCCAAAGTCTTCAGCGAAGCTCCCTGTTATATCTCCAAATATATCTAAGGTCTGGAAGACCATTTGTATAACTGTAAATGTGGATTGAAACGCAACGTCAAACGTTCCTATGAAACTTAAACCCTCACCAGCGGCAGCCGTTTCCCTGGCGGTTTCGACTCTGTTTGTCTGTTCGATAAGTCGATCATAATTTTCCGCAAAGTCATCGTTTGTTAATATTGCAGTGTCATATTGGTCGGAAATTCCAGCAATCGCCAAAACAAATAAGGCAAGTAGTCCACTAAACAAAATTCCTGCTACAACGAAATCCCTTGTTAAAAATGATTTTTTATGTATCATCGTTCCATTATCCACGTTAAGATTATTGCCGTTCCGACTACTGCTGTCACAAAGACAGAACCGAAACTTATAAATCCCATCAAATTTATTAAAAATACTGTTGAGGTTATTGACCAAATACCAGCAACAACATTAAACCTGAACATAAAGGAGGCTATTAGTATTAAAAACCATCCAAAAAATAATCCTAATAATCCGACAATATTAGATAAGGTTTCAATACTGAAAGTTATTTGGAGGTCTAATTCTTCTATATCGAATCTTGTTATAAAACTACTCGCTGTATAAAATCCTGTTGTGGTTGAAACATTACAAGTCAATGTCGCCGAACTAAGGGTCGAGTTTTCATTACATAGAATAATATTTGCTGAGGCATTTGTAAGCGACTCTCTAATAACAAACAACCGAGCAAGACCGAGATCGTTTGAAGTATCAATATAAACATAAGTTACAATTAAAGAACTTTCATTAAATGTAAGATTGGATAGGAGTTCAGTTATAACATCTTGAGTCTTCCACGGCTCACCCAAAGGCTCACCAATATTAAATGTAAGAGTAAAAGGAGATGTTTCTGGGATTACTTTTTGCAGACCTGTTTCTAATAGGATCGAATTATTTCTCGTTATAAAGAATTTATAATCGACAATTTCTGTTTCAAAGAAACCAACAGACTTTCCAAGATCGTCCGCCTTAGCTATCTGAACGACACGGAACTCATTAGTCCCAGGATAGAAACGATTTATTTCTATCAACACTCCAGGAACGGGAAGCAATGAGTCATCCTGGACTTTAAGTATAAAGGATGTTGCTGATGATGATCGTAATAAGAATAATTGAACATCTTGACTCGTGCTATTGATTGTATCGTTTTGGAAATAATAATTTCTTAGGGTATAAATGTCGGTTGTGTTTTCTGCCTCATCATATTCTATCGTTGCATCTATAAAGTAATTTTCATCATCAGGGGATATACATAAGGTTACTTCGTCTATACTTGAATTAGTAAAATTACTTTGTCTTTTAACCGTTCCACCACCTATCCATTGATCAAAGTTTCCATTAAATAAGAATGGGTCTATCCTTGTTAAATTTTGTTCATCGAATGCTGTGAAGTTTAAAGCCTGGGTTGTAAAGACTCCACACTCTTCTAAATTAATCCGGGTAACATTTTGCTCACTTGTAGAAGAATTTACAGAAACCGAACTTGTTCCATCAAAGACAGATATTTCCCAGAAGAAACTCTTATCTTCAAACTGACCCTCCGTAACCAATGGAATATCGATTGTGTTTGTAATAGAACAATCTAACCCAACGCAAGATGTATCGGAAACAAATTGAGTCCCATTGTAATTAAGTGAGGCACTTACTGATAAAATAGCTGGGATTGTTGATATGTTTATTTCAAAAAACTGTGAGCTTGTTTCTCTGGGAGTCGCATTAAAGGTTATATTATTTTCTATAAAAGTAGATACTTCAAAATTTCTAACAGTTGGAATGAAACATCTACTTTCATTATTACAAGCCTCATAACTCCAATTATGAGTATCGAAAGAAACTATTTTTGTAAAAAAGTAATCACTATTATTAATCCCTGATGAGTTTGTTTCGTTTACAATACCATCTAAAACAAGACTCACATTAACAATATCATTTCCAGTAATATCAACCACACTCGCATTAAATTCTATTGTTGTATTTGTTGTGTTAAAATTATCTATCGGCGAATTTAAAGTGACATCTGGACCAAAATTTGTCGTATGAGTAATTCCGAATCCTAAATTGAAGACCTGGACTATTTCATTTTGTGATAGGCTTCTGTTCCAAAAACTCGCCTCGTCAATAGCTCCATCGACAGGATTGGGAGTCGTGGGTGATGGTCTGGAAACTCTACCAATTCTAAAAGGTTGCTCCCCTACATCTAAAAAACTTGTAATTGATTGTTCTCCCTCAAAAGTTCCATTAATCCAAAGACTCATATTAGTTCCCCCATCATATACTCCAGTTATCATCAACCAATTTCCCGAAGTCATAAGCGTTGTAGATGTTATGGCTTGTTCTGTCGAAGTAATATCAACCATTCTAAACTGAATTAATTGAGTATCTCCTCTGGCTCTTAAAATATATCTTGAAAAATCAGCTGATGGAGAACTTCCCTTCGCCATTAAGGTTTGAAATTCTGATACGTTTGTGGGTTTATACCATAAATTAACTGTGAATGCTTGACCGAATGGAGGATAAAAATCTGATGAACTTATGTTTGTCCAATACTCATCATTAACACGAGTCAAATTTGTTGCATTAGATATTAAACCATTTGTTGTCCATCCTGGAGTATTAGTCCCATTTAAATCATTTCCATTTTCAGTATCATCAGCAGCAACCGTTCCAGTTCCCTCATTAAAATTCCAATAACCTTTAAGTTCCGTATTTAAACTTTGAGTCCAAATAGCCCACTCTCTTATTTCCACTCCGTAATAAGTTGGTATCCATTCAACCCTATCCCCTATCTGAACATCAGTAAATAACCCAATAGTTATCACCTCGTCCTTTGATAATACTGAACGATCTAAATCTTTCCAAACTGTTTTAGTTTCTTGGTGTGATCCAATTATTTCAGATGTGCAGTAAGAAGTCCCATTTATATCAGTTCTACAATTTCGTTTATAATCATTAACTCTTATTGTTTCTGTTGTCCTATATTTATAATCGATAGTCCTTTGAATACTATCCCCACTTATTGCATGATATAATTCTAATTGTTTTAAGGGGTCAGTATAATCGTCAAAGTTGGTTATTGTAAACTCTGCAACCTTTTGATATCCTGCTCCAACAAAATTATTCAAAGGACTATCCAATCTAATATCAGCGACTTTTGTTGTGGGTATTCCTAAGAAAGAATTTCTAACCGTGATCGTTTTTGTATCCTCATCATACCTTTTGACATTGTCAAACTCAAAAGCTGAAACAGTTCCAACTAATAAAATCATTACAAACATTAAAACAAATAGTTTTTTCATATTGGACCAGACCCCAAATCGCTACTCCCTACTCCAGAGAATTTAGCAAATATTATTATCATACTCAAAGCTCCAACGACAACACTTATCAAAACTATATTTTGCATGATGATTGTAATTAATCCTTGATCGGCTGCTGTTGCCGCTAAGGCTGAAGATGTTGCAACCTGCTCAAAGGCATTTCCTATAAACGTTCCTAAGAAAACCGTTAAGCCTAAGAATAGAATATATAGGAACATAAATATCGGGTGGGTTCTAATAAGGAAAGAACTAATCATTAACCCAGCAACGAAACCAGTAAATAGAAATAGAAATCCTCTTTGCAACCCTTCATTACCTAACTCGGCTATTTCATTTATAACACTCCGACCCTCAGCACTTTGATTTAAGGCAGCTGTGTTAAGACCCTCAGAAATTAAAGGAATAACAAAAGCCAAGATTAAAAGACCGATGGCGAATACGAAAATTGTAATTAAGAAAATTAACATATCAGGCAGATCGCCTTTCTTGTTTTCAAGTATTTTTTTATATTCCACTTCTTCTCCTTTTTATTTTCGGATTAAACTTTGAGAGGTTTTGTCTTGGTTGTCTTATTTTAAACCCAGAAATCATCTTAGAAAAATTAGGCTGTGATAAATTATCAAGACCTATTTTCTTTTGCATAAGTCTTCGTTGCTTTTCAAATACTTCACTAAAGAATTTAGGATCAACCGATACGGTGACTTTTTTTCTCGCCATCAATACAAATAAGAAAAAATATCTATAAATACATTATCTATTTAATAACAAGGTCATATTCTTTTGTGGGATTAACGTTAAGGCGTTTTAATATACTCCCGATAGATTTTTGGGTTTGTCTATACATTTTCTGTTTCCTTATGGAGTTACTTATAACAAACCTATCTCTCCAACATTCAAGATGATAAAATTGTTCCCCCGTCTGTTTCCCTTTATTAAAATCCGTTAGTCTAACCCAGCGTTCTTTCTTTTCTATTATCTTTTGTTTACAGATTACACAAGTTTTACTCATAAATAATTAACTCCTATATAGATCGTTGTCATGAATGTCAAAACAAAAACAAAATATATTATAAAAAGGTTTATGTCAAATATCCAACCCATCTTTTTAGAATAAATAAGGGGGGATAGTTGTAAAAAACTTCTTGGGTGTTTGATCATAAACTTAATCAAATCCCAATAATTAACTCCTGTGTTAGAAATCATATCCAATTTAAAATCATAGAAACTCCAAACCTTATCTGTGTGATCAAATTCATGTTTTAAGATTGGTTTGTAAAGCTTAGGATATTTCTTTAAGTTCTTATTAATTTCAATGTGATCTTTAAAACGATTTGCTATGGAGTGATTTACTTCTATTACTTTCATTTTGGAAGTTGAGTCCACAACGCCGCTATCCCAACAAAGACAGCGACGAGAACTATCGCAATAGATAGGGGTGTTTGGAACTGATGGAAAAAGGATTGAAGACTATAAGCTCTTTTAGCAGCCGCATCAAAAGCTGTCTGCCATGCCTTACTTGCCCCGACATCTGATTCCATATTAATAACGGCTTCTTTTACTGTGCTTTGTTCCCCTGTTTTATCATTCGTATAAAGAACATCATAATTTAAGAAACTAACGGGTTTAACTGGACGATAATCTAAAGGGGATAATTGCACAACTGTTAATAAATCTGAACCCTGTAAATATCTTTTAGGATCAAATATTTTTAATGGGACTTTCTTTTGAGCAAAACCAGGTCGTTTAATATAAACGACTCCTTGTTTGGAATTAAAATATCCCTTACCCCATTCAGCGTTTACAATCCTTCCATCACTTCTCGGAAGTTTAATCTCGACTTTTATATTCCATCTTTTCTTAGACCAAATAAGTAAAGCTAATCCTCCAACAACAACTAAAACAATAACACCTACTATAAACATAATAAGATATAATCCAACAACCCCACCACTTGGTATCGCACTCCTTAATGTATCAGCAATCGCCATTACTTTTTAACCTCTACAGAAAAATATTCTTCTTCTAAATCACTTTTAAGTTTTATTTTAATAATCCATGTAATAATAGTTAATGCAATATGTAAAATTAAAATAAATGCTGCTACTTTAATAAGCAAGAGAGTCGCTTGTAAAAAAGGAACATAACCAGAAACTTTTCCTATTGTTCCAAATATAGTCGCAATAATCAAAAAACCAAAAAAAGGCACTTCGAGAGAAACATCAGGGTCATTTATCATATTATATCTCTGTCTATATTCAATACGATCTAATTGTTTCAACTTGTAAAACTTATCCTTATCTATTTTCATTTAGTTCCAGAACTTTAAATTGTCCCATAATTTATTTTGTTTTTGTGGACTATTTGACTCAGTCACTCTTAACATTTTGAATATTCTTGCTGACTCTCTTCCATTCAAAGCCCTCTTAAACACAGCAAAACAAGTCGCACAAATTATATGACCCACTCTATCGTATTCTGTATATTGTCCTTCAATACCATACTTACGAGCATTAACTGATAAATCACTTATAACCCAGGAGGTTATCATTTCCATCATGTTATTAATTTCTTGTTCTTTAAAATTACTCATAGATGTATTTTGATTTAAGATCGCCCCGAGAAATGAAATAAAGTTTGATACCATTTCTTCTGATACGGGTTCAGCGTCGGGATGTATCTTAACCCAAACCCCAGTCGAGTCTTTTTTCTCACCCCTTATTCTATGTTCTATATCAGTTAAAAGATTATCTGGATTGATTTGTGAGAGAATATTTGAAACCTTATCCTCTCTCATCATTCCAGCATATAAAGCATCTGAACTATGATCGAGTTGTTTATCTAATTGTTGAGTATTAAATTGCTGGTCATCCATAAAGAATATACTTAAAAGTTATTTATAAACATTAATAAACAAAAATGGAAACATTTATATAGTGTTTGTATGTCCTTGATACATACATAAATACATACAGGAGGAAACAATGAAAATAAAAGATGTAACAAGACAAGAGAAAGATGAATTAAAAACTGTTAGGATCAATCTTAAAACGACTAAGAGTGTATCTAAATGGTTATCTGAAAAGAATATCTCACCTCAGAAAGTTTTTGATTTAGCCATAGTTGAACTTAGAAAAGAAAAATGAAAACTTGGTTAAAAATTATTATGGGTTTGGCTATCTTTGGATTTATAAAAAATCTTAATTGGGTTACTATAGAACAAAGAACAGCTTTAATCATTTCAGCGATAGTTCTTTTAATAATTGCTGCCATACAAATAAAAGAATTATTTTAAGTTCTACTTTTTCTTTTTGGTCGTTTTTCTTCTTGGTCTACTTAACCCCGTCCTTAATCCTCTTATCTGTCCTGGAAGAACTCCCAACCCCCCCACTTCAAAAGCTGGGGTTTCTATACCTAAAACTATCCCCGTAAAAGATGGTCGTATTGGAGTCCTCGCCTTTTTCCTTTTTGTCTTTGGTTTCTTTTTAGGTTTACGTCTGCCTCCTCTTATTCTTCTTGGAGGTGATACGGGTGGAAAAATAGGAGGTGATATTGGAGGGGATATTGTTGGAGTAGTTGGTGGACTTACTGTTGGGATTGTGGGAGGACTAATTCCTGTTGTAAATGTGGGAGTAGTTGGGGGTAGAGTTGGAGGTGTGAGTGGTGGTGTCGTTGGTGGACTAATTCCTGTTGTAAGTGCTAAGGTTGATAATGCTGGGGTTGTAAGACTAACCGCTCTTGTTGTTCTTATCCCAAAAGTTCCCAATAAAGGCTCACCCGAAACCCTCGTTGTTGGTCGAGTGGATACAAAATCATCGATCTGTCTTGCTCGACCTCCCCTACCACGACCTATTTGAAATTCAAATATATCAACACCTTGTCCTCTTATTCTTGTTTCACCTATTCTAATTATATCTTGAATAGTTCCCGATGTTCTAAAGGCTTCTAACTCCTCTCCCCTTCCAAGTTCGAAAGCCCCACGTCTTTGAGTTCTTGCAACCTCCCCTCTTATAATTCCTATTTGAGGTCTTGGAGGTAATCCAAAACCAATCTCTACGGTTTCAGGAACTCTAAGGGGTTCGACTAATGCTAATCTGGAAATTCTTGTTATTGGAAGTCCCAATCCTGGTTCTTGAGGTGTCACAAAAAAAGGACCAGCGATTTCAACTTCCCCACCAGCTATAAATAAATCCCTTTGTGATGTTGCGAGTAATTGTTCACGACCTAAAAATTGAGCCTCGCCCCCAGGTCTTCTTCCAAACCCTCCTCTTACTAAAGGGGATGTTGGAGGTAGATCAACACCAGGTAATGCTTGACCACTTGGTTGTAATAATCCAATATCTCCGACTCCTGAAACTTCTGGTATAAATTCAAAACCCTCTCGGGCTATCCTTGTCGGTCTTCTCCCAAATCCTCTTATGAATGGAGTTGCTCCCGCAACAACTCCGACACCACCTAAGACTCCAACAAGCCCCCCAGCGGTTCTTTGTTCTAAAGTTAGAGTGGGATCAAAAGCAGCTCTTGCTCCTAAGAAACCAACACCAAGACTTATTCCAGTCCCAATTATGGGAGGGGCTAAAACACTCGCTGCAATTAATCCTCCCGTAATACCTACCTCCCCAGGAGTAGTCGGTATTAATTCCGCTGTAGTCCTAACACCAAAACCAGCAAACTCCGAAGGTGTTGGGAAAAATTCTGTTACTCCACCCCTTCCAAGAGGAGATACTGGAAGACTTAAATCTGTGGGTGTTGTTCTAAAAGCTTCTTGAATTTGTGTCGCTGTGACATCTCTTGGTTGTATAAAAGGAACTAATCTCGGTCTAATATTAAACCCTACAAATTGCCTCCCTGTTTCCCCAAAAAGAAATTCCCCCACAGCTGAAACACCTCTTGGTGATGGTTGGGTTGGTAATCTTGTTTGTAATGTTGGATCACCAAAATCTTGTATTGATTGTAATTGTCTTTCAATCCTCCCCTCTCTTACTCTTGGTTGTAATGCTTGGGTTATAACTTCTGTAAAAGATAATCCTGTTATATCTTCTATCCTCCCCGCTCTCTCTGTTCCTCTTCTCAATGCTCTAACTCCTAAACCTCCTCCTAAGAACCTTTGGGTTTCTAATCTTGTAAAAGGTCTGTCTCTTCTTTCAGCTTCGATTTTTAATTGTTGTCTTCTTGATATTGCTATGGCTTCTTCTTCTGGAAATATAGCTGGTAAGTCTGGGGCTGGGGCTAAAACTTGTTCAGTAATAGTTACACCTCCTCCATCACCGCCTAACGCTGGGGTTGGTGTTGGGACAGGAGTAAATTGAGGTTCAGAAGTAGGGATCGATTGTTGTATATCTTCTTCGGTTGCGAATGTTTGTTGTGGAACATCCTCCCCTAAAGTTCCACCACCTCCGCCTCCCGTTGGAGGAGTTGGTGTCGGTTCTAACATAAATTTTGGGGGAGGTAATGTTGTCGGAGCGATGTCTATTTGTTCGACTGTTTCTTCTTTTCTTGGAAGTAGTGGGAGAACTGTGGGCTGAACGACCTTAACCATTCAATCTTTAAGAAATCATAATTTAATTACATTATCTAAATTGATAATGTTTATTAATGAAAAACCCTTTGAGAAATAATGGAACAGGAAACCTGGAACATGGCGACGGCTACCTTAAAAAGATTTGATTTTCTATTAAAACAAAGTAGTTTAATGGCTCAGACTGGAAATCTTCCAGGGTGGTTTAATGTCATTATGGATTTAAGAAGAAACATTTATCCTTTTATTCCAGATAAGGAATGGGATGAGGCTGAGGCTAAACTTAAAACTCTACCTCCAAATTGGAGGTCGATAGATAATAGAATAAGTCCCCAACACTTCGCACAAGTTAATCGTATCTTTGACGAGGTTTATATGATATTCATTAAGACAATGAAACAAAAAGGATTACTAATGCCTAAGTCAATCGACTCAAGTAAGGCAGTTATTCAAATGTAACATCAAAGTTCTTCTTGCCAGAGAGAACAATCCAGGGGATGAAGCTGAAACGAATGCCGACCCTGGTTCATAATCATCAGACAAAACCCTCAAAAAGAGGGCGTTGGAAACTTTTGATGACACGTTAGACGCCTCGCCACTTGAATAAATCAAGTGAGGGACAATAGATGATAAACAAACCCAGGGGATATTAATACAAGTCTATAGTCCTCCCCTGGTTTATAATCAAAAATGAAAATACTAACTAAGAGATACCCACTTGGATCAATACCAAGACAACAAACAGATGGAAGATATATCAATGAAACCCTTAATGAGAATATAAAACTCTTAGCAAAGAACATCACAAAGGACATGACCTATCTTGGAATAATAACATCATCTACTTTAGAAGTTGGAACGGGTAAGTCCGTATTCGCCCAACAAATATCTGAAGCTTATTTAGAATATGTTAGAGAGTTCCACAATATTGATAATAAACTATCAATGAAAAACTTAGTATTTAGACCACAGGATATAATAGAAAGGAGTTTTGAAGTCCCCCGATACTCTGTGGTAATTTGTGATGAGTGGGAGGATAGTCATTATTGGTCTGAGTTAGGAAAGACATTAAGGCAATTCTTTCGGAAGTGTAGACAACTTAATTTATTCATATTAGTCATTATACCAAACTTCTTTCAGCTACCGATGAGTTATGCAATATCGAGGAGTGTGTTCTTAGTTGATGTTAAATTTACTGGGGAGTTTGATCGTGGTTACTTTTCTTTTTATAACTTCCAAAAGAAAAAGAACTTATATATCCGTGGAAAGAAATCTCAAGACTATGATATAATCAAACCAAATTTTACGGGGAGGTTTGTTGATGGTTACGTTGTTGATAGAGAAGAATATCTTAAAGAGAAGATGAACGATCTATTATCTCAGGAGGATATGGAAAAGAAACCAGAAGTCACTCGGAGGAGTATCTTAATAGAATTATTCATTAAACTCAAGAACAATCTTAAAGGAGTTACTAACTTAGAGTTAGCTAAGGGCTTCGGCATCAGTGAACAGACTGCTTACAACTGGATAAACACATACAAAGAGTCCCTAAAAGGCTCTTATAATACGAATAACCTCGATTTCGAAGGTTCGACTAAGCCTAAAACTCCAAATCTCGACCCATTATTAGTTTATCCTAAGGGTGGAGGGGATAATTTATCAACAGCAAAAAACGACAAAGGGATCGATGTCCCTATCCCAGCGGTTGAAAAATGAACAACGTATTAATAGGAGTGTTGGTGGTGGGTGGTTTTATATTATGGAAGTTTATCTTACAACCTATTATGAATGCTAATGAACCTATAGAACCCCCGGATGATTATAAAACATTTGGAGAGAAATTAGAGGACTCTATTAATGTAGATACCGATATCGATTTCTAAGTTTCAACAATAAAGAAAAATCTTGTCCGTCTTCTTAATATATAACCGACCATTTGGGAGGCTGTTTCCCTTGCGTGTTCTATATAGGCAACTTCATTAAACCTCAAAAGGTCTCTCAGTATATGAGAAATTTTTATTGGATCACACTCCAATCCATCCGCTATTTGTTTTCGGGTGACAGGTTCATCGCAAGTTTTTAAATAATCAATCACCTCAGCTTGTCCGATATATATCACCCCCCAACATTTTAATCCTCGCCTCCCTTATCATAATCTATCAAATCAATATTAACCGATTGAAAGTTTTCATCGAAGCAAGTGCAAGATGTAAACTCATGTTTTTTCATACCATAAATAATCGGATCGGTTTTTATCTCCTCTATATTCTTAGCTAATGCGATTATAGCAAGTAGAAATAATATGATTCCGAGCCATAAGCCGACCATCATGATCAACCTGTATTTATCCTCACTTATTTTGATTGTCATTTTTTTCAGTAATGAATGTGTTTATCCTTGCGATTTGTTTTCTTAAATCAGAAACCGATTTTGTTTGTGTTCCCATTGGTGGACTAAATCCAAACTTCTGTGTTTTATGTGATGCTGACATTAATTGTATAGTTAAACCAGATTTGAGGGAGTTGAGTTTATCTGCAGATAAACTCCTCAACTCGTTTTTTCCTTTTTGTTTCATTTTATCGCATTATATTCCAAACTATTTTTATCAAGGCGTATCCTATGATAATTTGGACACCTATCCAAGCCGTTCTCAATCCAAGCGAAAAGATTATGGCTATAAACACCACGATAGCGAATGCCTTACCAAACCCTAACATTAAATCCCTCCTAAGTTAAACCACTTAGCCTCCATACGAATTAATCTGTTTTCGTGGTTGTATAAAACATCCTTAACAGTTAATTCTCTTTTAGGCTCTTCTTCCTTTTCATCCTTAACTTCCTTACCTTTTGGTTTTTTTATTGTTTTAGGTGATGGAACATCCATCTCCATTCCCATCTCCATTTCAAATTCATCAGCAAATCCCATTATTTTTTCTTACCTCCTTTTATCTTTTTACTTTCATAAATCCCAAAGTAAATAATTCCTAATAAGACAGCCGAGGGAATTAATACTAATAATATCATCTGGACTATTTGTTTCATTCTAATTTATTCCCCCATACCCATAATGTGATTGATAAAAGCATTAGAGTTGACCATAAAAAAATCCCTATAAGACCTTGAATGTAAATTGAAAGCATTGCTAAAATCCAAACCAACCATCCTAAAACTTGTAGTTTCATTTTAATCCTCCAGGTCATCAGAACCATAAATCCGACCCATAGTTTCCCCCAATTTAAAAGCAATCCAAATCTTTTCTATTCGAGTCCATTCATCTTTCTCTTCAATAGCTTCTATATATTCTAAGGCATCGTTACAATTATCAATTAAATCGAAACTCTGTCCCATAACTTTTTCCATTCTTTCTTTAGATATTCCCAAACTTTCCGATATTGATGCTTTCATTTCAAATCCCTCTTAGTTATATTAAAGAACTCTTTCCATATATTCCAAACCCCTTCTTCTTCATCAAACTTTAATTCTTTAAACCATTTAATTCCTTCGACTTTTAAGTTTGATAATAAAGCATTATAGCCATTAGAATATCCTTCAGAGTATTCCGTGACTTTTGTTCTTGCTACTGTATCAAAATCCTTTAAAGTGTTAAGCTTCATTTTAAATAGGGGAATTTAACCTCTTCCAAATAAATTTAATTCTTAACCAAAAAGTTTTAAGAGTCATTTTCCTTCCTCATTCTATCTAATAATTCTTTACAATGTTTTCGGCATCCAACAATAGCCATATTTGAATTTCCAATCCTTACATAAACTATTGGAGGGCTATCGTCTATATTCTTATTGAATGCTATTTCTTGTTTGTTTTCACAATCTTCACAACTCATTTCAAATCCTCCGATTGTTTTAAAATATCCTCACACCAACAAAATACACACTTATTTTTTCTGCAAAATCTTCTATCACATTCGCATTGATGATAAGTGTGAGTCCCTTTCTGTAATTCTATTCTTAATTCATCTAAAGCCCATTCAAGTTTTTCTTTCCCTTTCAATTTTAAATATTCGTATGTCATTTTGTGTTTACCTTTTATGTTAATATATAAATATTAATGCCTATCCCCCTTTATAATTGTTTTGTTTGTGTTTATGTTTAAAGGGTAAAAATGGGTATATTTGATATAAAAATCCTAAACCACACCATACAATAACCCCTAATACAATATTGTGAGAAGCCCCATACAAATATCCAGCCCAAAACATAATAAATACTCCAATAAGTGCATCTAATTTTTCATCACCTTTCATTTTACATCCCCCATAATTTTACTTATCTTTCTTTTCTCATCTGGAGTAAATATTAACGATGATCCATAATGGGCTATGTAGGTATCAATATCGTGTCCCATCCTATAACAAAGCTCGGGCATTTCTATATTGAAAGTCCTTATCCACATCCCATAAGTCTTTCTTAAATTATGCAACGAAAAATTATACCAATCTTCTATATCGGTCTTTTGTAATTTTCTTTTAAAGAGTTGAGAATACCCTACAAATTTCGCTATAAAGTGGGGTCTACGGGCTTGGTTGTTTAAAGTGTTATAATTCTTAGGTAATTTTTCGTTGTTAAGGAAAATATAGGCTTCTGGGTTGATTCTCTTGCCTCTAACAAACGATTTATACTCTTTAATGAAATTACTCGCCACAAAGAACCCCCTTGACCTACCAGAAGCCATAAACTTCTTTTTTGCTGCCCTTTGTTTGACGATAGCAAAATTAATCGTGCTTCTTTCAATATCTATGTCTTTATGTCTTAAATTTAATATTTCCATTGATTTCCCGCCTGTATGTATTGC
>LAZR01001218.1_pt1 | contig 16711 bp, 22 predicted proteins | sample 329461 | NCBI WGS metagenome assembly LAZR01 (sample SAMN03002196, study PRJNA259156) | marine sediment metagenome | biome: sea floor; feature: Hydrothermal impacted sediments; material: marine sediment; isolation source: Loki non-amplified sample from Loki's castle hydrothermal vent sediment ...
GAGCTTCCTAGTGAACCAGCAGCAGCTCTAATACCCAAACAGGCAATAGTCCCGCCTAAAAACCCAGGCGATGCTAATTGAGCACATAAAAAGTTTGTGTGTCCAAGAAAGCCACCAGCAACACTACCACCCAAGTCGGAAGGATCTGTTCCTAATGAGCTTGATACACTATTAAGAACACCAAGGGCGCTTGTTTGTGTTGCTCCAGGTATAAATCCATTAACAATGCTAAGTGCTGTATTGATCTGATTTAAACAATCTTGTAATGGATTAGCTAATGGATTTTGGAACAGAGGTGTTCCTGTTTGTAAAAGATTAAAAACATTGAGACAGTTTTGATCTGTGGGTATTGCTAAATCCGATAAACTTGGAGGATTTGGTATTTGATTTAAAAAATCTATTACATCGCCGATCGCAACCATAATTATTCCTTATAACATAAAAACATCTGGGGAACCAGCTGCTCTAGTATGTCCGCAACTGTCTGGATCACCCATTTTATTAACTGGAATACCTTCTGCAAAAACAGTTGGGCCTCCTGAAGTAGTCACCCAATTTCCCGCACAATGAATAGATGGTTTTGGACAAGGAGGATGCCTTGTTCCGATTGAACCATTAACGCACACTAAAAGATTATTGGCAAACACAGTTGATTGTGGGATTACTGTAATACAGCCGCCGCCAGTATTACAGTCACTCATTCTATGAACTTGTAAGGGCATTTACCATTTCTCCAAAGGACATTTTGACTGTCTTATTCTTGTTTTTAGTGGCATGAAACATTTACAAGCACTACATATTTTTGCCATCTTAATATATTTATCACATTCTTCACACACTTTAAGGCGTTCATATGCGTCAACTGCTTTTAGATAAAACTTAAGATGCTCTTCTGCTTGCTTTTCTAATTCTTCGTTCATTAAGCGCCGACTAATCCTTCCGGTAAGCTTCCTGCGCCTGCTGGGGTGATACCAGATGTACTTTGAATGTAGGCGTTTTTGATTTCTTCACGTGCTTGAACGTAAGTAATAACTTGTTCGAGCTTAAAAGTTAGAGTGGCGTCCTCTGCTGCTGACAACATAAACGGAGCAAATCCAACTCCTTGCGGAGAGAGACCAATAGCAATTGGCTTGGAAACAACGAGTTCAGTTGCGTTCAATCTTTCAATCTTTCCAACTATTTCGTCACCGCTTATTAACTTTACAGCAACGATTGTTCCTTTTTCTGGCTTTTGTTTGATTAACATTCGTTTATTACTCCTTTATTAAAACTATTTATAACTCTTGTTTTATTCTTTGTAATGCGTCTAATGGTGAGGTTGAACTCGTGATTGGACGCCCTATTACAAGAAAATCTCCACCATTTTCAATGACTTGTTTCGGTGTTCCTGTTCTTTGTTGGTCATCGTTGGCGTTATACCATAAGGGTCGTATACCAGGAACTACGATCTTGAAATCATTGCCAAAAATATCTCTAAGCAATTTTACTTCATTTGCGGCGCATACTACTCCGGCGGCACCTGCGTTTAAAGCTTCTTCAGTATATTTTCTAACTAATCTATCTGAATGTTCATCTTTAAGACTTGTTAACAAAGTCACTGCTATTATATCAACGTCGGTAGCATCAACAGCGGCCTTAATCATTTCTTCTCCGCCTGCTGCATGAACCGTAAGCATTTGTATTCCTTGTCTTCGTTCGAATTTTTTGACTGCTTGATGAACTGTATTTGGGATATCATGAAACTTTAGATCAAGAAAAACAGAAACTCCATTATTAGCAATCGTTTGTATAATAGGGGGACCAAACCACGAATGGAGTTCCAGTCCTACTTTGAAAATAGGAACTTCTTTTTTCAAATGATGTAATAGCACATAGATATCGGTCATGCTATGTGTATCTAGGGCGCAAATGATGGTCATTTAATCGTGCCTTATTATTTTGAAAAGTCCACGGTCGTCTGACTGTTTGACATTTCCAGAAAGAGCTGTTTCGTGATCTGCAAACGGAACTAACTTCTTACTTACAAATTCAGTAAACTCTTGTCGCGTCATCATACCAACTGCCTCTGTATTTTGCATTAAAAAGTTCCAATCTTCAATATTTAATTTTCCTTTGGAACTGGAAATGCTTGCTTCAAACGTTTTTGAATTGACTATCAAATAATCATTGGGTTTTATTTCTATCTTCATTGAGCCAGTTCTTCCGCACGACATAAACCAATCTGATCCTATCCATCTTCGCACTTGGAATTTATAGGTAGGATCATTTTCAGGACGTATTTCTATCTTAACTAGTTCATCTAATGCGATAGCAGCATAGTTCTCTTTTGTATACTTAACGCCCTGGTCGATTCGTTTTCTCTTTGTTGCTAATACATTGCGTATCCAAAGAGGCTGCCCTTTTATATTTTCTAGTTCTTGAACTGTGTAGGATTCCAGGCCATTGAGAATTTTCTGCAGAGCAGGTTTCTTCTTCATTCTGTCAAAAAATTCTTCGGGAGATTTATCAGTTCTCATATTATAAATCTAATTTTGCGAGCCCTTCATACCCGCCTTCAACAAGTTCATCATCAATCAAGATCTGTGGAACACTTGTCGCACCAGGACAGTCATCTTTAAATTTTGCTATCGCTTCTTGATTGTCAAGCGTTATTTCTTCAAATAAAAGACCCTTTTGATTTAACAAATCTTTTGCTCTTATACAATATGGACAGGTTTCTGTTGAATAGATAATAATACTCATTTTACATCTCCTGCTCGTCAATATGTTTAACTACACCTCGCTCATCGGGTTCACCCCAAGAGCGATTTTTATTCTTTTCAAATTTTTTATGAACAGCAATCAATATATCATCCATTGAATGCCCCGAATAATAAGCAGCATTCATATATAAAATAATCACGTCTGCCCATTCTTCTATCTCATCTGGAGATTCTTCTATCTCATCTATTTCGTCGCGTAAATGCGCTATAGTTGATGAAATAGACGAATCCTTAAAAGTTTTCTTTGCCCATTCCGCTATGATTTCTTGTGTTATTGACCAGCTCATGCTCGTATTCCTTGTAATGCAGATTTGTCTTCGATATCAAAATCAACAGGACAGGCGCCGTTATCACAATCAACATGTTCTTTTCCAATATCTTCTGCCATCTTACGACCAATAGCACGGGACATTTCTTCATAGCTTGCTTTAGTTATAGCTTCTTCTGGTTGATATTCAAATGCAGCGACATCGATTTGAGGCATTACAGAACAGGCTCGTATTTGGCTTTGATATTGTACAAGCATATCTCTAAAGTGCTTGTAATCGATTTCGGTTGGCTTATATTTCAATGTATAAGAAATTTGATTACCGTATGTTTCTTTTTTAGGATCGTTGTTTTCATCAACACCATTAATCCAATATTTTTCTCCTAGCATAAGCCACTTATATTGTTCTTCGGGCGTTGCCTCTCCGGCTGTAACCATTTTATCACCCATATTTAAACTAGCAATAGTTGGCGCAGTAGGAAATCCGATAATTACCGTGCTTTGATATTGTGTTAGATTTTTTGCTGGATATCCTGCTTTAGTGTATTCACGTATTAATGGATCATCTTCTCTAAATTGAACCCAACGTAAATACCATGCCATTGCGGGAAGATGCCAGCCTTCAGTCAGTCCAAAAAGTTTACTTGTTGTTCCAGCTGGTTTTATTGTTGTCATTGTATGCGGAGCAACAACATTTAGCTCTTTAGAATATTTTATTGCTTCATCATATACAGCTTCATTAAAACGATTTAATGTCATCCAAAAATCTTTTGATTTTTCTTCGTCAATTAAGTCACGAAATCCATACCCAAAAAATTTCCACGCAAACTCATGTACGCCAGTCATACCGACGCCAATTCTGTTAGTTCTATTAACTTCAAGGCTATAAAAACTATCCATAAGATTAACACGGATCAATGCTCTTGTTACTGCGCGAAAGGCTTCTTCCGCTTCATCTAATGTGTCAGCATGATATGGAACAACATCTGCTATAACACAATATCCTCCAAGAACATTCAAAGCAATCTCACCACAGGGATTAACAATCGTGTGAAACTTTTTTCTCTTTGCTTTTTTTGCTAACTTTGACATAAGAATTTGTGTATCATCTTCGATTTGATATTTCGCACTACCAACATAATCACCACGGTTTAAATCTTCCCATCTGTCGTCTTTCTGAACAAGTTTATCAACATTAATAAGCCCCGGTTCTCCAGTACCATCACCATAAGATGCTTCCGAAATCATTTTAAGAACCTTACGAGCATGTTGAGCTAATGGTTCCATATGTCCTTCGGTGCCACGCTTAATGTCTATCAGATGCCAGAATTCTTTATCAATCGACACAGAATTGTTTGAACTCCATAAAAATCCTTGAGGTGGCATGTCGCCACGTTCGGCAGCATCATTGCGTATCTCTATAATTTCGTCTAATTTTTTACCAAGAAACTCAATAGGCCTTTTAACTGTAATAAATCCAAAAACACTTTCATCTTTCCAATGTTTTGTTGACATTCTGGCGGCACGACGAGCTCCACCGACGAGAACGCACTCAGCGAAATAATGATCAATATACATAGCCTGACGCCATGGAGAAAGGCCAGCACCTTTTAATGTACAAGCCTTTTGAAAAGCATTCATCAATGGCACAGGGCCAGAGGCTGGTCTATTCTGCATTCCTTTAATTGGATTGCCTTTAGAACGTACATCTGAAAAATCGAGAACCAATATCTTATCTTTATGAATTTTTTCGAACGCAGCATTTTCCCAAATCTCCAATGCCTTGGCCCATCCCTCTCTGTCATCAGGAATCTTAAACCACAATGTATCACGGCCTTCACCATACTTATGAATAGCATCTCTGGAAGATTCGTGAGCAGACCAATCAAAATCTGGATGATCTTCATCTAACACGCATCGCACATTAGGAGCATTATCCCAGTTAACTAACATCATATCGTCGTCGTAGCATCTTCCCACGCCACTGCCGTTTAATAGGAGATAGAATAAAATAAAACTAGCAGCAGAGGTCGCGCAGTTCGTAAAAATTTCCATGTTGCGTTGTGGTTGATGTCCATCGCCGTGTTGAAGATGGCGACCGCTCATTAAAAGAGTAGCCTTAGAAATATGTTTTCTTAACATCATGTATTCTGGTTTTTGATCTTGAACGTCAGGACATAAAAGAGAATTTCCTAAAGCAACTCTATCCGCTACATCGCCCCAGTCTTCCCAGGTACCGTCTTCTTTTTTTCTTAGTATTGTTCTTTCTGCAACAGCCTGTCCCATTCCGGGATGAAGCGATCTATACGATTTGTAAACTTTTGGACTCGCCATCTCTTTTTTCCTTTATTCATTATCTATTGCTTTGAACTAAGTTAAAGCAAAATATGTCTGTGATTTTTACTTGATGAATACTTGTTTTGTATTATACAGTGTTTCTGTATTTTGTCAAAATTTATTATTTCATTCAAGCTATAGTTTAATACATATTTAGCATCTATCACCAATATCATAAACATAGTTGATAACTCTTTATCGTCAGCATACAAAAGTTGAAATCTTTCTGGCTTCCATTTTTCTTCGTTTGACATAATCAAAGTTTGTTCCATCATATAGGGAATACTAACAGAACAGAAATCACCAAGATACAATAGTTCCCAAGGAGTGAGCCAATCTTGTGGACGATCTGGATTCAAATAATTATTAAGTAGAATTGGAAAACGATGACAATATTGTGAGGTCGCAATGAGTTGTTCTCTATCTGGTTTGTCAGTTAAAGATTTTCTAAAATCTCTCCAGTGTCTTATTCGCTCTTTTGGAGAGAGCAGATAAGGTTGCATATTACTTCCTTATACTTTTTGTATTCTAACGACTCCAACGACAGTTGGGGTTGTTGTAGCTCCTCCAACTGTTACTGTAATATCAACGTTTGGACTATTTAATACCGCTGTCAATGTTACTGGAGGATCAGCAAATGGGCCGTTTAGCTCATTAAAATTATCTGTGAAATCAATGTCCGTTGGATCTCCTAATAGTGCTCCGGTTCCACTATCATATGAAGCATTATGTATGATTGTTAGTGTTCCAACCCTATACGTTGCCGATAATGGTGTTCCAAGTCTCATTCCATATTCATAGTAGATAACATTTCCATCAGTATAAGGTACTGATTCTATTACTATTGTACCAACCCCAACTGGCGAGGTCGGAAGGGCCGTGCTAACAATACTTCCACCAAGCAAAATATCTCCAGTAACAGTTAGATCTCCATCTATTAAAATATTGCCGCAAAATCCAAATGGAATCTGGAATAAATCTTGTGCGTTCATTACAACATTTTCATTTGGACTTGATGCGTTTCGAACTCTTGGATTGCTTAGTTTGTCGGCGCAATCTTCAGGATCAATCATATCAGGAAAAGTGTCGCCAATGCTAACGCAGGCTCTTGTTGAATCACTAGTTGCAACACCAAACGAATCAAAAAGTTTGAGATCGGTAGTTGGGCCGCCAAAAATTATAGCAGCTTTTTCAGTAGCAGGAGAGACAGTATAATCACCCTCATAAACATTATAAGTGGAAATATTTCCCCGACCTAAAGTGCGAACATCGAATGCAGAATTAACGATGTCATTAGCGAAGCGGCAATGAGAAACTCTAAAGAGATCAACAATACCAACCGAACTTGAAACTGGAGCTGGAATATCAATTACTGGATTCAATCCGAGTTTAATAGCACCATAATGTGTTTCAAATATTGAATTAAAAACATAAATGTTTCTTGCTTCTTCTAATATATTAAAAGCAAATGCAGTATTTCTAAAAGAACAATTTAGAAAAGAAATATTTTGCGGTATATTTGCAGAATCTTCACGATTTAGGATAACAACACCTCGTGATCCGCCAATAAATGCGTCCGCACCAGTCCAAGTACCAGCAAATTCACAGTCATCAAATCTAACATTGTTTACTTTTTCAATCCTTACAATGTCTTTATCGGCAAAAACCTCAGTCTGTACTGTATTAGACTCAAAGGATATTCCTCGAACAACAATATTTTGTGGTAGAAAATCTGCGACTCCATCGCCGACATCAACACCGATATCATTTCCTGTTTGACCGAGACTATCAACTACTCTAGCTACTGCACGAGTTCTAAATGTTATGGGCTCCGCAGGAACAACAGTATCTAAGAAAATTTTTGTTTTTGCTTTTCCATCACCAAATAATGTACAAAATGGATATAAAGGAATAAACCTTGTTACTAGATAAGTTCCAGCAGGAAAATATAGTGCTCTAAATTTAGCAATTGTGGTTGGACCTGTTGTTTGATCGTAGATGTCAAATATAGCACGAAGAATAGCGGCAGTGTCATCAACTATGCCGTCGCCAACTGCGCCGTAGTCTTTAACTGAAACAATATCATCGAATTTTTGTTGATAAGATCGTATTATTGGAAAATTAGCGTTTGGGTTGATTCCAATTGCGTTGAGACTATCATCAAATGGATCATCAAAAGGATCAAACCCAGTAACAGCATCAAATCCTGTATTACTAATATAGGTATATGGAGGAAGAGAAGCAGGACTTATGTCAGTAAGAATTTGTGTATTGCCGCCGAAGAATGGACCTTCGCCAATATAAAGCTCACGTACATCTTCTGCCCAACCAAACTCCGCATCATTTAGTGGAATTGGAAGGTCTATTAGAAGGCCGCGCCTGTGAGTTATGCGACTGATTTGCTGTACTGCCAATGTTCTACATCCTTAGTAAATATTTCTCTAAGTATATTTATTATTTTATTGGCTATTAAAATATTGTTCGAGTTTGGCTATCCATTTATCGCAGTACTTATGAAACTCGTTTCCTTCGATAATAAATGTCTTATAGTCCATATCCCGTGATGCCATAAAAATTACAACTTGTTTTATATCTGTTCCGTGGACTTTATTATGTGCCATCGAGTAGGCTGCCCCTTGGCAAAAATAGTCATCAATCCATTCACGCTTCTTTATCTTCTTGGAATTTTTATGATCCATAATAGCAGAAGCGCCATTATAGACACCTACCAAATCTGTGCGGCCCGCATAGATACCTGGAAAATATAACGGAACTTCTATGCCCCACACTTCATTAACATTGACGAGCCCACGATGGATAATATTTTCGGCCATATCATACGCCAATTTATGTATTACGTTGCTTTTTCTTTCTCGTTTGAGTCCTAAAATATGTCGCTCAACGCTTGTATGCATTAGCGTTCCAGCATTTGACGCTTCCTTAACTATACGATCAGCCGCTTTATCACCAATGCGTTTTCTCCACTCTACTAGAAAAGTTTTATCCATTGTATGACCGAGAATAGTTGTCACTGAAGCAAGTTTCTCACCAGTCGGAGAAGTATAGTATCTTTTTCCTGTTTTTTTATTTGTAGTCGCTTCTAGTTCATTATAAGAGAATTTTTCAATAATAGGGATAGGTGTAGACATGTAGAAGCCCTTTTATTTGAAGTATACTCTATACTTAGTCAAAATGTCAAGAAATACTTGCTCTTGATTTAGAATCATTATACATTTTTGTTAGTTCATCGACATCAACAGCTATTTGTTTGGCGTAAGATTTAATAGCGTCGGCCTCGGACATTCCACCAGCGATTCTTTGTCTAATACGGTCGAAATGTTGTTTCTTAGAAGAAGCAGTTAATGGATCGCGATTAAAATCCGCTACTTGTTGACCACCAAAACGTCGGGTTGTTGATTGATACATCCCACCAACCCAGTAATCGACATTATAACCACGTGGAAGTCTCATTCCTCCAGGACCAGGGGCATTATATCCAGGACTTTCATAAAGTTTAATGAACTCTTTAGCTTTCATACTGATATTTATTAGAGTTTAAATATAATGCAAAAGCCAATCATTTGTAACTGACATAACTTCTTTAATTTTGTGATCAAACCCATGATCAACATTATCAACAGGAAATAATCGAGCGTAAGGTTGATTTTTTTCAACATATGTCTTAGACTGCTCTATCGGAACAACAATATCGTTCGTGCCATGAACTATTAATAAGGGTATATTAGGCCATTGACTATCTTGTGGATTTAATCTAGTTATTTCTTGAATCATTTTTGGAGAGAGCTCTTTCTTAACTTCGGAAGACAACATTTTGTAATCTATTACAGGATTCCAAAAAACTGCCGATGAAAAAAATGTTAAATCATAAGATGATGAAATTAATAAAACTATACTGGCTCCAAAACTTGATCCCAAATAAGAAATAGTTTGATAGTTTTGATTTTGAGACCAATCCAATATAGCCTTTAGATCAAGAACCTCTCCTTCGATTGATACAGTAGAAAATGACATAGGAGAATCGCCGTGTCCACGAAAATCGAACATTAAGGAATCAAAATTTTCAAAGATATTTTTTGAAAAATCTAAATATATACCGGTTTCGGTTTTTTCGGCTGTTATTCCATGTGACATAATCAACAAATGTCGATTACTGTTTTTAGTTAGGATAACGGGAATGTCGTGACCATCTTCAGCATTAATTAAAAAAGATTCTTTATTGAATGACTCTACGATAAAATCAGCGGCGCGCACTGTCTGAAAGACCATGTTTAGCAGCAAGAGCATCGTATTTGTCTCTCTTGCGGGGTTTTGGCTTTGCTATTCGAGCATCGCCTGTATCTTTCTTGTCTAAACGAGCAATTAATCTATCTTCTTTATCACTAGCTCTTTCGATTCCCCATTTACCGCCGACCGTCTTGGCTTCGGCAGCTCTTTCTCTAGCGAACTCCACAATGTAAGAAACTTCATCAATGTCAAAAGAAAGTTCTTCGGAGATTTCCTCATCAGTCTTTCCTTTTTTCATTTCGTCAACAATCATTTCAGCCATATAGCGTGACAGTGATCCTTGTTTGAAAGTGTCAAGCTCTCTGAAATATTTTCTTTCGATTTCTTCTTCAGATATAACAGGAGAATCCTTAGTATCGACATCTTCTTTCTTCATTGATTTTTTGATAGCTTGGTCTTTTGCTGCTAAATAATCGTCGGAATCTATATCTCCATCTCCGTCGACATCGCGCTTTTTACCTTCATCAACTTCTTCTTCATGAACAGTTTCCGTAAAAGCTTCAGCTTTTAGCCCAGCTAACTGACGTAGACGTTCAGTTTCATTACTGCCTTCGTTCCACCAATGAGATTCGTCTACTTCTTCTTTATCTTCGTCGACTTCTTCATCTTTTGCTTCGTCGACTTCTTCGCCTTTAGACTTTTTAATGGCTTTATCTCTCGCTGCTAAATAATCGTCGGAATCTATGTCACCGTCACCATCAACATCGCGTTTTTTACCTTCATCGACTTCTTCTTTATTTTCGTCAACTTCACTGTCTTCGTCGGTATCTTTGCCCATAGCTTTTTTAATAGCCTTATCACGAGCTGCTAAGTAACTTTCGGAATCTTCGTCAAGTTCAATAGATTCATTTGTATTTTTTCGACGACCAAGTTCTGAACGAGCTGCTCTAAATTGTAATGCAGCGGAACCAGAAACTTCCTCATCCTCCATATCATCTATAATTTTTTGTAGTTGAGTGTCAGACATACCTTTCATTTTATCACCAAGAGCATCTTCAACGAGATGTGTTTCTTTTTCTTTTAGTTGTTGCTCGATTTCTTGAATAAGAGAAAGTCTATCTTGTTGAATTTTTGAAGATATTTCAGCAATCTTAGTTGTAATTCCTGCTAACTCTTGTAAACGTGCATCAGCTTCAGAAATGTCGATATCACCTTTAGCAACGCCTGTTAAAATACCTCGAATATCCAATTTCCCATTTTCTCGGTCATCATCAAGTTGCTTTTGGATTCCAGCCATCTTCATTAAGCGACCGATATCAGGGGCGGCGCCCGTTGATATTTCTTCTTTTGCTTTTCCAAACCTAAGTTTTTCATCTAGTTGTTTATCGCTCATTTCATTTACTCCGTTACGATCTCTTTCATCTGTATTTATCTCTTCGTGGTACTTTCCCTTATCTGCTTTATGAAAGTCACAGCCAACCTTTTTAGATATTCCAACTTTTTGTCGAAAGCTTGGGCTTTTGCAGACGGCGGTCATCATTCTTGCTTGTTTCTTTGATTTACTTGGCATCCTACCACCTTACAATCCAACAGAACGTGTTATTAGTATTAAGATCTGTTTTTCTCACGATTGAATAGCCCAAAGATGTAAAACATTCTATTACTTGATTCTGTAAACTAAGAAGTTGATCTTGATCAAAATTACAAGGATCGATAGGATCAGTAAATGCAGTCCAATGTTCTATGCTATTAGTAAAATCCGTGTCACAAATCGTAACAGTTCTTTCACCGGCTTCTCTGGCCGTAAGAATAGCAGTTTCGATCGCGCAAACTTCGGCGTGTATAGCTTTTAAATCAGATATATTTCTTGAATCAGTTGCGCTTGGAAATATTCCGGCCATTATTATAATCCTCCGGCCTTGTTGTTTGCTCTATCTCTAATATCTTTGGCAGCAACTTTATGTACTTTCTCTTTGCGCTTTTTTTCTTCGGCAGCGGCAGCATCGCCTACTTCTTTACCAGCATCCATAGGCACACTATCGCCTCTTCTAATCCGAACAGTATCCGCAACTACATCTTCAATCCAATCGTTTCTCTCTAGCGTGTCAATAAGAGTAGATTTAAATTCAGGATCATTTGGATTTATATAAACTCGTCCTTTAGTAGCCATTCTAAGTTCGTTTGCTATATCACCAAGACTTACTTTTTCGTGATTTCGTTTCCGAAGAAGTAATACGATATCATCAACAGCTTTTTGTAACTCAACGGTGCCACTAAGCATTTCATCTTCTAACGCAAATTCCCGACCCAATAATTCTTCAATAAGCATTTATTTTATCCTTTTTTGGTTTGGGCTCTTTCTAATTCTTTAGCAACCTTGCCTTTTTCTGATTTGCGTGATGTCAATGCTTTTGTTGCTTGTTTTGATTCTCTTTCTTCTTTAGATTGTTTTTTCTGCGCTTTTCTAACTTTCTTTGCTGCTTTAGACTTTTTAACTTTTAATTTTTTTTCGGTTTTCTTGACTACATTCTTTTTCTTAACGTCTTTCTTCTCTTGTTCACTGCCATATCGTTTATCTACTATTTCTAGTATCAGTTTCTCAACAGATTTACCTATTAGTTCTTCAATAATCATTTTATCTAGGAACATTCTTCCACATAGCTGCGGCAGCCACAGCTTCGGGATCTTTTGCTCCACCTTTCTTAGCAGCGGCAGCGACTTTTTTGAAGCCCTTGCCTTTCTTGCCAATATCGCCGCCTTTTTTAGCTTTCTTCACAGTTGCTGATTTCTTTTTCTTGCTAAGACCAGCAGAAGGTTTCTTTTCTCCTAAAAGATCATTAACCTTTTCGGTCAATCTTTTTGCTTGAATTAGTTTCTCTGCTTGGGATTTTGAAAGACGAACAATAGAAGCATTTTTTGATTCAACAAGTTTCTTCCAGTTTTTAGCAAACAACAAAGATTTCAATTGCTCTTCTGTAATTCTAATTCTGTTTCCTTTAATTGTCAAAACCGCAGTTCTCGATTCAACTGTATATTTGGCAGCTTCTTCAAGAGCTCTTACTTTTTCTGTGATTTTCTTAGCATTAGCAAGAGTATAAATCTGCTCCATAGTGAGTTTAACTTTCTTGCCGGCTAAATTAACAATTCTACTTTCTTTTTTGGCTCTACCGAGAGGTTCTTCGCTTGCATTAGTCTCTTCTCCTCCAAGAAGATCTCCTACATCACCGGGTTCTTCATCCCCCATCTCGGGAGCTAATTCAGCGCCTAATTCTGCGCCCAAATCGCCCATAGGTTCTTCGGCACCCATCATTCCTGAAGTCATATCAGCAATTGGTTGCTGTACATCTTCATCGGAAATACGTGCTTGATAGTTTTCGGCGCTTCTTGTAAGAGCATCCTTAATATTAACAATACTGTCTGCAGCTTGTTGAATAAGTTGTTCAGTCTCAGAAGTAAATTTCTCTGCTTCTGATGGACCAAAGTTTTGTTTAATAACATCAACCATTGGCAGAATATCATCAGTACTTTTCTTTGCTAAATCTTCAATCATTCTGTCCATAGAAACAATGATATCACTTATCTGCATAACAATCTCGGCGCGCTCTAGCTCGCCTTCATTAAGAAGACTACTTTCAAGAAGATCTCCTAATCTTTTAATTGCTGACTCTCTGGTCATTTCTTCATCCTCTTGCATATCTCTTACGTCCACCATAACTTTAGATACTTCGCGGGTGAGTGGACTTAATTCATTTTCTGATTTTATTGGGGGCTTTATTGACATAATATTTATGTCTTTATCTCCTAAGAAACGATCAGGATTCATAACTGCAACATACACACCGGCCTGTTGTTCATTTTCATGTGTGCCACCAACTGGTTGTGCGTTTGGTGCGTATGAATTAAATTTTTCTGTTTCTTCAGGAACTGGGTTGTTTGCTTCCCAGCTTGTATCGTATGCTTGGCCTGCGGGCGGAGCATCTCTTACATCAACAGGATGATTTTCTTGTGTTCTTTCTTCTTCCCATTGATGCTTGCGCCAGTAAAGATCTGGACGCTCTTTGTCTTCGTCAATATCATGATCAACAGCAGCGCCAGTAGGCGGATGCACTTTATAATCTAATGTTTCTTCGATTTCATTGTCGATAGATTCTTTTACCTTTTTCTTACGCAATCTTTTTGGTTGGATCTCTTTAAGAATCATACGAATAACTTTTTCAAGAAGAACTGTTCTTGTGTATTCAGGATCTTGATAATAGGCACTAAAATCAGATTCTTTAATAATCTGAATCTTTTTTTCGTGTAAATCTTCTAAAAATAACACAAGTTCGTTAGTAGATAGAGACTCATAAACCGTGACATCTACGCCATGATCTATCTTTAATGATTTGATCAGTTTATTGAGTTTCTTATTCTCTTCGATTTCATAAAAGTCATTTAAAAACATAAGGTAATCCCTATTGGATATTAACTCTAAGAGTATTTATTATTTGAATAGTATTTATCAAGATTAAAAGAGCTGACCAGCAGCTCCTTTAAACGAAATCGAGTTATCTTAGTGTTATTTTAGTATTACAGACTCGCCGCAACCACATCTCCCAATTTCCTGTGGGTTGACTAGGTCAAAACCTTCACTAAAATCGTCTTTAACAATCCAATCCATAGTACTGCCACGAATAATGAAACCCATATTTCCAGAAAATATTATTTTTGTTCCATCTTTTTCAACATATTCTTCGGTTCCAGTTGGTTCTTTATCTGTTGGTTCAAAAACATAACTGGAGCCGCCGCAGCCTTTTGAGTTCAATCTTATTCGAAGATTGCTGCTCTCTAGTGTGCTAAGTCTCTCGTTGATTTTTTTCCAAGCGTTGTCTGTTACTGTAATAGTTTGCATATCTGATTTCCCCTTATATATTAAAAGATGAACCACAGCCACATTGACTTGTGGCAGATGGGTTGACCACATGAAAATACTCTACACCAAATTGAACAACGTAGTTTAGGGTTCCACCTTTAATAAAATCCATGCTCATGTTGTCAACGACTACACGTCCATTTTCCCATTCATGTGTAATGTCATCTTCTTCGAGTTTAGTATCAAAACCAAATAAATATCGAAATCCCGAACAGCCACCCCCCATAACAGCAACTCTTAAAAATGATTCCGGATCTTCGCTGACTAGCATCTCTGCTATTTTCTCTTTTGCGACTTCGGATATTATGATCTCGTTCGAAACTTCATCTCCTGCAAGAATAGTAGTATTTCCGCATCCTGATTCAATAATTTTTGTCATTAGTGTACGGTTCCTTTTGTTAAAATTAAATTTTCACCATGTTCTTCAATTGATTTTTTAATCATTTCAGATTCGAGTTCTTCTAAATTAGTAGCAGATAGATCAATTGATATTATACTCGATACTGCCATATTAAACCATATACTAATATACATTCCTCTGGCTCCATGGTCGATATTATCAAGGTCTCCGGCAGAAAATTTCTTTAGACTGACTAAAGCAGCGGTTACAGTATCCATTGAAATATTTATTGAACCATAATGATATCCAACATATTCACCCATATCAGATCGTAATTTTTCATTTTCGTCAATAAGATCGTAAATTGTTTGCGAACTAATAAAACATGATTTCAGTCGTTTTTCTTCGATAAAAAGAGTATCAATCATTTTTTCACAACATTCTTTTTGTGCCGCAAGATCAGGTAGTTCACTAATATCAACAGTTTCGTCGACCCCCACCTTTTCTATAATCTCATTAGACATAATAGATCCTTTTAGTAATGGGCTATCACCAATATTTATTGATTTTAAAGCGTATAATAGATATTTCTTATCTGTTCACGAGTAAGAAGTGCTCTTGATTTAGCTGCATCGAATTTTGCTTCATACAAATCTTTCTTGAATTCATCATTAAGCTTTTTAGCTCTATGCCAACTTCGTCTCTCTTCGAGTGCTTTCTGTCGTTGTTTACGATATGTTAGTTCCAATTCGGCAATCTTTTTTATTGTTGGATGAGAAACTTCTGCTCCTTGATTAAGCAATTTAACAACAGTTCTTGCGGATTCTAACACTAGAAAAGATGCTTTTATGGCTTGGTTAGTAGTGACATTACTAACACGATAGATAGTTTCATCTTTTCCTATTACATTTTCTCTTAAATGTTTCTTGATTTTCCAGGCACCAATCTTAACAGCATTATTTTCTTTTTTAGTTATTAATGCCTCTCTTAGTTCTCTATCTATCTGTGCTGTCTCTATTAGATTGGAAACAACATTCGTGGCTCCATCGTCAACAGTACTAAATTTTGTGATTCCTGTTGTTTTGCTAAACTTGCTGAGAATTTTAGCCATTGCTTTATTATCTTCTCTAGTAGGACCTTTTTGTAAAAATATATCATCTGGGTTTGAAGTTCCAGTATTACTAATATGTGTTAGTTCTGTGGGTTCTGGCCTCTTTCCTTCTAAAATGGCGGAGAGGCGTTTTATTTCTGCAACTTCTTGTGGGGTTGGCATTATATTTCTCCAGTTGATTAAGCGATCTTATTTTTTAAATCCGGCCTGGATGTGCCTTAACTCTTCTTTCAACCAATCCGCAGCATCATACAATCCAGCCTGTGTAGCAAGCTCAAGCATATCAAGAAGTTGGTCATACATAGCTCGCTGATCGGGCATATTATGATCTTCTTCTACATCAGATGTATGTTCTGGGGGTTTTCGTATTCCTGGATTATCAACAATTGGATAATTTGGCCAAGAATGGTCTGGATCTGTTGGATCATAATAGACTGAAACAATCCAATCATATTTTGGATTATCATAATTCTCACTAAAAGCTGGAAGGTTCATCGGGATTTCGTATACTTTATTACCGACCTGAACTTGTATATCAGTATATGGACCCCAGCCTGCAATTTTTCCAACAGCTACTTGTTTGCCAGTATCTTCATCAATTATTTCAATTGAATCGCCAAGCGCAAGCTTTTTTGGGTTGTCTTCCCCGTTAGGTTCGTCCCAAGGTTCGGGAGATAATTCATTAAGAGTAGAATCTTTAATTTCTTCTGCATTATATATTTCTTCAAGACTAATG
>LAZR01001219.1_pt1 | contig 16708 bp, 13 predicted proteins | sample 329461 | NCBI WGS metagenome assembly LAZR01 (sample SAMN03002196, study PRJNA259156) | marine sediment metagenome | biome: sea floor; feature: Hydrothermal impacted sediments; material: marine sediment; isolation source: Loki non-amplified sample from Loki's castle hydrothermal vent sediment ...
ATATTACATTAATAATATTAAATTTTTAAGTTAGAAAAATCATATATTTCATATCAGATAATATTAATCGAAACTTCTAAAAGGAGTTAAACTAAAATGGGTTTAAAGAAAAAGCTCTTTCCGAAGAAAGGAAAAGAAAAAGATACTCTCATTTCGAAATCTAAAGCACATATCCATAAATTAACTTTAATGAACAAAAACTATAGTCGAAGAGCCGAGATAAGCCGAAAAAACGCTAAAATCGCATTAAAACGCGGAGAAAAAGGTCGGGCCAAAAATTATCTTATTCAATATAAATCTTACCAAACAAAAGTAGATCGCGCTACTAATATTAGGGCAAAAATTGAGCGACAAATTCAAGCAATAGAAGAAGGGACGTTAATAAGTCAAACTGGAGATTTGATGGGCGGGATTCGAGATACCTTAAAAGATATATCCGTAAAAGCCTCACCCACAAAGGTTGCTGAAATTGCAGAAGATTCTGAAGTATACGTATCTGAGATTGAAGAAGCAGCAGATATTTTAGCTGGAGATCCTGAAATTGACCTTGCTATTGATGTTACAGATGAATTAAATCAATTAGAAACAGAAATGCTTTTAGATCAAGGAGGTACAATGCCTCAGATTCCTTCAGATGATTTAGAATATATACCCGAATTTGAAGAAGGCGAAGAAGTAGGAGAGCTTAAATCAAAAGAGAAGCTTAAAGATGAGATCGAGAAACTTCGAAAAGAATTAGGATAATTTTTTTTTTTTAATAAATCTCTTATACTTTAGAGGTATTTCAATCTTTATTTCAATTTTTATATTAATTACTTAAATTCTTTTAAAGCTAGTACCATATTCTTCACTTTTTTTATTGCGATTTCGTAGCCTTCTTTCTCTCCAAAGGAATCCCGCAGCGGAAGGAAACCACAATCTGGTTTAATTATTAGATTTTCTGAACCATATTGATCTATTCCTTTTTTTATAAATTTTTTGAGAAAATTAACATCTTCAATATACTCATCAATTTGTTGGTTATTAACTGGAACGAATTTAGATTGAACTGTCCCCATTGCTAAGAATTTGTCTACCCCTTGGAAATGCTTTTTTTCAAATACTTTATAATTCTCCTCATTTGTACTGAATTCATGATCCAAAATTTTCACGTTTGTTTTTAAAAGAAGATCACGTAAATTAGGACTTATTCTTCCACATACATGGATAGATGGTAAATCTTTTATTCCAGATATAGCTTTATTAATAATTTTTATAAAGAAATCTTCATCATGAAATAGAGTTTTCTTTCCAATTAATAGACCTAAGATAGGTTCATCCATTGATATGATATTTATACCCATATCATTATAAGCCGTTCCTATTTGTTTCATAATTTCAGCAAATTTATCAACAATCCAATCTACCATAATTGCTCGTGGTTCTTCAAAAATTCTTGGTTTTATGCCTTTAGCTAAAGAATTTTTCAAAATAATCTCAAACGTTAAAGTTAAGGGACCTGTTAAACATGCTTTTGTACCCCTAATCAATTCTTTAAGATGTGGGTTTTTATTTAAAAAATTGATTATGAATTCTCCATATTCTAAAGTCAAGGTATTTGTTGGAATTTTAAAATCCTCGTAAAGATAAAATTTATTTTCAATTTCTTTTAATTGATCTATTTTGTTAGAAAAGGGGGATAAAAATTGATTGATCATGGAGATTAATTGAGGGTAGCAAGGGTAATCCATCCCTATATTAATTAAATCGTTGAATATTCTTTTCATATTTTCATTTTTATTGCTTAAGGGCCAACTTCCAACAACAGTGGTGAATACCATAAGTTATATAAGAAAGAAAAAAATTTAAAATATACTATGAGTCAAAGATAAACTTCTATCAATAAAATATTTTTTTATCGAAATTTCTACTATTTTGTTTTATTTCCTCGATGTCCGCTAAACTTTCTTTTAAGGATTGTATTTTCTTATCAATTAAATAAATTTCTTTCTGAAGATTCTTAAAAGTCTTAAAATAATCGACATCAGAGATAACTCCTTGATCAAATTTATTATCTAGCTTTTTTAATGTTTGCTTTAGGCTATACCGTTCTTTGTCTAAGTCAACCATTTTCTTTTGTTTTTCTTTATTCAATTTAAACAATTTTCTCTTGTATCGATGAGAATTCTGTGGTGAGGCATAGTCTGAATCAAATAAATCAGTTAAATGGTTTTTATTATATTCTTGAAATCGGGTATCACCACTTAAGATAACTTCTTTTTCATTAAACTCATCATTGTTTAGAGTATTGAATTGATTAATAAAGGAATCGTTATATTTTTGGCTTTGCATTAATTTTCTCATCAAAAAATTTCTATCCTCGAAGTTTGAAAATTCAGGATTATATCTTGAAAATTTACGAGGAAAATAATTCTGAATTCGATTTGGATTGTTGAAATTTTGCATAAAAAAGTTTTTTTCATCAAACCTAGATGGGTAAACTTGATTTGTTTTTTCAGGTGGATAAAATCCAGTGGGTTGATTATAAGGAGGAATATTGTTTCCAGGATAAAAATTTGTACTTCCTGGAAAGTTTGCATTATCATAATATGGATTGAATTGCTCATTAGACCTAGAATTTACTAGATTTTGATTTTGAGGTCGAAAAAATTGAGCTGGATTTTGAGAAGCGATACTTTGGATTTGATTGGGGTATATATTATTATTTTGAGATAAATTCATTTGTTTATAATTATGAACTTCTTCACTACTTTTGTTATATTGGCATTTTAAACTGAAAAACGAGTTTATACTTTCTTCAATAAAGATTTCCAAACCGCTTAAATTAATATCAATCTCTTGAAGCCTTGCAGCAGTTTTTTCATCGTATATAGTTGTTTCATCAAAAGTCCTTGCCAAAAGAATATATTCAATTATTCGCGAAACAGATTTTTTTGGTAGTGAAAATTCATACTTCCCATAAGCAAATTCGAGATAAAGCTTTTTAAATAATTTTCCTTTTTCTCTTATTTTGGTTAAATCTCCAACTGGGGCTTTAAAAATTAATTGTTTCTTCTTTTTAAATACACCATGCTCATGGACAAACGATAAATCAAAATTAGTAATAAATAAAATACCTTTATCTTTTTTGTATTTCTCTTGCGTATTCAATCCATTAGCTAATTTTGCATATACGGCAAAAACAGGTTTTTCTTTTTCGGCTAAATTTAAAAGTTTTTTATAAGAAGTAAAAAAAAGAGTTATTTTATCTATAAATTGTAGATTCGCTAACATCGTCTCTATGCTACAATCAAAAGTATTAATATTATTTGTGATAAACTCATTGATAGAATCATAACTTCTTACTAAATTCTCAAATATTCCTTCAATAATTGTAATATTTGAATTAGGTTGAGTATATGTATCGAAGAAGTACTCTTGGTTTTGATTTAATTGATGAAAATGAACTTTAATTTTTTCAAATAAAGTGTTCTGGATATACTGAAAAAGTTTAAAAAGGGCAAGCAAGTCAGATTCCATTTTGGGATAGTGATAACATTTAAAGGGAGGTGCCCTTGCGGTTTTGAGCTTTTGCTGAAGCATATAAAGCTTGTTAAGTACCTTCTTTAAAGGTTCAATATATAAACGTGTATTCTTAATCAACTCTAAAAATCTTTTTTCTAAATCTTCTTTTTTCTCGTAAATATTAACTATTTGATGAGAATTACACTTTGGGCATGATTTTTTAAGCTGACTAACTTTAATTACACTTGTACTTCCACAATCCTTACAAACATTCTTTTTTTCCGCACCCGAAATGTTAACATTCTTTGAATTACAATCTTGGCAAATATAATATTCAACATGCTGCTCATGTAAACAGTCAGAACAACAATTAGATCCACAATCCTCACAATAGTAAACTAACTGAACATATCTATGGCAAAAACGACAAATTTGTTCGGACATTTTAAATTTTTAACCCAGCCTAATAATGTTAAAGAACCTGTTTTAAATCGCTTTATCAAAAGTAAAGTAATTTCCACAATAATTAAATAAATATATTATTCAAGTATCATGTAATATCCAGATATAATAAAGAAAAACAAGAATAGAAGGAAAAATATTTATTTAATTATTTTTACTTTTTTTCCTAAAGCCTGACCTGGAACTCCAGCCTTTTTAAAATGAGCTCTTACCGCACCATTATTTCCATGAGCACGTGAAACTTTTCCTTTTAAACTCTTTCCTGTAGGGCTTATCCATACAACAGTTCGTCCTATTAATTTGTTAGCATTTTTTCTGGTTGTAATGTTTGGAAATACTAATATACAATGTTTTTGATGTATTGTATGACGACCACCTCTATAATTTGAGATAACGCCTTCTAGCCTGAGCAAATCTAATTTATTTAAAGACATCCAAGAAATCCTCCTTATTTAGTTTAATCTATTCTTTGATATATATTCCAAAATTATTAAGTTTTTTTAATTAGAGTAGAAAAAATATTCTAGTTAACAATAATCTGAACCAGGATAAGATTATAATAGAGAATAGCCCTTTAAAAAAGGACGGAGGGCCATATAACAGCGACAACTTTATACCCGAATGCTTTTGCTACCTGTACGGCTACTTTATAATGAAATAAGCAGTATACAATCTTAAATTATTCAATCATTTCATAAGATTTATTCCATGCTTCTAAATTAATTGATTTTATTTTTTCCATGAAATTATCTTCAGACATTATATTTTCTTGGTTAGTAATATCTTTAACCTTTGCTATTAGTTCATTTTCAATATATGCTAGTTCTAATTTTTTTTTTTTTAGTTTAGAATTTGCGTGTTTACACCAAAACCAATCTGATTTTATCATCGTATAAGGCCCTGGGTTATAATATTTTTGACCTTCAACAGGAAAAATGTAAGGTTTGTAAATACTTGTACAGGGAAGAGAACTCCCTGTAAACCAATGAAAGGAATTTTTTCCTTTTCGTAGATGGGAAACTTGAGATCCTGTTGATTCAAATCCTCCATGCATGCAAATTCCTGCTTCGTGTTCTCTAAGAAATTTCATCATCATTTCGGGTGTGATTTTTCCGATATTTTCATTAAGAAGGATTGTTGATTTACCTTCTCTTGAATATGGTGAGGGTTTAGAAGGATGATAAGATCCTGAAAAAGTATATGTAAAATTGAAATCATTATCATCTTTACAATAACCCTTTTCAATAGCATGCTGTATTATACCATTCCTTCTAAAGTCCCCTTTACCTCTTATAGAGATACTGTTTGAAATAGACCTCACTGTTTTGACTTTTTCAACGATCCACCATTTATCAGCAGCCTCTAAGACAAAAGCTTTTTTAGAATCTGCAATTATAAATGAATTATGGTAGAGCCAACTTGGATCTTCTCGTGAACATGCACCACCTTGTCCATACTTCTCTAGTAAATCGATGATTATCTCCATTGCTTCTTTTGCTGTTTTTCCTCTCTCAAGGCCTAATCTTAATAAATCCATACCTAATAACCCCGTATTTCTTAGAGGTTCATGTGTATAAACTGCTTCATTTCCAATTACAACTCCATACTCATTAGCACCCATCTCTGTACCCCACATCCAATATGGTTGACTCATTAAAATCGCATAAGTTTCAGAAACATGAGGAATTTCTAAATTTGTGCACTTCAATTTATCTCCTTTTTTATGCTTCATTCTTGGTGAATATGATATTAGTTGCACCTCATTAAAAGGACGATCCGAATTCTTACCAAAAATTACATTTCCATCTTCAGTAGAATTTCCTAAAGCAACAAGGGTATCGCACATAATCACTAATTATTTTTTTATTATTTATGCTAGAATGAAATTTTATTTATCATTTAATTCTAGTAGACATTTTCTATTGTCTTAAAAAGAATTGATTTTAAATTTTAAAGAACCGCTATAGCATCTATTTCAACCAGGGCGGTTGGTACGGGGCATATTGCTTCTACAGTACTTCTTGCTGGAAATTTTTCTGTTACACCATTTTTTTCGAAAAACTCTTTATATGCATCATTCATTTCTTTAAAATCAGACATATTCTTCAAAAATATACCAACTTTAACTATATTTAAGACATTTGCGCCTGTTTCTTCTAATATTTTTTTTATTTTCTCTAAAACAGATAACGTTTGTTGCTTTATATCTTTCGCCTCAGGGCTAGGTACTTGCCCTGATATAAAAATAAGATTGCCAGCTTTTATTCCAAGACTATAAGGCCTGCTTTTGGACCCCCTGTATCAATTACATCTATATTTACCAATTTATTTCTCACCAAATTTATTCTTCATTTTAGCTTGTAAAAATTATAGAATTCGATTTAATAGCATTAAACATTTTTAAATTTTTATAAAGTTTGTTTTTTGTCGTATTTGAATAGAACAAATCCATTTTTAATTAACTTTTAATAAAATTCTTTTTTTAAAGAATTAGACTTTATTATAATATATTTTTACAAGATAAATTGGTTTTTGACTACTGCCAACGTTCTATAAAGATTGAGGTATTTTGACAGAAATTAAAGACAATATTTGGATATTTACTTTTGAATACGCAGGAATTGCAAAAGTGGGAGGTCTAGGAGAAGTCCCCGCAAACCAAGCAAAATATCTAGCAAACAATTTCGAAGTAACCGTTTTTATTCCATCGCATGGTCAAGTTCAAAGTTTAGAAAAAAGCTTTAAATTGGAAAAATTACCTTTTAGAAGTATAGGACAAATAAATCCATCAATTTTAGGATTAAATGAGGCTGAAACTAATTACAACATTGCTTTTTACAAAACGAAAATCAATAATGTTAATATCGTTTTATTAAGTGGTGAAAATTCCTTTACAAAAAGATTTTTAGATGATAAAATTGTATACAATCCAGATACTCTTAATGGGAAGATAGCCCTTTTTAGCATAGGAATGTGCTGTTTAATTGAATTTTTAGTTGATAATTATAAAGAAGATTTACCAAGGATAATACATTTGCATGATTACCATGCTGTTATTCCTTTTATTGGGATAAAGCAAACACTAACAAAAGATGGGTTAGAAATTTCTTCAATTTTAACAATCCATTTACTAACATGGCCAAGATATTCATTAGATTTCTATAGAGCTTGTGGTATTGATCAAACACCAATTAGCATTCTTATGAAGGAAGGTCTTAAATCAATGATTATAAGCGAAATTTTCTCTATATGTGAAAAAAAAAGTGAAGGGAATCAACCACCAACCGTAGAGAAAATTGGTGCGTTTATTAGTGACTTAGTTACTACAGTTAGTCAATCTTATCTTAAATCAGATATAATTCCAAATTGTGGCGAGGATCTAATTGAATTTAAATCTAATTTCATCTGGGATGGATGTGATTGGGATTATGATGAGATATATAATCAAGTTTTGAAAAAAAATAAACAATCGATTCGGAAAACTTTAGATATCTCAGAAGAAAGAGATTTAACTTTAATAGACATGAAAAATTATTTATTAACATATAAGATTGGGCATCTAGATAGAAGTCCCCTAATTCGTTCAGAAAAAGTTTTAAATGTGATTAATGAAATTTCTGATAGTAATAAATTTATTAGGAACGGATATCTTAAAGCATTCAATGACTCAGGTCCATTAGCAATTACAACTGGAAGAATTTCACAACAAAAAGGATTTGAAACAATTTTTGAAGCAATTCCTAAGATAATAAAAGTAATTCCTAATGCAAAATTTTTATTTCTGATATTGCCTACTGATTATAGTCTAAAAGAAATAAGAACTTATGCCCAATATGTTAAAAAATATCCAGATAATCTAAGAATTATTTTTGGAGTAGCTACTGACATTTTTCATTTAGCACATATTTCTGCTGATGTATTTGTTTCTCTTTCCCGATGGGAACCGTTTGGAATTATCGCGTTAGAAGCAATGTCATTAAAACTGCCTGTAATCGCTACAAAGGATTTCAGGAATCTATATTAGATTTGAGAAACTTCCCTGAAATTGGCACGGGCATTTTAATTGAGAAAGATAACCCGTCTGAATTTTCTGAAGCGTTAATTTCTCTTTTTATATTGGCAGAAATTTCTAAAAAAGTCAAGGATAAGGAGTCTATTTATGAGACAGAAAACTTCAAGATGGTAAACCAAATTCCTGATGATATTCTTAAATCTCTAGTCATTTTGAATCCAAATTATTTTACAAAAATTAAGGAAAATTGCTATAGAAGGGTAGAAAACAACTTTAGATGGAAAATAGTTTCCAAGAAATTAATCGTTCTCTATAATGAGATAAAGAAAATACATTCATCAGATAAAAAAAGAGCTTAAGCATTGGCGATTCCTTATTTGGCTTTAATTAAAAGATGTGTTATTTTTATCTTGTTTTCAACTCTAACTATAATTTTAAAATTTAAGAGTGACTAAATTTATAATTCTAAATAATTAACTCTAATATTCCAAAAAAATCCCTTAATTCTTTAACCATTTAATAAACTAAATAAATTGGTAAATACTTTAATGAGTATTTTTAATACTGACTTTTATATATGGTGAAGAGGAATTGATTATATCAAAAAAATCTATTATTCTCATTTTAATTTCGGTTTTAATTACCAATACTGTCGGATTGGGAACTATTACTTATTTTGCAAAATATTTAGATTATTTAGATACAAAGAGAGCTTTAATACAGCTTATAGTTTCTATTACTCCTTTGACTGCTTTTATTTTTCCCTTATTATTTGGATTTTTTTCAGATAAAATTCAGAATAGATCTTTATTTTTAATCTTTGGAACTATTGGTTTAAGTTTTTCTTCTCTAATGTTATTATCAACTCAAAATTTAATAGTGATTATTATGCTACTTTTTTTGTTTGGTGCTTCTATGGCTTCCACAAATCTTTCTTTAGCATTATATGTTGAGTTAGTAGAAGATGATCAAAAACTCATTTCTTATTTCAACGCTGTAACCGTGGCTGGTTGGTTTCTTGGTTCCCAATTTGGAGGAATTTTTATTGATGTCTATGGAATAGATAAAATATTCTTATTTGGTTTACTAGTTTCCCTACCAAATATAATTATTGTCGTTTTTATAAAAGAACATAGATCTTTGATATTAGAAAGGTATAATAGTGAAGTAGATTTAAATAAAAATGGTTTAAATACAAGCATTCTTGAAGAAGAAGGCCTTATTTCATTTTCAATTTACCCAAGTTTATTTTTAAGAAATTTTAGTATCAAATCAATTTTGCCTATTCTTGTAATAATAATGGGTTTTTATATAAGTGGTGTTACTGAGATAGGTTTTTTGATGGGAGTTAACTTTTTGTTTCAATTTTTTCAGATGTTGTTGATGGGAAAAGTGATTAAAAATACAAATATTAAATCTTTTATTATTATTGGTTATTTGTTAAGTGCAATAAGTGTTTTTGGATACATTATATCAACTAATTTTTGGAGTTTCTTATTCTTCCAACTTTTAGTTTCTTTCAGTTATTCTATGCATTGGGCAGCTATTTTGCAATACATTGCTCAAAATACGACACCTGAAAATAAAGCGCGGTATATGAGCTATGTTAATGCTAGTGTGTTTTCAGGGAGTTTTGTAGGAGGTCTTTTTTTCGCTTTATTATTATTTTTTAATCCAGATTATTATGTGGCTATGTATTTTTTAATAATATTTCCGGTAATTTCAACATTTATTATTCTTTTTAAATTTAAATCCAATGAAAAGATTATACGGAATTCCAAAAAGGATATAAATTCTGAGTTATAGCATTAGGTCTATCTGGAATTACTTGTAATTCTTCTCTTATCCAATTAGAGATCCATTTATATTTTTGTTTAAATCGAGAATCCATAAATATTATTGCCCCCTTATCTGACAGCTTTCTGATTGGACGCCCAGAAGCCTGGTTTGCTCTTTGAACAGAAGGATATAAATACGCGAAGTTCCATCCTTGTTTATTAAATATTTTATCGTAATATCCTATTTTTGCTTCGACTCTAGGTGTAGGTAAATGGTAAGGAAATCCCACTATAATTACGGAATTCATATAATCTCCAGGGTAATCTTCTCCTTCAGAATTTCTCCCACCACATACTCCTAATAAGACCGCCCCTCCATTTGAAGCCATGGACTTGAAATCGTCCACTAATAAAGCGTTTTCCGAAGCAGATAAACCAGATTCTTCTGTAAATAGCTTTTTTTTATTTTTTTTAATAACAGCTTCTATTCCATTTTGAAGAAGACCTTTAAGAATTTGATATGAAGCACAAAAGATTCCAGTATTTGCTGGAGTACAATACAAAATTTCACTTATATTCTCGATCATTTTTTTAAACATATTGGGGGTTCTATTTGCTCTTTTAGTGTCTACCCCTTCGAGAATAATAGCTTTTATATTTTTTCTATCAAATGGAGAATCTGTTATAATTCCTTTAAAGGATTTGCCACAAAAATTTAGAGCTATCAAATTGTTATACACATACGGATTTACCGTGCCAGAGAGATTCAAGCATGTATAAACTTTTTTTAATATGGGAACAGTTATTTCTCTTGGATCTAAAGCTAAAATTTCAAGAGAAATAGATTTTCTCTCTTTTACTTCTCGTACATTATAGCAGAAAAAGTAATTTTCTAGAATATAACTTTTTAACCATTTTAACCAAAAGTCTGCTATAGAACCTACATAATCTCTTGATACTTCTCCGTTTGCTAATTTTTCCTCATGAATTGACAAACTAATATCTTGGAGGTCTTCAATAAATTTCTCAAAGCCGTTTAAATCTTTAAAACCTAATTTTTTATATATGAGTTCTAAAAATATATCAGGTCTCACCGCTTTTTCTCTTTCTTTCAAACTACCTTTCTTATTATTTAGTTGGTTAATTAAAATTCTAACGAAGTTCTGCATCAACACGGGTGATTGAAACATCTCAAGATCTTTTAAACATAAATTTAATGAATATGGGGTGATTTTCTTCGAATTAACTTCGGTCGCTACATCAATTAAATTATGACATTCATCAATTACTATAATACAATTTTGAAGCTCTTGGCCAATGAATTGTAAAAATGATTCACGAATGAATGGATTAAAAATCCATTGATAATTACATATAATGACTTTCATTGCTTCAAGTAAAAACTTGCTTAAGAAGTAGGGGCAGTATTTTTTTTCTCTACAAAATATTATGAGCTCCTCCGCATCAATTGGCTTGTTAAATATTTCGGGAGCTATCAAGATTGGATTTTCCAGTTCTCCTTTCCTTTTTAATAATTTTAAAAAATAAATGCAATTCCTATTTTTTCTTAGATCTCCGCAAACTGACATTGATTCCTTTGAGCTTAATTTTAAAGATAAAAGTGTTTTATTCAAGCACATCTCATTTCGACCTCTAATAGAAATCCCATTTAATTTTAGGCCAGAACTGTCACGAGTCAATTTTTCGGATATTTTTGTTAATTCTTTGATTATTCGACGGTTTTGAGAATGAGTTCGACACAGGTATATAATTTTTAAACCTTTTTCATAAACTAGCGGAAGTAGACTACTCAACGCAATTACAGTTTTCCCAGTTCCATTTGGAGCTAGTAATAAGGTGATCTTTTTAGATCGTGAACTTAACTCAATTTGGTTAATAATACTTTCTTGATTTTTCCTATATTGTTCATAAGGGAAAAAAAATTTATAATCTATGCTTTAACACCAAGTAACGATTTGTTTTATATTACAGAATTATTTTTTTTAAAGTTTATATTATCAAAGGGTATAAAAATTTATTTATTCTTGAATAAACATACCCAAAATTGGTAGGGAAGTGAATATTTGCTATTGATTTTCATAACTAAAATTAGTTCTTATAATTATTTAAAGAAAAAACTGAGGCGAAGATCTTAAAATTTGACCAAAATATCACTAAAGAATGCTCTACATAATACTCCTTTGAAATTAATCATGTAGAATAGGTTTTCTTGCAGCTAGTACAGCATCAAGACGTTTAACAGGAGTATTATGAGGAGCATTTTTTAATAGATCAGGATTATTTTCTGCTTCTTCATGAATTTTATACATTATTTCAACAAAAGAATCTAATGCGTATTTTGGTTCCGTCTCTGTAGGTTCAATCATTAATGCTCCTGATACAATTAAAGGAAAATATATAGTTGGTGCATATATTCCATAATCGAGAATACGTTTTGCTATATCTTCAGTAGTAATATCATTAGGCATATTTCGATCTGAAAGTACAAATTCATGTTGACAAATTCGATTGTATGGTAGATCATAGCTTTTTTGAAGTAATACTCTTAAATAATTAGCATTTAATACAGAGATCTGTCCAACTTTTTTCAAACCCTCTGCTCCTAAAGCTAAAATATATGAATATGCTCGAATTATTATGCCATAATTACCCCAAAAAGCTTTAATTCTGCCAATTGATTTATTATTACTTTCACAACAAACAAATCCTTTTTCTGTTGAAATTATACGTGGTTCTGGGAGAAATGGCATAAGTTCTTTTATGACTCCTACAGGACCTGAACCTGGTCCACCTCCACCATGTGGGGTAGCGAATGTTTTATGTAAATTTAAATGAACAATATCAAATCCCATATCTTTAGGACGACAAACCCCTAACATTGGATTTAAATTTGCACCGTCATAATAGCATAATCCCCCATTGTCATGAATTATTTTCGTAATCTCCTTTATTTGTCTGTCAAAAAGACCTAAAGTGTTAGGATTAGTAAGCATTATTCCCGCAACGTCGCCTTCTTGCATTGCAAATTCTAATTGATCTAATGGTATTTCTCCGTATTCATTCGAAATTAATTCTAAAATTGAGAAGCTTGCCATCTTTACTGAAGCGAAATTTGTCCCGTGAGATGCATCAGAAACAATAATCTTTTGTTTCTTAATTTTCTTACTTTCAAAATATTTTTTGATTATTAACAAACCAGCTAATTCTCCATGGGCACCAGCAGCTGGTTGTAGTGTGAAGGCATCCATACCAGTTATTTCTCTTAATAATTTCGAAATATTATATAAAACTTCCAATGCTCCTTGATTTTCGTCTTGCAATGGATGAACTTTAGTGAATCCTTGTAATCTACTAGTTTTTTCATTTATTTTTGGATTGTATTTCATAGTGCATGAACCTAAAGGATATATCCCCGTATCGACCCCATAATTCTTGGAACTTAAAGCTATAAAGTGGCGAACTATTTCTACTTCTGGAATGTTTGGGAGGGGTAAATTCTTTCGTTGTAAATGCTCTGGGAGGATATCATGAAGCTTTACTGTTTTTATATCCATTTTAGGAATAAAATTCCTCTGTTCACTCTCATTTCCTTTTTCAAAAATTAATGGTATCCCTGATTTCATAATTATTTTCCCTCCACTTTTTTATTTACTGCTAATTTAGCTGCTTCAATAAATTCTTCTATTGAACCTTTTGAGTTCATTTCAGTCACACATACTAAAGCAATATTTTTCATCTCAGGATAATATGTTGAAAGATTTAATGGGGGAAGTAAGTTTTGTTGTTTACAATTCTCAATTAGAGCTTCAATATCAGGACACTTAACTAAAAACTCATTATATGTTGACTTCGTGTTTAATATATCATAGCCGGGGATTTTTGCAAGTTCCTTTTTAACGTAATGAGATTTTTGAATATTTTGAGTTGCAATTTCTTTTAATCCTGTTCTTCCTAATGCTAAAAGGTAAGTTAGAGCTGCTAAAGAACATAATGCTTGATTTGTACAAATATTCGAACTCGCCTTTTCTCTGCGAACATGTTGTTCGCGTGCTTGTAATGTTAAAATAAATCCCTCTCGTTTTCCATTAATTTCTTTTGTTTTTCCAACCAGTCTACCTGGTATTTTTCTCAAGTATTTTTGCTTAGCAGTAAAAATTCCTAGCCCAGGTCCACCAAAAGAAGGATTTATACCGAAAGGTTGCCCTTCAGCAACGAATATATCAATATCTGTTGATCCAGGAGGTTTTAAAACGCCTAAGCACGTTGGATCAGTCATAACTTGAATAACCAGACAATTAGTAGAATTTTCCCTTACAATTTTAGTAATCCTTGATATATCTTCTATTTCACCAAAAAAACTCGGACTTTGTAATAAAACCGCAGCTACATCCTCATTTAGTTTTTTGTATAAAAATTCCTCAGTACTCGTTTCAATGTTGATGTTTTGGCCCCAACAATATGTTCTAACAACTTCTTCATATTCTGGGTGAATTCCTTTAAGTAATATTATTGAATCTTTATGAGTTATAATAGTAGCCATAATAGCAGCTTCAGCAAGAGCAGTTGATCCATCGTACATACTAGCGTTGGTAACATCCATCTTAGTAAGGCGAGAAATTATAGTTTGATATTCATAAATGGCTTGGAGATAACCTTGACTTGCTTCAGCTTGATAAGGTGTATAAGATGTGGAAAATTCTGATCGAGAGATTACAAAATCTACCAATGAGGGAATATAGTGATAGTAACACCCAGCTCCTAAGAAAGAACTTGAATATATTTTATTCTTTTTAGAAATATTTTGTATGTAACGCAAAAGATCTGGTTCCGACATACCAGAAGGTAAATTTAATTTTTCAATAATTAAATCATTAGGAATATCTTGAAAAAGTTCCTTTAAAGAGGAAACACCAATTACATTTAACATCTCAGCAATTGTCGTATTATCATGAGGCGTAAAATCCAGTTTAAACAACTCAACTATTTATTAATTTAAAATTTAATTACAATAATAAAGAAAAAAAAATTAAAGAGATTCTTTTTGTACTATTTCAGCATATTTATCAGCAGGCAATAGTTCATCAATTTCATCAGGGTGGGAGATTTCAATTTTTATCAACCAACCATCATCAAAAGGAGAAGAATTAATGAGTTCTGGATTGCTAACTATGCGTTCATTTATTTCAATGATTTCTCCCGATAATGGCATTATTAAATCACTAACTGCCTTTACGGACTCAATTTCTCCCGCATTGTTTCCTTTTTCGAATTCCATCCCCACTTTAGGAAATTCAACAAACACAACATCACCTAATTGATGTTGAGCAAAATCTGTAATTCCAACCGTAACTACTTTATCTTTAATTCTTACCCACTCATGAGTGAGTGTATATTTTAAATCATCAGGAAATTCATAGTCCATAAATTTCACTTTATTTTTACATAGTTTTTTCTGATTAAATATTACGGTAAAATGGTATAGAAACTACCTTTCCTCTTAAGATTTTATTGCGAATTTCAATATTTAATTCAGTTCCTATTTTGCAATATTCCTTTTTTACGAGTCCTAAACCTATAGTTTTTTTAAGGGTAGGAGAATATCCTCCAGAAGTTATAAAACCGATTTGATTGCCATCCTTTAAGATTTTATAGTTTTCTCTTATGATCCCTCTATCAATTAAATTCAGACCGACTAAAACTCGCTGACTTCCTTCAGTTTTTTGCTGAATCAAAACATCTTTTCCAATATAATCAATTCCTTCTTTAGGTTTAACTAACCAACTAAGTCCTGCTTCAACGGGAGTAATTGAATCACTAATCTCATGACCATATAATGAATACCCTGCCTCCAATCTCAATGAATCCCTTGCTCCTAATCCAACAGGACAAGTTCCGGTATTTATTAAATCATTCCAAACCTTTTCTGCATGAATATTTTCAACTGACAATTCAAATCCTCTTTCACCAGTGTATCCTGTTCTAGCGAGAAAAACAGGAGTTTTATTAAGATTACAATTTGCTGAATAAAATCTATTTAACTTTGAAAGATCAACATCTACTATAGGTTGAAGATAATCATCTGATTTTGGTCCTTGAAATGCAATACGTGATCTCCTTGTTGTAAGATTAGTAATTTTAACGTCATGCTCACCTATATGATCATTTAACCATTTGAAATCTTTTTTAATATTAATCGCATTAACAATCATTCTAAATCGTTCAGAATTTACCATATAGTAGATAAGATCGTCTATAACGGTTCCATTTTCATAACACATGCAAGAATATTGACCTTTAAATGGTTCTAATAATTTCAAATCATTGATCATAATAAATTGAAGGAATTCAATAGTATCTCTGCCTTCAAGAACAAATTCACCCATATGTGAAATATCGAATACACCCACACTTGAACGAACAGCTTCATGCTCTTTTATTATACTCTCGTATTGAACGGGCATTTGCCATCCCGCAAAATTAACCATTCGGGCTCCAAGGTTTACATGAGTCTCGTAGAGAATAGTTTTTTTTAAGTCTATTTGTTCATCATTCACATTTTCTACCCTATTTTAACAGTGTTTATGCATTTGAATAATATGCTTAATTTAAATTTTTAGGGTTAAAGATAAGAGCTATTTTCTTTTTCTTAAAATGACGATCGTAAAAATTAATTTATTGTATTCATTCTTATAAGAAGAATGAATGAAAAAAAAAAATACTATTTATCTATAAGTGATATAATAACTGAGAGCATAATTCGAGATTTGATTTTATTTACTTTCATATTTCTATTAGTTATTGCTCAGGGGTGGGAAAATATGTTATTACTATTATTTCCACTTATCACTTTTACTTTCTCGCTATTTTTTAGAATAATTAGTTCAAATAAAAAAAGAACCGAATTTAAAAACAGTTCTATCATCTATAATCC
>LAZR01001220.1_pt1 | contig 16708 bp, 9 predicted proteins | sample 329461 | NCBI WGS metagenome assembly LAZR01 (sample SAMN03002196, study PRJNA259156) | marine sediment metagenome | biome: sea floor; feature: Hydrothermal impacted sediments; material: marine sediment; isolation source: Loki non-amplified sample from Loki's castle hydrothermal vent sediment ...
TGAATAAAGACTGAAAAAGATATATTTCTTTCGCATTTATTATAGGTTAGAATAAAAGATTTATAATTTATGGATCTATAAATCCAAAGTCGACTTCGAGTATCTACAGTCTGTCTTATTTTAAAGCCAGAATCATTTTCATTTTTAATCACAAAAGAATCTATTATCATAAAACTTGCCTTATCATTTGTCTTTTTATTATTGCTTTTTTTACTGCGCTTTGATTTTTAATTACAAGACTTCCGAAATAAAACTCCTTAATGAAAAGGAATATTGGGATGAGGAATATCTTAAATCTATAAAATAAAGATCAAGAAATTTACAAATCTTTATTCTTTTTACAATAATCTACAAATTTCTGTGGATTGTTAGCTTGCCCAAAAAAGTCATCAATTCCTCCTAATTCTTCAATTAACTTCTGAGAGATGGATGTATCTTTAATTCTTAGAGATCTTAGATTTTTAAGATTTTCTAATCCTTTAATCTCACTAATTTTAGTATTGGATATATCAAGTGTTTGTAATTCCTCTAGATGATCTAATCCTTCAATTTCTGTAATTTGAGTATCTCCTAAATGCAAGTTTTTTAGATTAGTTCTATTTTCCAATCCTTCAATTTTCTTGATCTCTGTACCTCCAAGATCTAAATATTCCAATTTCTTTAAATTTTCCAGATTTTCTATTTTTTCAATTGGATTGCCGGTTAAACTTAAAACTATTAAATTAGGGAGGTTTTCAAACCCTTCTAACTTAGATATTAAATTCTTGGCGATTTCCAAAGTTTTTAAATTGTTAAATTCAAGATTTTCAATTTTTTTAATTTGATTTTCAGATATGTTTAAATACTCTAAATTAGATAACTGATTTAATCCACTTATGACTTCTAGTTTATTGCCTTTTAAGCTAAGTTTTTCAATATTGATTAAATCTTCTAAACCCTGGATTTTTTCAACTTTATTGTCATTGAGATTAAGGGATCTTAAATTTTTTAACCTATTTAATCCCTTTAGTTCAACAATGTTATTACTATGAAGATTTAATGACATTAAATTCTTTAAATCACCAAGATTTGAAATTTCGTCTATATTTTTGATATCTCTATTTGGGAGACGGAGCCTTATTCCCCTCATTTTTATTTCATAATTTCTAAATTTAACCTTCTGGATATATTCCTTCTCCCAATTTGCATACTTTTCAAAAAATCCTATACATAGGATAAAATCTTCCTCTTCAACCTTTAAACCATTAATAGGCCATAAACGACTATCATCATTTCCAATAAATCCAGGATAGTAGTTAAAAGAACCCTTCCCTATTGTCACTTCAAAAAAATCATATTCATACGGTTCATCTTCATAATTGATTCTCGTCCACAATTCATTTGCATAGAATGAAGATTTGGAACTGGTTTTAGAATACTTTTTTAGATGCTCCTGTAGTAATTCCTCAGTCAACTCCTCTCTTGTAGCAATTAAAAAACTTACTGAAGAGGAATTGGATACAAAACCCAAACGAATTTTCATTTAATCACCTTCTTTTATAATTATATCTTAAAATGAGGACAATTTCGATCTTGACTTAACAATCTTCCTCTAAAATTTTTTATACTTACATTAAACCAGACATCTTTAAAAAAATTATTAATATTTAAAAGATCAATACCCTCAAACCCATTCTCTCCTTCTAAAAATGAACAAGGATATGATATTCCCTCAACATTAATGTATAGACTAAAACAACTGCTTTCACATGGTTCCGACATCATTTCTATCATTTGATAATTATCGTGATATTTAAGTACTTCTAAGACTTTGTTTGCTGAGCAACTATCAAAACCGATTCTAACATTGCTGTTCATAGCATTAAGGATAAGATCAGAAAAATATTTCCTTGAGATCCTATGATAGTTGTTTCGCTTTCCTTTATTTTTTAATGATAAAAATATAATTGCGTTTAATCTACTTAAACGAGGATCTCTGTTTACCTGATTTAACACTTCATAACAAGAATCAAGGGTCTCTCTAGAAACTAATTTATGAATATTAACTTGATTTAATCCTTCATCTACTAATAATTTTACAGCATTAAAGCATAAATCATCAGTGTAATGGCTAACTGCGACTGCACCGCAATACTTTGTAAGTTTTTTAGCTAAATCTCTACTAAGATTATTTCCATTTATGGTTATATTTGGAATAATGTTTTTACTCTTGCAATAATCAAAAATCTTCCATAAATCAGGATTAGCATCAATATCTCCTATTCCAAAAGCTATTTGTGTTAAATTCCTTGGAATTTTATACAAGATCTTTTTGAATGTTGAGAAACTCATATTTTTTCCTGTGGATGTATTAGATTTGTAACACCAACTACATCCATTTGAACATATTGTTGATATTTCAACATCTAGTAATTCCGGACCAAATGGACTGAATTGAGGATTGTCTTCTTTTGTTTTTCCCCATCGGGCAAAAAATCCATTCTCGCTATTGAATATATAGTTATACTCTGAGCTTTTAACAAATTTCAAGTTCTTCCTTTCTTTAATCTCATATTCATTTGGTTTCATAAACCACATCTTTTGCTTGGAATTCTTTTCTTTGCTTTCTATTTTGGATTAAATTATTGATTTCATCAAATTTTTTTCTGAATAATTCAGAATATTTAGTTTTATAATCATTCAATGCTCCATTCTAATTCAAGGAATAAAAAAGTGATCCTCTCCTTTATGTAAAGTTGAATTAATCGTTCCAATAGACCTCATCTTCTCTAAAATCTTCTGGAGATTATGTTCAATATATCTTTTTTCATCAGGATTAATAATTAGATCATTTAACCTTGTGTGTATAGCTCTAACAGTATAAGCACCTTCATTTTCTTGTAGGAACTTATATACCAAGCCTTTAAATTTATCTAAAAGGTTCGCTGTATCCTCTTTAATCACCATTTTCTCTTCATCGTTTTTCCCATTTTGGACCAATTTTTGCCTAAAATTCACATCAATCATTTTCCCACATTGATTACATTCAATTTCATTCAATTCTGGATCGATGTTCCTTACGATTGTACCACAGTTTCTACAGAACATACTATTAGCTTTTGGCATTTCCCCCATATCTTTCGAAAGATTTTCTCGTCTCAGGTCCAAATATTCAGGAATATTTTGTCTCAATATCTGTTTATTAAACTCAGAAGGACCATATTGAATAATATATTCCATTTCCTCTTTATAGATGGGTATAAGTTGAAGAAAATAAACTGGCTTATATCCTATTTTTAACTCGCAAAAAGTAGGAGGTAATTCCATTAGGGGAAACTGAAACAGAAAAGCACATAATTTTGTATTTTTAGCAAAAAATTGTGGTGGATCATTATTCCCAAAAGTATGTCCAATTGAAAACCATTGCTTTTGAAAATGAATATATTTAGCAAGTCTAAATAAATATTTAATAGGCCAATAGAAATCAACCTTTTCTCTAGATTTTAGGGATAAGGGCCATTCTGGGGATAGTAACATAAATAATTCAGTAAAGATAGGTTCAGCTGATGAAGGTGCCATCATAGGATAGGCACTCATTCCTGAAGTAATTAATACTTTATATTTTCTGCGCTTATTAGGAGGAATTATATATAATTTTATTGGAATATCTGGATGCTCGTTATCATAGAGAGTGTTTTGGATTTCTCCAAGATTTTTTACAATATGCTCCCTAATGACCTGACTCTCTATTTCGGTTATTTTTTTTTGTAAAGGTTTTGCTTTTTTAATTGCTTTTGTTTTGGTTATCTTCCCATCTCCCATCTTTTTAATAATTATACTTTTTTCTTCAGTTACTTTTAAGAGCTCAGAAAGTAAAGGATCTGTTTTATAAATATCTTGGTTACCAAAGTATTTGATTTTCCTTCCTTCGATCATTTTTTGATATGATTGAAGAGATACAAGCATCGAATTTTTGACATCATTGAAAGTATGTTTATTTACTTCAATCCGATCTAAGAGAGTCATTTCTGGGGCGTGTGAAACCGTATGTCTAATAAATTCTCTGAAAGCTTTCTTTACCGAATCTATACTAAGGGATCGTTTGTTTTCAGGATCATCTATTAGATCAGGAAAATTGTAAGCTGACATATTAGGTACAACACAATTATCCCCATTCTCATCCACCTCTACATCAAAAAGATCAAAATCCCTGGAATCTCCATATACCCTTCTTTTTTCAAACTCAATACGTAAATCTTCCAAATTATAATAATCAACCATTTTTTCTTCTCCGTTTATCCCATTTTGGACCAAATTTTGTTTAACATTCACATCACTAATTTTCGAGGGTAAAGGAAGATGGAAACCCTCAAACTCTTTTTTCGAACAATGAGAATAATCCCAAATATATACATTTCCATAATCGTCGGAAGTCGCAATTTGAGAATTGTTATTAATAAATACGATTTGAATTATATTATTTGGATGTCCAACGATTTCATAATAAAAATTTTTGACAAGATTCATTATTAATAAACCCTTTGATGAGCCTATTGCTAACAAATTACTATCATCAGAAAATCCAAAACTTTTTGCAGGATTACTTGTCTTTTTAAACAAAAGAACACCGGTATGAACATCCCAAATGCTGAATGAGTTTTCAGAATGGAGTTCATCTGTACTCCCCACAAGATATTTTCCGTCTGGGCTAAATAAAAGATTCTGAATTTTTTTGGGAGTATCTATTTCCATCATCAAATTGCCTGCTTTAAAGTTATAGAGACGAATTTTATTATCACTTGAACTATTTACAAAATACTGCTCAGTTGGAGAAAAGGCTAAATATTGTCCACATTCTGAATGGATTACTAATTGTTTGATTTGTTCTAGTTCAGGAAGGGTTAAAATAAATGTCGAATTTCCAGGAAGTTTACTTTCTTTTAAACCAATTTTTTTACCATTTCTATCGACACCGCCAAACCAGAAATTTCTTAAATGTTTTTGATGTTCAAAAGTGTTGTTATCCCAGATATGAATCCCTCCATTTACAAAGTCTCCTGCGTATTTATCTTCAAAAACGGTAGTAATTACATGATTTCCCTTAAATGGGGCATAAAATCCGTCATTAGTTTTTCCTATTGTTTTTCCCTTACTAAATGTTATACCATCTTTTAAATTCCAGCGAAAAAATTTATCGTTTACTAAGCTGCAAACATCACCACCTTGAACAATAATCGATTTTGTTCCATATTTGATTTCTTCTATAGTGTAAATAAGGTCTCCGCTCTCTACTTCAAATATTCGAATGGTATCGGAAGTTGTTATCAAAAATCCTACGTCTTTTGTAAAAATAGCATCTTCCATTGTGGGATCCTTATCGTTTCTTTTAGGTTTGGGCTGCTTAAATTCGCGAATTTTTTCTAATGTATCTGCACTAAACAATTCTCTGCCATTTGTAAGATATTTCCCATCTGGAGATACTATTAATAAATTAGCGTAACATTCCCCAGAGGCAAGCACCTTTCCTGTTGAGAATTCAATCTTTTTAAGGTGATTATAATTCGAATCAACATAAATAAATTTTCCATCTGGAGACATAACACAATGATGTAAAGTATCAGGTTCCATATCATCATATTCCGGTTCTTCGGTTAAATTGTCAAAGATATTTCTAACTTGACCATTAAAAGAATCTATAATTCCAATTTTATCCCAGTCTGCTATCCCTACTAAGTTTTTCCCATCTGGGGTTAGAGTAATGTAATAGAAACTCTCTATACTGGGTTCAATTACCTTTACAAATTTGCTTGTCTCTATATCCCATAATTCAATTCTCTTTGAGGTATCCAAAAGTTCTCTCCCTATATAAAGAAAAGAATAGAGGTATTTATTATTGGGAGAAATAATAATATTTTCAAGATTGATAAATCGCATATTTCCCACTAACGGTCCTTCTAGAATATCCATTAACTCTCCTGTGTTAAAATTCCAAAAACGAATAATTCCATCGCTAGATCCACTAATTAGTAAGTCACCATACATTAACAAGCACTCGAATCTTCCTCCTTCTCCATATAAAGTTCTTACATGACAAAATTTTCCAGTTTCCCACATTTTTAACTCTTGGGAACCACTAAATAAATATTTCTCGTCACAGCTTAGGGCCAGACATTTGGCGCCAAATCTATGTCCCATTTTCAAAGCGGGATGGAACATTTTAATAAGCCCTTGTTCAGTTGGGAGAAACTCTATAGGAACGGTAAAATTGACAAAGTCCCCTTCTTGATGACCGAATTTATAAGAAATTTTAGATAAATCTTCCGGATTAATGTCTACATCACCAATCACATTATATTTTAAAGGAAATAGATCTTTATCCTTGCTATTTTCATCATCCTCAAAATCAATATTTTCATATATTTCACTTAGAATATATGAAGATTCAGGAAGTCTTTCAAAATAGTTTTCTTTTAATTGGAGAGTTCTTAAATTTTTGAGAATTTTTATTGAAGCTGGCATTTTTTTTAATTTATTTTTCCTTAAATCTAAGGAACTTAATAAAGTAAGTTTTCCAATCGAATTTGGAATTCTTGTTAGAAAATTTTTTTCTAAATATAAAGTCTCGAGACTAGATAAATCTCCAATAGAGTCTGGAAGATATGTTAGATTATTATAAGATAATGCTAAAGATGTAAGGTTTTTTAACTGACCTATTGATTCAGGGATACTATTTAACCTATTAAAATATAGCCATAACCTTTCAAGCAAGTGTAGTTGACTAATTGAATCTGGTAATACTTTTATTATATTAGATTCTAAAATAAATTCTCTTAAATTTATAAGATTAGATATTTTTTCTGGTATCTCACTTATTCGATTGCGGGAAAGATCTAACACTTCTAAGTTTGTTAGTTCAGTAATCCACTGGGGAAAATAACCTAAATCGTTTTCTGATAAATTAAATTCTCTTAAGTTCTTTAGATTTTTTAAAGATGAAGGAATTTTAGGGATTTGATATTCTTCCTTAACATGCTCCATTTTGAAAATTTCTAGCGATTTGAGATTTGAAATTATTTCAGGAAAAGGTGTAATAGGATTCCAACTGATATCAAGTTTCTTCAGAGATTTCAAATTTGTTATAGATTCTGGAATATTAACAATATTATTGCTCCCTATACTTAACATCTCAAGATTCACCATCTCGCTAATAAACTCTGGAAATGAATTAAAATTATTTCCAGAAAGATTTATCTTTTTAAGGGTCCTAATAGATTTTATTGATCCTGGAAGACCATCCATATCATTGTAACTTAAATCTAGTTCTTCCAATGACTGTAGATTGCCAATTGAATCAGGTATTACAAGGGATTCACATCCAGTCATGTAAATCTTCTTCAATGGTAGATTAAACAACTCCTCTGGTAGAGTTTCAATTTCTCGTTCCTCAAATAAACTCAACTCTTCCAGCGATTTTAACTTTCCAATCTCTTTAGGAATGGTAGAAAGACTATAATCCCTCTCACCAAGACTCAGCTTTTTAATATTTACTAATTCTAAATCCGTGGAATCGATTATGCCTAAATTTTGTTCGTAAATAAGAAATTCAATCAAGTCTTGAATATATTTTCCCTCATTCAAAACATTTTTAATTACTTTCTTGTAAACCTTCGAGTCTCCATAATTAAGATCTCCTAAAATCATTAGGATATCTTCAAGTTGTTGGGCTTTTTCATATTTGACATCTATATTTAGAAGAATATCTACTAATTCACTAATATCTATATCTTTAGAATTCAATTCTCCATTGTTAATTCCCCACAAAATTGTGTTAATATCTCCGGCGTTTCCACTCTGAATTGTTTTCCTCAGTTCTGATATATATTTTAGTTTCATTTGGTTATCAGTAATTTTTGAATTTAGATTCCCAAGTATTTTTAATCTGTACTTTAAATCATACTTTTGAATATTTTCAAAATCTGTCTTCTTCCATAATCCTGCTAAATGGCCGGTTATATTATCTTCACTCAAATATTCTAAATATCCACTTTCGATTAAAAAATATTTTGTCCACACGTAATCGTTTTTAAGTCTCTTGATGATCTCCTTTTCAAATACTTGATTTGCATTTTTATCTCCAGCATCAACCAACCTTTTTAGAAGGGGAAAAGATATATCATCCGATAGTAAATTGGTCGTATACTGATTCTCAACCCATACTTGTAAGGTTGAGCATTGCGCCCAGTAAAAATCCTCTATCGGTATTGATTCAAAAATTTGCCTATAGTTCCCATCTTCAACGTTAATAGATTTTTCTAACGTATCATAAATTGGTAGGTTTTCTATCAATGTAGAATTCTCTAAATTTAAAGAAACCGGTATTTTACTACAGTGACAAAATATTCTGTCATTAACAAAAATTTTAACTCCAACATGATCCAGAACTACTTCAAGATAATCATTAATCCTAAATTCCTTTATCCTTTCAAACACTAAAAATCACTTTCTACCTTTCCTTGTAGATTTTTTCTTCAGGTTTCAATTTAATTATGATTTCTTTTATTAATTAATTTTTTCCCAATACAATTCATAGCTAGAATGATTCGTTAAATAGATACTATAATCTCCTGATGAAAATCATTGATTTGACTGAAAAAAATTAAGTTAAAGAATAACTTAACTTTTGACTTATGATTTATCTATCTTAAACAATTTCCAATATCTCCACTATTAACAAATCTTTAAAAGCCTTAAAATTATTTTTAGTAATCATTTCTTTGTGTGTAAGTTCATTTTCCACAGATCTATTTCAATCCCTTGATTATCGTATAAGTCAGCAGGGATTTGTTCGGAAAATTGAATAACTATGATTAAAGATTTTGATGATGAGATAAAAGCAATTGAAAAGAAACTTCAAATATTCGAGATCTAATAGATTACAGGTTTTTATTTAATTATTTTTTGTTTATAAAAAATTCAGAGTTAAATAAGGAGGGGATGTTGTCATCCCCTTCCTCTTTTAGGAACCCCGCGTGCGAGTTTCCCTGCACGGGGCTCGCGCCTCAAGAACCCGTACACGTTACCGTGTTCCTTTGGTTCATATTTCTCACAATTCCCCCGAAACAATCCAAGTCACCTCAGATGTTCCTATAGGAAATACGGGTTGCTCGAAAGATACGTTCTTGAAGCCGTCTTACATGCAGATTAGGAATATCCCATTGGATACACTCCCAATCTATTACATGTCCTTTGTTCTGTTCAATGCTTTCACACATCGTCTAACTTCACCTCCAGTTAAGATTTCTCAATATGTTTCTTTCGTTGAGACCTGCTTAAGAAGTCAGCACCCTTTCGAGTCGGGTATCTCTATAGTTCATATGCTACTATAGCCCTATCCCCACCATTACAGCATGGCATTCGCTTTTTCCAGCATCCTCTACCCACTAAGCCTTCCCCCGACCTCACGGTAGGGATACCATTCCACATACGTCTATGGGGCTTATTGGGTTTATCAAGTTCCAAATGTCCGACGTTCAACAGAACCCTTAGGGAGGTACTTTCCCCCGATTGCGCTATGGATGATAAAAGAATGAAAAAAAACCATTCCTACCTGACAACCCACCATTTTGGTCTCGGCGTATCAGCTACATTTCGCCGATTTTTAATAACGAGGTTTATCATACCTTCACTATCGTTTCCCATAGGTTCTTTGGCTAGCCCACAGCCCGCTTTATAGCTAAGCGCTGACGGTACATTGTTCCCGAGGCTTCACACAAGGTCATTACTAACGATGCATGCTCGGGTAGCCATTATTGATCATCTCAATACCCGTTTTTGAAAATCACCTTTATATTTCTTTCTTTTCAAGTCCTATATTCGGACATGAGACTTCTTGTCGCACCTTTTTCTTTAAATACTCTTAATGCATTTTTGTGTAACTTAATAATTACAAAAAAAATGATTAAAAATGTTTGAAGAGATGCCATTTATTCTTGGATTTTTGATATTTTCTATAATCTTTTCGTATCTTGCTCTTAAATATGTAGAACCCCCATTTTCTGGGATTGTTCAAGTCTTAGCTATGGGCGGGATTGTTATCCACGAACTATGCCATCTGGTAATGTGTATAATAACTCGTTCTCCCATAGAAAAAGTAACTCTAATAAAAAAACTTGATTTTGATGAAGAAAATAGGTTTGGATATTATGGAGAAGTACAGACTCTTGCAAATAGAATTTCATTTTTAAAAGCAGGACTGATCGGGCTTGCCCCGCTTTATATCTCATTTTGGATTTTTTTCTTTTTACTCGAAAATGTTACAACTCTCCAAATTCCTTCCATTTACTTTTGGTTATAGGTACTATATTATTCTTCCACCTTTTTCTCAGTTATATTCGTACACTCAAGGCTTTCTTGGGCATCAATATCCATACCCCGCAGGAATGTTATCTCTCAAGGATCCAGAAACTCTTTCACTATGGAAAGAATGCTGGAAAAAAAATTATTCCTACTTTTACAATAATCTATATGATTTATCTAAAGATCCAGAGAAAACTAGATTGTTTAAATATACTTTAAATACCCTTCGTACTATCGATAATATTACTTATTTATCTTTAAAAAACTTCTTATTAGTCTCTACTTTAGAAGGCTTGTTATTTAAGAAATCAATACAACAGAAATTAAATGTATCCAAAAGTAATAAAAGTGTCCCTACAACCAAAGCTTTTTTGAGAGTATGTAAGAATATGGGGAAAAAATGGCGTTTTCTCTTAGATGAAAAATATTTTATTTCTTCTATATTTAACCAGAAAGATCATGATAAAGATTTGAAAGATTTTATTTTATCTGCATTTCAATATCGCAATAATATAGCACATCCAGAAGAAAAGCGTGATATAGAATTTAAACCGATTTATTTATACGATAAAGAACCAACAAGTAGATATGATTACATTTTGGGATCAAAAATTTTAGAATGGTTTAGAAGATTTTTAAGATTTTTAATAAATACATGGATAAAAAAAAAATTTAGGAATCAAGATGATTGGTATGGATATCTGGACAGTCTCTTTCCCTAAAATAAATTTTTAAATTCGTAGAGGCTGAATATTAAAACTTATAAATTCAATAATATGTTTAGTATAGATTCAAAATCGCCATAAAATTTTTGAAGAGATGCAATTTATTCTTGGGTTTTTGATATTTTCTGTAATTTTTTCGTATCTTGCTTGAAGTAGAATGTCCAAATTTGCAATACGGCACAATCGGAGCGGCACGAGTTGCGCACTACCTGGTGAAGTATGCATAGAGTGAGCTTTCTCTACCAAATTGAAAAATCTTATTAGTCTTACGATTTTCTTTTTTTAATTTTTCCTGTATTTCTCTTAAAGTTTTAGTAATTTCCTTCTGTATACGAGCTTCATTCAAGGTTAAATAACTCAGATATCAATAATTTTTGCCTAGATATTATTTGTAAATCTACTATAAATACATTACTCTCTTCTTGCCTTTTGATTTTTTGGGATATAAACTTATTATGTGTGAACAGAAGTAAAAAGAAAAATTTCCTAGATTTAACTCTTTTCTTTATGTTTGAGGTTAACCGAAAGTTGTTAAAAAATAATAAATAGGAAAAGAAATTACTTGAATTAAATTGATAAGAATCAAATGCATTCTTTAATTATAAAGAGACAAAAATTAATATGAATAGCCTTATTAAAAACAAATCAATTCAGTTATGCATGCTATTCGTCTTTTTATCTTTGGTTTTTTTTATTAATTCAGTCTTAATATCCCTATTTCACGAACAACAGCAAACACCCCCCAGTATGGAATTTTCCGTTCATACAGCACAAGATCCTAATGTTTTTATTTCAGTGTGGAATACAAGCAAGATTAGTTCTGGATCTAGTGGTAACAATCAAGTGCACTTACCTTTGCTGCCGAGTGGGACCTATATTTTTACGGTGGATTGGGGTGACGGAAGCAATAATACGATCACGGTTTGGAATCAAGTCAATGTTACGCATTCCTATACTTCCGAGGGAATTTACATCATTAACATCGCAGGAACTATCGTGGGCTGGCGGTTCTTTAACGGAGGAGACAAATTGAAGATACTCGAAATCCAACAATGGGGTTCCTTACAGTTAGGAAATTTGGGGAGTTATTTTTACGGTTGCTCAAATTTAGAACTCACTGCTACGGATAATTTAAACTTAACGGGAACAACCATGTTAAATGAAGCATTTCGGGATTGTACAAATCTTGGTAGCAATGGTAACATGAACGGTTGGGGTGTCTCGAGTGTGACAACTATGGAAAGTATGTTCTATCAAGCCTCTTCTTTCAACCAACCTATAGGTCGCTGGAATGTTTCAAGCGTAGTAAACATGGATGGAATGTTTCAACAAGCTTCTTCTTTCAACCAACCCATAAATAATTGGACTGTCTCAAGTGTGACATCCATGAACTGGATGTTTTACATAGCTTCTTCTTTCAACCAACCCATAGATAATTGGGATGTCTCCGGTGTAACAGACATGATTGTAATGTTCTATCAAGCTTCCTTGTTCAACCAGCCCCTTGACAGTTGGAATGTCTCGAGTGTGAAAAATATGAATTCAATGTTCTATCAAGCTTCTTTGTTTAATCAACCCATAAGTAACTGGGAAGTCTCGGGTGTGACAACCATGTATGCTATGTTTAATCAAGCTACTTCTTTCAACCAACCCATTGGCAACTGGGACGTTTCAAGCGTAATATCCATGAGTTATATATTCGCTGGAGCAGATTCGTTCAACCAACCCCTTGACAACTGGAACGTTTCGAGTGTGACAGACATGAGTGAAATGTTCTATTCTGCTTCTTCGTTCAACCAGTCTATTGACAACTGGGACGTCTCGAGTGTGACAACCATGTATAAGATGTTTAGTCAAGCCTCTTCGTTCAATCAGCCCATTGGTGGCTGGAACGTCTCAAGCGTAGAAAACATGGAAGGAATATTCCAACAAGCTTCTCTCTTCAATCAGCCCATCAATAGCTGGGATGTCTCGAGTGTGAAAAATATGAATTCAATGTTCTATCAAGCTTCTTTGTTCAATCAACCCATTGGTAGCTGGAATGTCTCAAGTGTGACATCCATGCGTATTATGTTTACTCGAGCTTCCTCGTTCAACCAACCTATCGGTAGTTGGGACGTTTCGAGTGTGACAAACATGTATGAGATGTTCTATTATGCTTCTTCTTTCAACCAACCCATCGGCAGCTGGAATACTTCGAGATTGACAACCATGTATAAGATGTTTAGGGGGCTTCTTCATTCAATCAGCCCCTTGACAACTGGGACGTTTCGAGTGTGACAGACATGAGTGAAATGTTCTATTCTGCTTCTTCGTTCAACCAATCTATTGACAACTGGGACGTCTCGAGTGTGACAGATATGAGTGAGATGTTCTATCAAGCTACTTCATTTAACAAGCCCCTTGGTAGTTGGAATGTCTCGAAAGTAACAACGATCTATTCAATGTTCCGTCAAGCTTCTTCGTTCAACCAGCCTATAGATAGTTGGAACATTTCAGGTATGACTTATTTAAGTTTTATGTTCTATCAAGCTACTTCATTCAACCAGCCCCTTGGCAATTGGGATGTCTCGAAAGTAACCACGATGAATTCAATGTTCTATCAAGCCTCTTCTTTCAACGAGCCCATTAATAACTGGAATGTCTCGAGTGTGACAACCATGAGGAGTATGTTTCGTCAAGCTTCTTTGTTCAACCAATCCCTTGACAACTGGGATGTCTCGAGTGTGATTGGTATGAGTGAGATGTTTCTTCGAGCTTCTTCGTTCAACCAACCCATTAGCAACTGGGACGTATCAAGCGTAATATCCATGAGTTATATGTTCACTGGAGCAGATTCGTTCAACCAACCCCTTGACAACTGGGACGTTTCGAGTGTGACAGATATGAGCGAAATGTTCCTACGAGCTTCTTCGTTCAACCAACCCCTTGATAGTTGGAATGTCTCGAGCGTGACAACTATATTTCAAATGTTCAAACAAGCTTCTGCGTTTAATCAGCCTTTAAGTAGTTGGGACGTCTCAAATGTGATGAACATGAATGAACTGTTCTATCAAGCATCTTCATTCAACCAATCTATAGATAGTTGGGATGTCTCGAATGTGGTAAACATGTGGGCACTTTTTAAGGAAGCTATTTCCTTCAACCAACCGATCGGTAGTTGGGACGTCTCGAATGTGGTAAAAATGGAGGAGATGTTTAATGGAGCTTTTTCGTTCAACCAGCCGATCGGTAGTTGGAATGTTTCGAGTGTGAAATATATGGACTGGATGTTCGGTAATGCCACTTCGTTCAACCAACCAATCGGAAGTTGGGATGTTTCGAGCGTGATATACATGGGTGGGATGTTTTGGGGAGCTTCTTCGTTCAACCAGCTTATCGGAAGTTGGGATGTTTCGAGCGTGATATACATGGGTGGGGTGTTTTGGGGAGCTTCTTCGTTCAACCAGCCTATCGGAAGTTGGGATGTTTCGAGCGTGATATACATGGGTGGGATGTTTTGGGGAGCTTCTTCGTTCAACCAGCCCATCAACAACTGGGACGTCTCCAGCGTGACAGACATGGGAGATATGTTTTCGGGAGCTTCTATGTTCAACCAATCCATCGACAACTGGAATGTTTCGAGAGTAATAAATATGGATAGGATGTTTTATTATGCTTCTTCCTTCGACCAACCCATTGATAGTTGGGATGTGTCAAGAGTAACAAATATGAGTTTGATGTTCCATGGTGTCACATTATCAACACATAACTATAATAATATTTTATCAAGATGGTCGCAATTATCTCTAAAAAATGGAGTAATTTTTGATGCAGGCAGTTCTAAGTATAGCAACGCTGTCGTAAATGCTAGAGAAGCTATAATTGCTAATTTTAATTGGACTATTATAGACGGGGGACTTTCTTCACCAGGAATTCTTATTTTATCATCTGATGCGGAAAATCCTGAATATGACGGAACTTTCAATCTTACTTGGACGACATCTCCAGGAGTAATTAATTATTCGGTCTATCGTTATTCAAGGTATATTGTAGAGATTAACGAGAGCTTGACTCTCTTGGCAGACGGTATTACCAATTTGACTTTGGAATTAAGTGGATATACGGACGGAACTTATTATTTTGTCGTTGTTGCACTAAATGAAAATGGTTTTTCTCTCTCAAATTGTATTTCAGTTACAATCTTGAAGGGAGAAGTTCCTCCTGGAATTCCGGGTTATGATTTAGTATTAGTTATTGGGTTTTTAGGCGTTTCTATTATCCTTCTGATCAAAAAATATCCAGAAATAAAATAAGATATATTCATTAATAATTAATTCTAATAAAAAAAGAGAGAAGTAGGATGAATCCAAGGAAGATTCAGAAGGCTCAGGCTCAGAAATTCAAGAATTAAAATTAGATTGTATTTAATCATTTTTTCCGATAGATTACTAGATCCACACAAAGAACAGAATCTAGGATTTTCTCGAGGACGGTCCTACACGCTTCACAGTAGATTTCTACCGATCTTAACTTCGAAGAGGTTTTTGAGGGTACCGAACCTTTAATTTGTAATCTTTAATTATGTTTTCATTTATTTTTTAGTATCTTGTCTATTTGTGTCTTGTAATCCCTTTAAATAATCTAGATAATTCTGGAAATCTTCTGTTGTAAATCCCTGAGGTTCCTGAAACACTCCTTCGGTTTGTATTACGATTGGGATAAACCCTTTCACATTATCAAATAAACGATGGGAAAAATGGTTATTTTCTAGGCAGAATGCCAGATTTTCCACTTTTTTTTTTAATAAATCGTAGACACTCTCGAAATTTTTAGCCCATTTAATGAATTTTTCTGTGCTACTCAAATGGAATGAGCGTCCCTTACATTCAATTACAAATAAAATATCATTAAAACGGAAAATTAAGTCTATTTCATGGAATGAATAGCGTCTCTGATGGTCAATAAATTTTACATCATACTCCAATGCCTCTTTATCAAATGACTTACTGTTTCTTTCATCTTAAAGTAATTTTCGTTTGGTTGCTGATCAATATTTTTTAGTATAAGTTTTTCTGCTGTGAATCCGTGCTTTATAACCTTAGCTAAACACCAATTTTCAAGAAGTCTCCCTTTCATAACTTTGAATTCGTCTGTACTTTGTAATTCTTCGAAATATTTTATCATCGCCCTCCAGATTAAAATAACTCCTGTATACACACTGCCCATATATCTATAACATGCATACCTAAGAAACTCATGATACTCAGAAATAAATTCATAAGGTCTAAAATCGTCTAAAGTCTCCGGGAAGGGTGAAAATGTCTTATTTAAACAAATTTTATTTAGAAATAATCCATTCTTCTCAATTAATTCTATTTTTTTATTAAGCAAAGCCCAAGGAACTTTTTTATACAACTTTCCTTCAGATAGCCAAAAAAGAATTTCAAAACAGTCTAAGAAGAGATCGATTTCCTTTTTTCGTAAATTTTAATAAAACTTTTTAATTTCTATTCATCTTTAAATCTACTAAGTTCAAATTTGGAATCAATTTTTATCAAACCTTCAATTGTTTTAACTTGTTCTTAATTGCTTTTTTCAAAAAAATTCTAATTTAATCATTATTCTTGTTCCATTTTTGTATTGTCATTTTGTTTTTTACTTTTGTT